>VTLG01010732.1_pt1 | contig 13282 bp, 16 predicted proteins | sample 4694571 | NCBI WGS metagenome assembly VTLG01 (sample SAMN12604809, study PRJNA352737) | marine metagenome | biome: ENVO:00000447; feature: ENVO:00000209|ENVO:00000569|ENVO:01000036; material: ENVO:00002151; isolation source: viral sequences binned using virsorter ... | reverse complement strand
CAGTGGATCTCCACTACATCTATCATCCAGTGGGTATTAAATATGCAGTATCTACTGTTAACCCAACTCGTACCGTATTAGAGACAGTTGCCTCTTGGTCGAAAGTGTACGAAACAAAGAACATCGGAATTGTCCGTGCTACTAACGTAAGTAACCAAGATTAATTATGGCTTCTTTATTTGACGTAACTGCTGGTCTTTTAGTTGGACCAACAGGTGGTGGCACAGTAACTCAAGCCACAAACAAATCAACAGGTGTAACTCTTAATACAGAGAGTGGACAGATCACAATGAACAACGCTGCTTTAGCTGATGCTGCTGAAGTATCTTTTACAGTTACAAACAGCAAAATCGCTGCAACAGATGTTGTTGTTGCCTGTCATGGTTCTGCTGGAACTGCTGGTGCTTATATCGTAAGTGCTAACGCAATTGCTGCTGGTTCTTTTGCGATCACAGTTTCTAACGTGTCAGGTGGAGCTTTAAGTGAAGCTATTGTTATTAACTTTGTTGCTCTCAAAGGAGCATCCAGCTAATGGCAATGTACGCATTCAGGCGTATGAGAGCGAGGAATGAGGCTGCTCAAAAGGCAGCTTCATTGACTCCAACTCTTGAAAAGCCAAAACCAAAACCAAAGCCAAAAAAGGTGAAGCTAAATGGCGATAACTCTTGATGCAACTGTTGGTGGTGCTAACGCAAACACCTATATCACTCTTGCTGATGCAAATTCATTTATTGAAGGTTTAGTCCTCAGTGATGATGCTGCTGCATGGGATGGTTCAAGTAACGACAATAAAAACCGTGCATTGTTTACGGCTGCACAAAGAATAGATCGTGAAAAGTTTTTGGGGGCTAGGGTAGATGATACCCAGGCACTAGAATGGCCAAGATCAGGAGTAAGAAAACCTGATACATACACAAATTTGTATGGTTTATCTTTTCCAAATAGATTAGTTGCTGATTATTACACTGATACTGAAATCCCAGATCGTGTAAAAAATGCACAGATTATTTTAGCTGTATATCTCAACAACAATAGAAACGGTTTGGAGTTGAGTGGTCTGGAAGATTTTGCAACAGTTAGTATTGGTAATATAAATGCAACCCCTAGATTTTATGGGGCAGTTGGTATTGATCGGATTCCACCGATAGTTGATCATTACCTGATGGGTATTAGAATAGGTGGAAGAGCAAATTTACAAATCAAGAGGTCATGAAAATGGGCTACGGCTACGAATATCCAGCAGCAAAAATTATTAATGATACAGCAGCCCATACTGGAAGGTTTGGTAAAGTTGTTGCATTACAAGATTCTGTTATTAACACCTTAGCTGCTGAGAATATCACAGGAGATCTTACTTCCTTGCAATTCAAATCAACTGCTGAAATTTGTGGTGTGATAACCAGCGTCAAACTAGACAGTGGAACTGTTATTGCATATTCGTTATGAGTTTTGCAAACGCTCTTAAAAAAGCTGCATCAAAAACTCTAAGCAAACTTGGAGGTGATGTGACTATCAGACAGGTAACGGCTGGCAGTTATAACACGACCACAGGAGCTATCACAGAATCCACATCTGATACTACCGTCAAAGGTGCGTTAACAAATATAAACAGATCTGAGGTAAATGATCTTATTGAATCACAGGATAAAAGATTAACGATATCAGCAGGGGATTTATCTTTTGTACCAACCACAAAAGACAGGGTTGTTATAAGCAGTGTTGAATTTAAAATTATTCAAGTTGTGACGAATGAACAAAATAATACAGCTATAAGTTTTGATCTTATCTTGAGGTAATCATGGCTAGACAGATAAAATTAAATCAGATTGATGATGTGATGAAAGAAGTGGTGATTGATCTTGTGCAGGCAACGACTTTAGAATGGACTGCCAGAACTAAAAAAGCAACACCAGTTTTTTCTTTAGACAATTATCCTGATTTAGATTCTATACCAAACTTTTTTACATTACCAAATGGCCAAGTAGTTCCTTTTAAAAAAGCTCTATTAAATCATGGGCCTGGCGGTTCACTTCGCGAAGCATGGCAAACACAAATAAAACCATTAAAAGGAACAATTACAAATAATTTACCTTATGCAGAGCCTGTTTGTTTTGGAATAAATTTACCGCCATCATGGGGTGGTCAATATAGAACTAGACAAAATACTGTTGCTGGTTTTCCAGAACTTATTGCAAAAGAACTGACAACAAATTATATTCCTAGACAACTTGCAAGAATAGTGAGGAAAAAATAATGGCAGCAACAGATCTTAACACCGTCAGATCCACAATCGAGACGAGACTTGCAACTGAACTTGCATCAAGTCCAGTTATTCCTGTCATATTTAACAACATGGCATTTGATTCGACAACAGAAGATACCTTTGTTCAATGCCTTACAAGTTTTGGTGCAAATGAATATCTGACTCAGGGAGATACAAGCGCAGCGACTAATAATGTTGTCGGCCTGGTCGTTCTTAACATATTTACAGAAGAAGGTATTGGGGCAGGATCTAACTACACCATTTGCAAGAGGTTGAGAGACTTATACAATAGAGTGACAGTATCTAATGTAATATTTGATTCTCCTGTCGGCCCTGAAGTATTTGCATCAAGTCCAGAAGGTAAGTTTCAAACACAGATTAGAATTACTTTTAATATTTATGAGGATCTGTAAATGGAAATCACAGAAGAAATGCTTGATGTTATTGAGGTTGTAAAAGGTAGAAGAGAGCCTCAGTATTGGGATAATCAATGCAGAAGATATATGGAAAGACAACAAGCAAACAAAAAGGCTGTAAAAAAGTCAGAAAAAGGTTAATATATTTATAAATCTTTCTTTTATTTGTTATGGCAAAGGTAAAAGGTGATGTTGGGCAAGTCAAATTTGATGATGCTGGTTCATCTGTAAACCCAGTTCTAGGAACTACGGCTTGGAGTATGTCTATTACTAAAGACATCCAAGAGACAACAGCGCAAGGCGACACTTTCAAGGCATTTGTCGGAGGTCTTATTGAAGGTGAGGGATCAGCAGAACTTCTTTATGATGATTCAGCTTCTGGTGAGACAGCAACCTTCGTTGATGGTGTTTTGACAACTGGTGATGCTGGCACAGCATCTTTTGAGCTTTTTCCAGACAGTTCAAGTGCCACAAAGAAAATATCTTTCAATGGTATTATCACCAGCTTTGATCAAAGCTCCACTCTTGGTGAGGCAAATACAATCAGCATTACATTCAAGCCAACTGGAACTATCACTTCAGCAATCTAACTAACTAATTAATCAACCCCAACTTATGGCAAATCAAAGAACAGCAGACCTCCTCATCGGTGCATATAAAGATGAGATGACCGTAAGACGTAAATATGAATTGAAAGACGCATCTGGTAAACTTTTGACCACAATATATTTTCCACCCATAACAAGATTTGACAGACAAAAGGCGCAGCAGTTAGCAGGCACTGATGAAGCACTGACAGTTTCAACTCAGTTACTTTGCAAGATGGCACAGAAAGAAGATGGCACTCCAGCTTTTGATATGTCAGATGCTCCGATATTACAGAGATCACTTCCTGAAAAAGTATTAAATGATCTTGAATTGTTTTTGTTTGATATTCAACTTGATATTGATACAGCAAAAAACGAATAAGGCGAGATAATTGGCTTAACTTCGAGTTTTTTCTCGCAACAGAACTAGGTAAAACAATAAATGAACTGAGAACTTCTTTATCAGAAGAAGAGTTGATATATTGGGCTGCATATTATGAAAACAAACGTGAAGAAGAAAAGAGAGCTTTGCAACGACAAAAACGCAATTCAAGGTAATATATAATAAAGGCTTTTTTTATTTGTGGCAGAGTCAGTTGTTACCCTAAGAGTTGATGCCACTGGTGCAACAAGAGCCTTGCAGGGTGTACAAAATAGAACAAATGCACTTGAAAGATCATTTGGTGGTTTAAAAGCAGCGATTGGTGGTGTTGGTCTTGGATTATTGGCAAGACAGGCAGTAAAAACATCAATCAATTTTGATAAATTAAATTTACGTTTAGGACTACTTACAAAAGCAACAGGAGATTTTTCTGCTGCCCAGAAGATTGCAACTGACGGTCAAAAATTATTTGGTCTTAGTGCAACAGAGGCTCTTGAGGGTGTTACAAATATTACAGCAAGATTAAAACCATTAGGGGTCAGTTTAGAAGATATAAGAACGACTTTCATCGGTTTTAACACTGCTGCAAAATTAGGTGGTGCAAATGCACAGGAAGCCTCCAATGCGTTCAGACAATTAGCACAGGCTCTTGGCTCTGGTAGATTGGCTGGAGATGAATTTAGAAGCGTATCAGAGCAGATTCCATTAATTCTAAAACCATTGGCAGATGAGTTGGATGTAGATGTAGGTAAACTGAAAGAACTTGCTGCCCAGGGAAAGTTAACAAGTGATGTGGTGATCAGGGCATTAAGACAACTAGGCAAACAGGGTGGCGAGGATTTAAAGGCGATCTTGGACAATGACCCGACACAGGTATTTAAAAATCTAAGTAATGAAGCTGAAAACTTATCAAGGGCAGTAGGAGAACAACTTACTCCAGCCATTTTGCCTGTGGTCAGAGCATTAACGGAACTGACAAAAGCATCAGTTGAATTTGTTAATTCACCGATTGGAAAAACTGCTGCGATATTTGCAGCGATAGCATTTGCAGCAAAAGGTGTTGCTGTACTTCTGCCAGTTTTAACAGCAGGGTTGATCAAAGTTGCAGCAGCAGGGGGTGTTCTTACGATAGCTCTTAACGCAATACCATTTGTTGCAATAGCAACAGCAATCGGTGGTGTTGTAACTGCATTAATAAAAGTTACTTCTGAACAGAAAAAATTTACAGAGGCATTAAAGGAAGGAGATAAGGCAGCATTAAAAAGTGAACTAAATAGATTATTTATTACAAGGCAGAAACTTTTACAGAGACTAGGTACAGCACAGGAAAACAATAATAAAAGAGCAGAGGCATCATTAAAAAGACAACTTGCAGAATTAAATAAAAACTATGATCAAGTTCAAAAAAGATTACTTACAGAAATAGATAAAACAAATGAGATAGATAAACAGAATAAAAAATTACAGGAACAAGAAGAGCTTCAAAAGAAAAATCAAGAGGCAGCAGCAAAGCTGAAAGAAAAAATGACAGCAGTAGGTGAAGAGATTGAAACAAGTATCAAGGGTAATTTAAGAGATGCGATTACAGGCGCACAATCATTTGGACAGGCGATGACTAATGTATTGAACAGAATCAGAGATAAAATTATTGATGCACAGATTGACAAGGTGCTTGGTGGTTTTGGTGAGAACTTTGGAGCTTCTGCCTCTGGTGGTAAAAGAAAAGGTCTTGGTGGTTTCCTGGGTGGTATTTTAGGTGGATTATTTAGAGCAAATGGTGGCCCTGTAAAAGCTGGTAAACCATATATCGTTGGAGAGCGTCAACCAGAACTTTTTGTTCCTCGAACATCGGGAACAATACTACCAAGTACAGATATCGGTGGAGGTGATAATACAACAAATATGGTTACAGTAAACGTAGATGCTTCGGGTTCTTCTGTGGCTGGCAACAGTACAGATGCACAGGCTTTAGGGGCAGCAATAGGTGCTGCTGTACAGGCACAACTTATAAAAGAAAAAAGACCTGGAGGACTTTTAACTAGATAAATGGCAACTTTTCCTTCTATTCAACCCACTTATGGGATGAGAAAAACAAGCGCACCAAGAATCAGGTCAACAAGACTTGGTGATGGTTATGAGTTCAGAGCATTATTTGGCCTTCCACTGACCCAAGATCCAAAAATATATGACCTTACTTTCAATGTTTCAGAAACGCAATCTGATGTCATAGAAGGCTTTTTGCGTAGCCGTGTAAATGATCAGGCAAGTTTTACCTTTACACCTCCTGGAGAAGGCTTTACAAAAACAGGTACATATTCCCAAAGTGGAACTACTGTCACCATTACCATTACAAATCATGGCCTTGCTATCGGTGATGTCGTGACCATTGACTACACTACTGGATCTGCAACCGATGGTGACTTTGCAATCGCAACAACTGCTGATGACAATACATTCACGGTAACGGCAGCTTCCTCTGCGACAAACAGTGGTAATGTATCGGTCACATTATCAGGTGCTGGAAAATTTGTCTGCCAATCATGGACAAAAACCATACCATACAACAACAGAGCAATATTAAACTGCACTTTCAGGGAGGTATTTGAACCATAAATGGGATTACCTACAGCAGAGCTACAGGCATTAACAAACAAATCTGTTATTGAGTTATATACATTGACTTTGGTATCTGCATTACATGGATCAACCGATGTGACAAGGTTTCATTCGGGGGTTGGTATGAACAGTAATGCTTCAATAATATGGCAGGGTAATACTTATGATAAATTTCCCATCCAAGCTGAAGGGTTTGAATATTCTGGCCGTGGTTCGCTTCCAAGACCAACAATAACAGTTTCAAACATATTGGGAACAATCACAGCATTGATGGCAACAGTAAATGCAACAACACCATTCAATGATCTACAGGGTGCAAAATTTGTACGCATACGCACTCTCAGCCAGTTCTTAGATGCTGCCAACTTCCCATCAAATCAAAATCCTTTTGGCACACCAGATAACACGGCTGAACTGCCACAGGAAATTTATTTCATAAATAGAAAAATTGTAGAAAATAGAGATATTGTACAGTTTGAACTCGTATCAGCACTTGATCTACAGGGAGTTCGTGCACCAAAACGTCAGGTTACAAGAAAAGATTTTCCAGGTGTAGGTACTTTTGTAAACGCATGACTTGGAAAACTGATGCTGCAAAACACGCTGAAGAATGTATGCCAAAAGAATCCTGTGGATTGCTTGCACTTATAAAAGGAAAAGAAACATATTGGCCTTGTAAAAATATTGCAGAATCTGGGTTTGAATATTTTATTATCGACCCTGACGATTGGGCAGAATGTGAAGATACAGGAGAAATAGTCGGGATTGTTCATTCACATCCTTATGATTCACCACAGCCTTCTGATAATGATAAAGCAAGTTGTGAATATTTAGATTTACCTTCTCATATCTACAGCGTCAGGATGAAGGAATGGTGTTCTTTTAAACCTAGTGGCTGGAAAGCACCGTCACTTATCGGTAGAAGTTTTATCTGGGGTGTACATGATTGCTGGTCAATAATTCATGATTGGTACAAAGAAACAAAAAATATTGATCTTAAAATATGGGATAGACCAAAAAAAATAAAAGATTTCATAGAAAATCCATTATTTGAGAAAGGCTTGCCGATTACAGGATTTAAAAAACAACCGACAGATGATGATATACAAGTTGGTGATGTTTTGTTATTCCAATCAACTTCAGGTAACTTAGATCATGTTGCTGTTTATATTGGTGATAATATGATTTTGAATCATAATATAAAAAGATTAAGTTGCCGAGAGCCTTTTGATTTAGGTTATCAGCAAGCACTTAGAGGGGTTTACAGGTATGCAGCTTAAAACGATAAAAGTATATGGAAGATTAAGAAAATTTCTTGGTTCATCATATTTTGAGGCTGCCGTATCAAGTCCAGCAGAGGCGATTCGTTTTTTGATGTGTAACTTCCCAGAAGTAGAGGCACATATGAGCCAACAATATTACAAGGTAAAAATGAATAATATGGATGTTTCTCTTGATTTTTTATCCATGAGTGGAAAAGGTGATATTCAGATCATACCTATAGCAATAGGATCTGGGCCTGCCATACCTATCGTGGGATCTATATTCAGCACTGGTGCTGCCGTTGCATCTGCTGCGGTTGGTGCTGTTACTTCAGTTGCTGGTGCTGCCGTAGCTGGTGCTGCTGCCGTTGGTGGTGCAGTTGCCAGTGTAGCTAGCGCAGTATCAGCTATTCCAGTTGTTGGTAGTATCGCAACGGCTGTTGTCACGGATCTAGCAATAGGTGGGATTACTTCTTTATTAGCTCCAACCCCTGCGGTTGTAGAAGGACCAAGCCCTGTAGGAGATACTGATCCACAAATGGCAAATTCATATTCATTCTCAGGCATTCAGAACGTCAGTGTCAGTGGTGTCAGCGTAGCCATAATATATGGAGAAGTGTTTACTGGTTCAGTGGTGATCAGTTCTGGAGTTGATACGGTACAGGTGGAGGGAACTACATAATGACAATTCCAGCTTTTGATGAAAATACAAGACTTACTGATCCAGCAGTTACAGATGATGTCCTTGCTTCAAAACAGTTTCAAACATTAGTTGAGCTTCTTGGAGAAGGTGAGATCGAGGGTTTTCCAAGTGCTGCTGGTCTTACACAGGGAACAACTGCTTACAACAACGCAGCTTTGAAAGATGTATTTCTAAACGGCACTCAGGTTTTACAATCTTCAGCAAGTAATACAAGCCCAACAGACACAGATTTTAACTTTCCCAATGTTTCATTTGAACCTAGGTTCGGCACTTCCAATCAAACTGCAATACAGGGTATTTCTGAAATAGAAACAGAAAATGCTGTCGGTGTTGCTGTTACAAAAGCAAGTCCTGTATCAAGATCTATAACAAATACTTCTGTTAATGCCGTCAGGGTTACTCTTGGTTTTCCATCCCTGCAAAAGTTTGAAGATGATGGCGACATAAATGGTGCGGAAGTTGCCATAAATATACAAACCATTGAAAATGATGGCACTACAACAACTGTCATAACAGATACCGTAAAAGGAAGAACTGCAAGCACATATTTTAGGGATTATAAAATCAACTTTGCATCTGATACTTCTTTTCCTGTAACGATCAGAGTGAACAGAACAACTGATGACAGCACAGAAACAACCTTGCAAAACTCCTCAATATGGTCATCTTTTACAGAGATAATTAACGAACAGAGAGCATATGCAAATTCGGCTCATGTTGCCATAAGATTTGATGCCCAAACTTTTCCATCCATCCCCAAACGGATGTACAAAGTTCGTGGAACAAAAATAAAAATCCCACATAATGGAACGGTTCAATCTGATGGCTCAATTTCATATTCTGGAACTTTTAATGGTACGTTCAAAACAGATAAGGAATGGACAAATGATCCAGCTTGGATTCTTTACGACTTGTTAACAACATCAAAAGGTTTTGGTGATCAGATAGATACAACACAGTTGGATGTGTTTAGTTTTTACTCAGCTTCTGTTTACTCCGCAGAACAGGTTGATGATGGATCAGGTACTGGCAGTACAGAACCACGTTTCAGTTGTAATGTAGTGATACAAAATCAAAAACAAGCATATGATCTTATCAATGATTTATGTTCTGTGATGCGTGTCATGCCATTTTATTCGGCAGGCACAATTTCGATAACTCAGGATCGGCCCACAGATGCGAGCTATTTATTTAACCTGTCAAATGTTACAGAACAGGGGTTTACATATAGTAACTCAGCAAAAAATTCAAAAATAACTGTTGTTAATGTTGCATATTTTGATAATGAAACCCAACAGATTGAATATGAAACTGTAGAAGATACCGCATTACAGGCAAAGTATGGGGTTGTTACAAAAAATTTAAGAGGTTTTGCCACAACTTCAAGAGGAATGGCATCTCGCTTAGGGAAATGGTTTCTCTACACACAATCCAATGAGGCTGAGATCGTAAACTTCACCACCACTCTTGAATCAGGTACTTTGGTAAGACCTGGGGCAGTGATAAATGTTGCTGATCCACTCAGGGCAGGGGTTAGAAGAGGTGGTCGTATAAAAACAGGAGTATCTACAACACAGATAATCGTAGATGATGAAAATAATACAGATTTGGCAACAACAGGTTCTGCAACATTATCAGTAATACTTGCAGATGGCACACTTGAAACAAAAACTATAGACACAATATCAGGTACAACAATCACAGTATCCTCTGCCTTCTCATCCACACCGCCATCAAACAGTGTTTGGGTGATAGAGAATACAACAGTTCAGCTTCAAACCTTCAGAGTAATTGGTGTTACAGAAGTTGATCAGCTTACATATCAGATCACAGCAGTTGCTCATAATTCATCTAAATATGCAAATGTCGAAGATGGCACTGCACTTGCCACAAGAACAATTACAACACTAACGGAACTCAAACCATCTCCAAGTAACTTGCAGGGTTCAGAGCAGATTGTTGTATTAAATAACCGTGCCGTATCAAAACTGTTTATCCAATGGCAGCCTATAGCTGGTGTTACTGAATACATGGTGCAATATAGATTTCAGAATGAAAACTTCATATCAGAAAGAATTACAAGGCCAGACTTTACAATTTTTGAAACAAAAAATGGTACTTATGAAATCAGAGTGTTCAGTTATAACGCATTAGGAAAACCAAGCATCACACCTACAACAACATCATTTACAACAGTTGGTAAAACCGCAAGGCCAGCAGATGTTCAGAACTTACGGATAGAACCAATATCAGATCAATTTGTGAGATTACGTTTTGATAAATCTACAGATGTTGATGTGGTGCATGGAGGCAACGTGGTGGTCAGATCGTCAAACCTCACTGATGGCACTGGTACTTTTACCAATGCCGTTGATGTGATTCCAGCTTTGCCTGGATCTATCAATGAAACGATTGTGCCGAATATTGTTGAAGGCGAATATATCCTAAAATTCAGAGATGATGGTGGCAGGCTAAGTTCTGGTGAAACATCAGTTCTAGTTACGAGTCCTGACCCTTTACCAAAATTAACAGTTTTTACAGATAGAGAAGATACAGATTCGCCACCTTTTGCTGGTGCAAAAGTAGATTGTTTCTTTTCAGATGATGTTAACGGACTTGTCCTTGGTTCACTTGTGACATTAGATGATGAAGCAGATTTTGACAGTATTGCTGATTTTGATTTCATCGGTGCTGTTGATATTACTGGTGGTTCTTACGAGTTTGCAAATACTTTGGATTTAGGTGGAAAACAACCCTTAAGATTACGCAGACATTTTGTAACACAGGGTTTTTATCCTAATGACCTGATTGACAGGAGAACAGGTAATATTGATACCTGGACAGATTTCGATGCTGCCACTGCATTCAATGTCGGTGCTTCTTTGCTTGTAGCCACCACAGATTTAGACCCTGACTTATCAGTTTCAGCCACCTACGAACAAAGTGGTACAACTATAACAATTACAAAGACCTCGCATGGATATTCTGTTGGTGATTTTGTCGTGATAGATTTTACAGCTGGCAGCGCAACAGATGGCAATTATGAAATAATAACAGTTCCAAGTGCAAACACTTTTACTGTTACCTCTGCTACAAGTACGACCATATCAAGTGGAACTTCATGCACCTATGGGGCAAACTTTTCAAGATTTAATCCTTTTGTAAACGGTACTTATGTAGGCCGTGGCTTTAAATTCAGATGTGAAATGGATTCTGATGACCCTGCACAATCAATAGAAATAGATCAGCTTGGTTATACAGCCGAACTGGATAGAAGAACAGAGCAGAGATCAAATATTTCTTCGGGTACATCATCATCTGGACTTGATATTACCTTTGATCAGACATTCTTTACAGGGCAATCTGGAACAAGTGTCGGGGCAGGCACACAGTTACCAAGTATTGGTATTACAGCAAATGACCTTGGTGGCACGGACAGGTTTGAAATTACAAGTATTAGTGGCACTGGTTTCAATATTAAGTTTCTAAATGCTGGAAATGCTGTTCAGGATAAAACATTTAGTTATACTGCCGTAGGTTTTGGGCGTGGTAGTTAGTTTTAGATTAGGATATACTTAAATAAAAAATTGGATTAGGTAATGGCTACTCACGATTATGTAATAGACAACTCTACAGGAGCTAACGTCAGGGCTGATATAAACCTCGTATTACAGGCGATATTAACAAATAACAGTAGTTCTTCTGCTCCTAGTACCACAGCAGCTTATATGTGGTGGGCAGATACTACAAATGGTGTTTTAAAGATCAGAAACTCATCAAACAACGATTGGGTTGAACTTTTACAACTTGACGGGACATTAACTCTTGAAGACGGGTCTGCAAGTACTCCAGGATTAGCATTTAGAGATGATCTGAACACAGGTATTTTTAGTTCTGCTGCTGATACTTTTAACGTAGCAACTGCTGGTGTTGAAAGAATGGAATTAGGAGCCACAACAATATTTAATGAAAGTGGTGCTGATGTAGATTTTAGAATTGAAGGTGATACAGATGTTAATAATTTTTATCTTGATGCTAGTACTAATCGTATTGGAATTGGTCAATCTGCCCCTGAAGGCAAACTTCATATTGAAAATGCTTCTTCTGGAGCAAGTTATTCTCCAGATGGCTCAGATATATTAATAATAGAAAATAATGATTCATGTGGGATAGATTTAAGATCCCCTGCTGCTAATAGTTGTGGTATAAATTTCTCTGATACTGTGAGGAGAAGAGGAGGGATAACATATTCACATTCTACTGATGCATTTTCCTTTCTTACAGCTGGTAGTGTAAGAGCTACATTAGATTCGTCTGGAAGGTTGCTTATAGGTATTACTTCAGCAAGAGGAAACTTTGGAAATAACACAAGTGGAGTTCAACAACATATACAACTTGAGGGTACAAGTTCAATTACTTCCTCAATGTCTTTGATAAGAAACTCAAATGATTCTGCTGATAGTGGAATTATTGTAGGTAAAACCAGAGGTACATCTGTTGGTTCAAATACAGTAGTTCAAGCTGGTGATGATTTAGGAAATATATCTTTTGTAGGTGCAGATGGAACTTCAATGCAATTTGGTGCCGACATAAAAGCAACAGTTGAGAGTGGTGTAGGTAATGATGATATGCCAGCAGCTTTGGTATTCTCTACAAACGGTGGAACTACCTCAACCACAGAACGTATGCGTATAGATTCGTCTGGAAACGTAGGTATTGGTACAACAAGTCCTAGCGAAAAATTAACAATATCAAGTGGTAATCTTAATTTTATTGGAGGTACAAATGATGCTCAATATATAAAATTTGGAGATAGTGGGGATGATGATATTGGAAATATATTTTATTTTCACGGCAATAATAATATGGTCTTTACGACAAATGCTTCAGAGGCAATGCGTATAGATTCGTCTGGAAGAGTTGGTATAGGTATAACAAGTCCAGACCAGAAACTTGTTGTGGCAGATACAAGTTCAGTTTCCTTAATTCGTGTTACCGCAAACAACGCTCAAGAGGCAGGCATAGATTTTGGTGATACAGATGATAATGATAT
>VTLG01008334.1_pt1 | contig 13282 bp, 12 predicted proteins | sample 4694571 | NCBI WGS metagenome assembly VTLG01 (sample SAMN12604809, study PRJNA352737) | marine metagenome | biome: ENVO:00000447; feature: ENVO:00000209|ENVO:00000569|ENVO:01000036; material: ENVO:00002151; isolation source: viral sequences binned using virsorter ... | reverse complement strand
TCTGCTGTATTTGGATTAAAGTTTGGATCAGGATAATTTTCCCAACTATCACCTTCATACTCTACTATCAATGGGTTAATATCCTTTCTCTCTGCATATACATGATAGAAACAATCAATAGGTAATCCACCATTTGCTTGTACATATATAAATTCTTCATCCCATCTCTTCACAATAATATCTTGATGTGCTCTTATAGGTTGAATTTGTACAGAAATACTTTCAGTACGTACTAAATCTTTCCAATAAGATGGTAAAGCAATTTGTGTTTGATTTCTTAATCTTCCTCTACAATATACTCCAACTTCTGGGCCCTCAATACATGCATATCTTAATCTATGACCTTCTCCTTTAGATGGATGTTGTATATCAAATGGTTTAGGTCTAGCATCTGCAGCACCAAATCTAGCAGCAAGTTTACCTTTGTTACCACAATCAACTGCACCACTAAAGAAAGCATCTCCCTGAACATAAAGAGCATCGACTGACGCACCACCAGTTACCCAAAGACCATTAGCAGTTCCACCATCACCTTCAATTCTAACATTACCTCTAGTATTAATAGACAAAGGTGTTGATTTAGTATCTGTTCTACCAACCATTACAGTAGCAGTTCCTGGATAGTCTCCTTCTCCAAAGTCATCAACTGCACCTACCTGAAGTGACCCCTGAATATATGAAGACCAATCAATTTTATTCACTCCTGTGCCTAGTGCTTTAGGTGTGGTAAGAGGTTTAGCGACTATAAGTTGTCCACCATAGACCCAAATTTCGTCAAAAGATAATGCCATTAGATTAATTTTCCTGGTTTTGGTATAATATTTTTTGCTGATGCAGCAGTTACTCCATTAACAAGTGGAGATAATATTTGTGTTCCAATTAGACCTGTAAGAACTAGAAGTCCAGTACTCACAATTTTAGTAGATTGCTTACCATCTATTGTAACATTTTTTGAATCAAGTTTCAAGGTCTCTTTTGCATTCGCCCAAATAACTCCTTCTGGTGCATTACCTGTTGCAACCATCTCAATATCAAGACCTTCAAGTCGAAGTTTACCATTTCTAGCCCTAATAGTGACATCACCATTCTCTGCATTAATAAAGATAGCATTCTGATTGACCTTATTCTTACGTCCTTCAGCATCTGGATTATGAACCGCAAGATCTTCACCTGCATTAATCTGAAACGCACCAGGAGCATTCATGGTTGTCCAGTATCTACGGTTTCCGTCTTCCTCCATAGCGATGAAATGTCTTCCATCTACACCAACTATTTGAACACTCGCAGTGACATCTCCATCAGGGCTCATGGCCCCAAATTTAATGACTCCGTTCTGGGTTCCTATTTCTTGAGCCCAATAATTAGATTTCTCTGCCATAATTAATATCCTCCGTATCCACCGCCACCGCTAGGTGGTGGGGGTGGTGGTGATGGTGCGGGTGGCGGTGATGGTGGTGGTGATGGTGGCGGTGCTGGTGCTGGTGATGGGGGTGGTGGAGGTGGTGGAGAAGGTGCTGGTGCAGGAGCAGGTGCTGGTGCAGGGTGCTGGTGCAGGAGCTGGTGCTGCTGTTGTTGGAGAAGATTCTACAACAGAAGAAGGTGTATCATAAGAAGAAGATTGAATTGTATTTGATATTGCTTGTGTAGTTATCCTCTGACTAGAAGGAGAATGAACAGCACCAGTCATTAAAACTCCATTTGCCATTGCATGATAAGAACCATAGTAAGGTTGACCATTCACATATCCAACAAGAGTGCTTACGTTTGTTACACTTCCACTTTGAGTATCATAGACTCTAACTGGAGTAGCACCTGTCTCTCTAGTACCAGCATACTTAACTCCGTCTACAAAGTAAACATTTCCATAGTATGCTTTACCATCAACATATCCATTAATATTTAACCCAACTGTATCATATACCTGAACAACATCATTTAATGGTGCTACTTGTGGAACAAGAGGATCACGAATGATATCAAATACAGGACTAAATTTAGCATTCAAACCTGTATCACTTGGTAATGTTATCCTTGGAAGTTCTGTAAAATTTCCCCCTTTTTCAACCTTAACTCCTTTTATTTTACCAAAAGGGCCACATACAAATGATAAAACTGTACCATTTTGTGGTTCGATTGTCAATTTATCTTTAGAACAATCATAATTAAAACCACCATTAGTAACAATAACTTCAGTAAGTTGTAGAAGTGCTGGATATTGTTGAGAATCTGCTGGTGCTGGAAGATAACCAAAACCACTATCAACAACAGTTACTTTTCCAACTTGACCATCTTTCATATCTGCCTTAAGAACAGCACCCTTTCCTGTTTTACAAGGATCGAAGACTTGTATTTCAGGAGCACCTTTATATCCAACACCACCATCTACTATATCAACTGCAAGAATACGACCTTGACTATCTACAATTGGATTACCTGCTGCACCTATTCCTCTACCACCAAAGAAGTTAACTGTAGGTGGTGGACATGGTAGTTGCCTCGTAACACAAGGATCCTTCCTCAATAGATCACGAACAGTAAGTTTATTAACCTCATCTATAGTTAAGTAATTAACTTTCCTATCACCATCAACAAATATAAATTGCGTACCTGGATTTAATGCTTCATAGGTATTTGCTTGATCAACTGTCTTATGCTTAATATAAGTACCAGTGTTATCAATCCACCCTACATGTATGTTTTTAGATGAAACTGCCATAATACTATCCCTTTAATACTTTACGAGTACCAGTCTTTCTTCCACGAGCATTGTAAATAGGAACTTCTTCATACTCTGGTTCGGGTGGTTTTTCTTTTGCATTGTCAGCAGCCTCTGCAATTGCTGCACAGTTTGGTTCATCCTTGGCACCACTACCACCTTCACCTAATGTGTGTTCATCATTTGGAGAACACTCAAATTCAGGATCACAATCAAACAGTTGAGTGATAGATTGTACAAAGTTCATTGACTCTGCAATGTCAACTGATATACCACCCATTGAAGAGAGTCCACCAACTAAACCACCACTGTCTGCCATCCCTGCAACTGAACCCATAATAGCTGGATCTAATCCACCTAAATTTTGAAGAGCACCAGTAAGAGCACCCATGTCATTTGATTTAATAGCAGCAAAACCAGCACCCATAGCTGCCATTAAGTTTACGGGTATGCCAAATAAACTAGCAGATTCTGAAAAACCACCAGCAATATCTCCACTAGAAATTTGATCCATTATATTACTTAACATTCTTTGTCTACCTACATCAGTACCAACAGCATTCGCAATAGTTGACATAACTTCTAATCCATATCCATATTGTCCTTGTTGAAATGCTCTGGTCACTCTACCAATAACATTCTTATCAACTCCAATAGCAGAAGCAAGTGCTGCTGCCATACCAGAAACAAGAGCACCCTTCTCTAATGAAGCAGTAACATTACGTTCACTAATAGACATGTCAATTGATTTAGTTCCTGCAGACCCTGCTACAGAATCAGTATCTGGATTCGTACCATCATTAGCAGCAGCAACCATACTATCATTCGCTTTACCAAATGATTGTGTAATTTTATTGATAGAAGATCCTAATACCTCACCCAATAATTCTTCAGTAGAACATATGGGACTGGGTTGATAGTATCCTTCTGGTGCAGGTGATGGAAGTTGTATACCTTGAGACACATCATCTGGAAGAGTTGGTTGATATGGTATCGGATCAGTATCACCACCACCAGTATCACCACTAGTACCCTTTCCTTTTTTTGCATTCGCAGCTTGAACTGCTCGTGTTTGTGGTTGCTTTGCTTTCCTTGCGAATGAACTTGCCAATGCACCAGCAATCATTCCTGCTAATCCTTTGTTAATATCATTAAACGTACAAGCTATATCTTCTAGTGCTGCAATATTTGTTGTTAATAATACATTCTTAAAAGCAGGTATAGCCAAGATGAACAGAGGTAACATCTTTAAATTATGTTCATCTACAGTTTTCTGCAATGCCATATTCATAATACCTTTCATAGGCCCAGACATCTCACCAGCAGAATCATCAATCATCTTCTGAACATCATTATTCATAGCAACAGTTGGCAATCCTGACGAGACTGCACTAGCATATTCTTCTTCTTGTCTTTGACGTGCTTCTATCTTCTTACTTAACTCCTCAACCTGTGTCTGAAGATTCTTTGTATCAGATTGATGTAATGGATCTGGACATGACAATGCATGTTTTCTTTCCAATACATCTTTCATTTTCTTATCTTGTACAGTCTCCTGATGAATAGCATCTGTTGCTTCACATGTACCCACTTCTTCAGATGGTTCTGTAGTTGCAATCTGTTCATCAGGAACTATTTTAGACTCATCCTTATCAGCATTCGCCCAACCACTCTGTGGTACAAAGTTTTTACCACCACTTATTCCTGTCTTTAAATCTTTAACTACTGTCTTACTATTTGAACCCAAGATTCCCATAATGACAGGGACTTGTTGGTCTTGTCCATCTAAAAAGAAACCAAAGACAAACATTCCCTGCTTAATACCAGGAGTCTGACGTGAACCTCCAAGACCACCACCCCATACAGAGTACATTACTTGAGCCCAAGGTAAATTTTCAGATGCTACTGAAGATTCGTCTTGATCATGGCAACCCATAATCCTTACTTTATATCTGTATCCCCATGCAGGAGTTTCTTCTTTAGGGTCTTCAACTTTTTTAGGGTTCTGATTCTCACGCCAGGTTCTATCATCGGCCACTTGACCGATCCACCAAAGAAATTTGGATCCTAGAAAACCTGAATTAAATAAATTACCTTCCATTCTTAATCGTCGTAGACTCTACACTCAAATGAATCTGGATGATTGTCGCAATAGATTTCTAAATGTTTGTCCTCGTGACGAGTGTGCCAATCATTTATCTTTGCACCCCCTAAATTTTCTTCATTCTCTTCATGATCATGAAATGCTTCATTGTGAAGTTTTAAATCTGCTTCAGAATACTCCAACATACCATGATTAACATGTTCCTTCTTATCTTTAGGATCAATGTTTGCATGGCTTAAATCTTGATTTGGAATTTTAGTAGTCATAATAGATTTTATAAATCTCCTTGTTATTTATTAGGTAGATGCTTATTCTGCTACTCTACCAAAGGAATCCCTAACAACATTTAACTTTGTATAGGTTTCTTTAGAAGTAACATAATGGCATAAGTCAGCTATAATATATTTACCACCCGTTTCTTTATTCATCTCATCGTCCGTTTCAGCCTTGACTGATGGAGTATCAATATAGATGGCATCTCCTGCATGTAATTCAAAATCTCCACCAATAGTAATCGACATCTGTTGCTGAAACATCTGATTATATCTACGAATTCCCTGATTAAGTACAGTCTGTGCTTGAAAATTAGGTTCTTCATTCTTATCAACCTGTTCTTTACCATCACCTGATGGAAGAGTTCCTGTGTCAACTAACATAAATGTTGTACGTGTAAAGTTCTCTTCTGTACTTGGATTGTCAAATTTCTTATTGAATACTGGAAGTGCTTCACCTCCACCTGTTGTTCCTTCTTCAGTATCTTGTGCTGTTTGTGGAACAATTTCATAGAAACAATCAAAAGGATTAAAAACTACTAACTTGGTTCCATATGCTCCCATCCTAATTTTATTTTGATAGTCAATACGATTGTCAGTTGTTTGGTCTAATATTTTTCCATCATAACCTTCAGGAATTCCTTTACCATCATCAGTACCGTTATAAATGAATCTTTTCTTTGACTTTTGTGCGAACAAAGTATCAATTGATTTAAACTTAAACCCTTCAGAAGTCTCCCAGAAAAAGAATCCAGCAGTAGATCCAGACTCACCATCCTGTGAAGGAACACCAAACTTCGACAACCAATTCATAGTATAGTATGGTTTCTTATTATTGCCAACAAAATTATAATTGTTAGAAGTATCTTCTATATCTAATTCTTTCTCTGTAATTAAAAAGTTCTCTAATATATTTGTAATATGATCAGAAAGTTTTCCATCCATCCTCACATTTATACGGGATGCTCCCTCTTCATTACGAATAAACTCTTCACTAACTAAATTCAAAGTAACTATTGACTTCGCAGTATCAACTGTTCTTGGTGTTACCTTATTAACAATTAAAGTATTATTATTATCCGAACCAAATTCAAGTTTAACTTCCTGATTATCTTCAAACTTTAATTCAAAATCTTCTGTTCCTACTATTGGTAAACCTTCCATGACAGATTTTCCATCAACACTATTACCTGTATCAGCAAAAATAAAATCTACTTTAACAGAGTCTTGAAGAATACTTTCATAGTACATCAAACTAACAAAACCATTCACCAAACTAGCAGTCGTGCCACCTTCATTGGATGTTATTTCTGCTTTAGATACCTGTGCTGGTACGGTGCTTCTAGATCCTGATACTGTCATTTTATTACCTCCTATACCTATTTAAACAAGTCCACCGACATAAAGAACTTCAAAAGGATCTTCTCCTCCACCAGAACTTCCTCCTCCTGATGAACTACCACCTTCATCAACTGGTAATATTGCAGGTGGAAGAGGAATCATTGCAGTCTGTGGTGCTTGAGAATCATAGGAAGGATATTCATTTAATGAACTAGACTTATCTTCAGGAGATTTTTCTCCCAAATCCTTTTTACTACCATCAAGAGATTTAGACATAAATGTTTCAATCTTGGCAGTTAAGTCTGTCTTTTGTTTTTCTTTAAGTGCTGCTGCTTCTTTCTTTTTCTCCTCTTCTTTTGCATGTTTCTCTTCAGACTTAAATTTTAGATAAGATACAAGTTTCTTTTGATTTAATCCCTTATCCTCTTTCTTCTTACCACTATCACCTTTAACATCTTTAGCAGTGCCTTTTGGTGCTTCAGTTTTATCCTTACCACCAAAGAATGACTTGGCAACATGTGGAATAAGGAAAGGAAGACCAGGAGGAGTCAATAATAAAAGATTAGGAATCTTTGTCAACTTACCATCTTCAACGTAAGTATTAAGACCAGGAATTGCTTGAGCAAAGAACCCTAAAAACTCCTGTAATCCTGGAAGACTATTCAATATACCTTTAACATTAAAATCAGTAAACGGTATCCCTAAATCAAGTATCCTCTTACCAAAAGGAACCTTCTCTATTATGTTTGCAAGTATAGCACCTGGTTTAAGATCTGGTATAGGTATCGTTGGAAAATCTTTAATGAAAGTTGCAAGTCCATTCTTAATAAAATCAACTATCGCTCCACCAATATTAAGTGCTTTCTTAAATACATCCCCAACCAACTTCTTCAACTTGCCCATGATAGAGGCCAATCCACCACCAAATATCAAATCATAAAGCATATCACCTACAAATACACCAATCAATTCTCCAAGCATGACCATAGCTGGTGATACTAATGCACCAAGACCTACAGTAGCAGTAGTCACACCAGCAGCAAGAGAAGCACCAAGGAAACCACCTAGTGCTGCACCAACCATTTTAAAGATTGCTTTTCCTGCACCTTCTCCTGATAGTAACGATACAATTCCAACAATAAGAGGGCCTACAATAGGAATCCTTCCAAAGAATTTTGAAACAAATGGTTTAGATGCCTTAAATGCAGGAGTAATAAACTTTGCTGCCTTACCAAATAACTTTGCAGCAAATCCACCAACCTTTGCTACTCCTTTCTTTGCTACTGTTTTTAATCCACCTGTTATTGTTTTCTTTAATCCTTTCTTTCCTACAGTTTTAAGTAATTTTCTACCCGTTCTTCCTATTAATCTTTTAGCACCAATCGATACTCTCCTGACTGCTTGCTTAACACCAGGAATTTTCATTATAAGTTTACCAATTCTTTTGGTAATATTTTTAGCAAAGTTACGCAACCATTTGAACTTGAGTAAGGCCATTACTCCCATGAGGGCCACATTCATAAAGTTATTCAAAACGGCCATCAAGTTATCAAAAACTTTTAATCCAGCCTCACCAAAAATATTTTTCACCATTCCCCTCAAACCATCATAAAGTTTATACATCCAATCGATTAATGTCATGGCAGCATTAGCCAGCCATCCTACAATTGATACTAACCCATCAAAAGCCGTTCCAAGAACAGGGAGTAATGGTTTTATGACTGGCATCAATTTAAATAAACTAATCATTACAATACCGAAGACCAGTTTATTCAACCAGTCCATCATCCCACCAGCTTTTTTCGCTATACTCTTTCCTACTCCTTTAGCAGCTCCCTTTAATCCTTCTCTTAATTTTTCTTTTGCATTTCTTTTTTTCTGTTCATCTGCTTTCCTTTTTTTCTTCGCCCTCATCTCATCTAATGCAAGACTACCCTTTAAGATAGTATTAACATCAATTAATTTACTAGCAATAACACTAATATTCTGTACAGATTCTTGCGAAATTGTATTTGCTTTAGAAGCACGGGGTAAAAGTTTTTTGGTATCTATCTTTGCCATTATCTACTGATACCCAATACTTTTATTTTCTGTTTAGATAACTTCGCTGAAGCACTAAATTGAGGAACTTTTCCACCAGCACCTGCAGAGTAACCACCACCGCCACCACCACCTTGTGCTGCTGCTTGAGCATCTTGATAAGCAACTGTTGTTGTAGGTTTAGTCGGAGCATCTGGGGTTGCTGTTCCACTCTGATTGCCTGATAGTTGAAGTTTATCATCAATTATTTTCTCAACACCACTTACCAATACTCCAGTAGCTTTTGCTAAAGGTTTACCAACAATGGGAAGTGTAGAGACTGCAGACACAAATCCAGCAAGAGGATCACTTCCTCCACCACCAGATTCTTTAGGTTCAGAAACAACACCACCTTGAGGTTTATAATTACCATCATAGATTGAATAGTTAAATCTCTTTTGTAAATCTGCAATTGCTTCCTTCAAATCTAAATCTGGTTCCTTTTTCTTCATCATATCTCCTACTTTACCCATACCTTTACCAATCAAATTACCTATACCCTTTGCTAACATTACTGCTGGATGTTTTTCTGCAACTGACATTAATGCACCACCAATTCCACCCATTCCTGGTGGTTGACCAGTAACTAAAGGTTCAATACGTTTTGCTAACTTACCTGTTTCTTTATTAAGTTCAGGAGCCTGTTTCTTTTTATCTTCTACTTTAACTTCTTCTGGAGGTTTAACTTCTCCACCACCAGAATACCCACGAACCATAGGAGTTTGAGGCATTACAGGCCCACCACCCTTCATAGGTTTAATAGAATCAATACCTTCTTCTGGTTTATTTGTGCCACCAGCAGCAGCATTCATACCTTCTAATGTCTGAACACCATACTTTTCTACAGCACCCTTGGACATAACAAACTCACCAGGAGTTAGCATTGCAGGAACTGTATCTTTATCTCCTTTACCTGGAACTTCACCACCCTTATTCATTTCAACTCCCTCTTCTCGTGGAGTAGGCATATTCAAGAATTTACCAGTGTCAATTTCAGCTCCTTCACCTACGGTTAGGTCTTCACTTACGTCTTTCTTATCTTCCTTATTCGCAAGTTTTTCAGCCTTATCAGCCTCTTTCTGACCTTTCGCTGCTTCCTTATTAACATCCTTCGTAAATCCAAACAAAGACTTTATTGAATTTACAATCTTTGGAATAAACCCAACCACCAATGCAGTTATTCCTATAATAATTCCCCCTGGCCCTAACATCGACCCCGCAAATAATAATATACCAGTTAGTAATGCAGGCCACCAATCCTTAATGAATCTAAAAAGACTAGAAACTTTCTTTGCATTAGCAGGATCACTAAACCAATTCATAAACATCATTATTGCCTTGGCAGCAAAGAATTTAATAAACCATTCCTTAATACTATCAAAAGCATTTTTAACAGGTGCAAGCATTTTTTCACCTGTCTTCTTAAGACCTTCACCTATACCACCACCCTCTCTACTAGTCTCTTTAGCATCTCTCTTATCTTGTTCAGCATCTATATCAATATCATCTTGTTGACCTTTATCCAATTCCTGCTGGTCTATTAATGCCTGATGAATAGACGTAACCGAATCAGTAATACTCTGTATACTTTCATTCAATGGACTATTAACAGGTTCTAAACCCTTAAGTTTTTCTCCTACATTTGTCTTTTGTGCCTTTAATATATTTTTTAACAGTGTAATCTTCGTTGAATTATTCTCTACTCGTTTTTCTATACCAAGAAGTCTTGCTTCAGCTTTCTTTGCTGCTTTTCTATCTGCTATCGCTTTATCTTTTGCATCTATCTCTGCCTTTATCTGTTCATAAGATTTAGAATCTGATCTTCTCTTTCTTGTATGTTTTAATTTACCACCACTCTTCTCTACTTCTCTATCTGCTTTTAAATCTTTTATTGCGTTTGTTAGTTGCTGTATTCTAGGATCTTTTGAGTTTTTTATTTTAAGTGAATTAAGACTTTCTTTTAACGCACGAAGTTGACCCGTGTAAGATTCAAGATCAACGGGTTGATATCCAAAATCATTAATAAGCACTTGCTTAATTTCTTTTAGATTTGGTTTAGGCATGCTTACGTGATTGTTGTTCTTGTTTTAATCTTTCCTCTTCAAGATGCTGTTGAAGAAGAGCAACATATATGTCTCGTTCCCAAGGAATAAGATTTTCAATCTCTGTTAGGCTATATTTATGGTACTGCATGAGAGAAAAATTTAATTTAAAATAATTCTCCAGATCCATATGGATCATACCTATGCGAAAAAAGACGCTAAACCCTCCAATACTACTTCACTTTCAACTTGAGTATTAGGATTAGTTACCTTAATAGTATGAGATAATTTTGGCATTGTCTCAAAGAACTTTTCAATCTCTTTGAACTGTGAAGAATTCATAGACTCAAGGAACTCACTCATTTCTTTCTTTGAACAATCTTCTGTTGCCCAAACTTCTTCTTCATTATAAATTTTATCAATACACTGGGCAATCAAATCAAATGATTGTTCCATCTGATTTTGCTCTTGCATATCAAAGTTACTCTTAATAAATTCATCCAAAGATGGATACTTCATTTCCATAATAAGATTTGAATCAAGTTGAATCTTATTTGTATGATCTGGATTCTTATGACATTTAATATCATCTAAATTGATATTAACTTTCACTTCTGTTTCCTTATCATCAGGACAAATAATATTAACATCAAGATCTTCTCCTACAGATTTACCTCTGATATTAAGGAACAGATATTCAATATCAAATGTAGGAAGTGCTTCAACTTTAACACCTCTTGTTTTAATACATGCTTTAATGACCGCTTTAATAGCAGTTGTAATTTGTTTTGTATCTTCGCTTTCTAATGCGATTACAAGAAGTTTCTCTTCTTTAACTAGGAATGGTCTGTACTGAACAGTTTTTCCTGATGATGGCAACTCCAATTCATAAGTTGGCGTAGCAATTTTTGGTAAAGGCATAACAAATATAATATTATGTGTGTTTTATTTAGGCAGTTCCAGAAAGACTTCCAGCAAGATCATTCAGACCTAGTTGATTACCAGATTTCATAGCAGGAAATTTAGGTATGCCACCTATAGAGAATCCATTAGCAACATTATTATAATTTGCTTGTGCAGTTGGATTTATAAATGATGCTAAAGAAGTACTTTTGTCAATATAATATCTACTATATGCAAATGATACATTACATTTTAATAAATCAGAAGAATCATATGTCACTGGCATAGAGGAAATTGATAGTGGAAATGCATTAACAAACTTATATGTAAGTGGTTTTACTGCCTTCTTTGATTTTATATTCTTTTCAAATTTAGTAACTTCTAAAGGGCCTTTATACTTACTTGGGAACTTCATCCTATAAAAATAATTTTCTTTTTCAATATCTTCACCTGTATTTGTAATATAATTCATCCATGCTTCAAAAAATCTGATGGGTAGATACTGTTCTGCATCACAGTAAAAATTTAAATCAATACGATCATCAAACTGTCTTCTATATACATGTCGTTCAGTAACACCTGGAAAATCATTCAGTATTTCAGTAGTTGCTAATTGAGAACCTGGAAGTGATGCCTCGCAACAAGAGAGATTTAACTTCTCTTTATTAATACCATATTCACCACCCACATCTGACAAAAATTTAGAGAACCCATCATCATTAAAAGGACGATCAATAGTAACTTGGTAATGTGAAGTGAGTGCAGGATTTAATATGAGCGATTTAATACTACTTACATTTTTAATAGTAGGAGCAACGGATGCCATTTGATAAATACTTTTTGACCTTATATATTATGTATGCAAGTTAATGGCAGAAAGTATTAAAAGTCGGTACAAACCAGTAAATCCGAAAAAATATCAAGGAAATCCCAACAATATTATATGTAGAAGTAGTTGGGAAAGAAAATTCTGTCAGTGGGCTGATAAAAAAGAGAATGTAATCTCTTGGGCATCAGAGGAAATTAATATACCATATGTTTCACCAAAAGATAATCGTGTTCATAGATATTACCCAGACTTTCTAATCAAAGTAAAAGAAAGTAGTAGTAAAATTAAAACATATGTAGTTGAAGTAAAACCAAAGAAACAAACTCTTCCACCAAAGAAAAAAAAGAGAATAACTAAATCATATATCTACGAGTGTCAAACCTATGCTATTAATCAAGCAAAGTGGAAAGCAGCATCTGAATTCTGTAAAGATAACCGTATTGAATTTAAAATTATCACAGAAGACGAACTAGGTATCAAGTAATGACAGATAGTTTTGGTTTCAGTGACAGAGATCCTGCACAATATGCAAACCGAATAGAACCAATAAGAGAAGAATTAAATTCAACAAATGATCCAGAAGATCTAATGTTGATAATCATGGATGCTATCAATGATACTGTGACACCTATTCCAGAGGTAGGAAAGTTTTATACCTTTGTATATAATGCCAAGACTCCTAAAAAACGATACGATCAACACCCTCTAATTGCCTGTACTGCATTAGAGAAGTGGGGATTCAAAGGTATCAACTATCATTGGAATGCTAGTAGAAATTACACTTGGAATGAACTTGCAGGTCAACTTTATATCGTTGAATGGAATGAACTAGATGACCTTCTTGCAGTCCCTTATGCAAAATACATACTAAATAGATAAAAGTATAATATAAATGGCATCAGCAACCGCCACAAGTAAAATAGCCCCTGTAGTAATAGGAAGTGGAAGAGGTAAATCCACAACATATATTGCTACGAAAGTTTCAGGGCCTGATAC
>VTLG01005500.1_pt1 | contig 13283 bp, 8 predicted proteins | sample 4694571 | NCBI WGS metagenome assembly VTLG01 (sample SAMN12604809, study PRJNA352737) | marine metagenome | biome: ENVO:00000447; feature: ENVO:00000209|ENVO:00000569|ENVO:01000036; material: ENVO:00002151; isolation source: viral sequences binned using virsorter ... | reverse complement strand
AATTCGTAGTAACCGTAGCATTAAGTTGAACTTCAATGTCGGTACTCTTGAGATATGGAAATGTGAAGGTATATGAGGTTTTAGTCCCATTACCTGTATGCGACGTTTCTGTTACAGCCATAAGTTAATTATCGTGAGCCTCCATATTGAAGGAGTTCTTGTTTACCTGTATTACGTTGTCTTATTTTCTCTGCTTCATTTATATTACCTTCTCCTACATTGTAATTAATTTCTCTTTGAGCTTCTATAAGGTTATTTAGATTAATAGTAGTTTCTGCTATTCCTTTATACTCTTTAACTAACTTTCTGATTTCATCATACATTTGAGTATCTTTAACTCTGAGTTTTAGATCAGGAGTATCTTTAGATGCTCTCTCTACTGTTGCTGCTCTAAATAAACCTAATTCTTTGTGATACTTTTTAGAAGTTACAATTCTGCGTAATTTCCAGAAGAATTCACTACCATCTTCTATGCCTTTACCTTTACCATTCTTACCGTAATTACCAATAGAATGCATTGCAAGGGTAAGTTGTTCAACTTGAGCTTCGGAGTATTTAATATTACCTTTAGAACTTGTTTCAATTTCTGAGAATGGATATTGAATTAGTTCTCTTAAAGCATCAACTGTAGTACCAGTCCACTTCTCGCCATTAGGGAATGTAAGAGTAAATGGATCATCTCTATCAGGAGAATCTAAGTTATCTTCACTAAATTTAATACCACTAAAAGCATTCTGCCATCTTAACCAACCGTTATTTGTATCTCTTACTGGAAGACCAGTTGCTATAGTTCTATATGTAGGTACACTACCTATAGTTATAGGATTCTGAGCTTTAACAAAATTCATTAAATCATCATTAATAGCTTTTAATGAATCATCAATAGCTTTAGTTAATTGTCTAACTTCTGCTGGTATAAATGTAGCAGTAGCAGCTCTCTTTAAGAAACGTTCTACGGATCTTTTCTCAAATAATAATAAATCAGATAAGAATCCTAAAGTTTCTAGTTTATTATCACCGAATCCAGATATTATTGTCCAAGCTATTTTAGCTTGTAGATCTTCATATAAAGGTTCATCTATATCTTTAGCATATTGAACCATATTACCTAAGATAGTAAATAAAGGATCTATTATAGGAATACCTTCAAAAGATACTCTCATATCGGTTCCTGGTATTCTAAGAGTTTTATATTTATATCCTAATTCCTTTTGTTCTCTTATTCTAGTTGCAGCATCCCAATGACCACTACCAGTTATACCACCATTCATGGCATAATCCCAACCAAGTTTAGTAATAAAAGTACCCCAAATTAATCTACCAGTATATTCAGCTCTAAGTTCTTTCCATATTTCTCTAGAATGTGGAGTAAGATCGTAATCAACACCATGTCCTTTTAAAGCTTCTCTTATACTATCATCACTATTAGCATATAATGTCTTACTAATTTTATCAGTTCCAGGGATTCTAGTAATAGGAACCCAAGATGCAGCATATTTAAAGGAATTACTTTCAGTTCTAGGGAACATAAAAGCGAATCTTAGAAGTGGATATGCAGTAGTTCCTTGATTAATTATATTACTTAAGCCATCATCAGCAGTGAAGTTTATATCATCAGCTTGTTTGCCTACCCAAGAATCTACTAATTCATCTCCTTTAAAGAAAGAGCGTCTATATTTAATTTCTGCTCTTCTTAATCTCTTAGGATCAGCCCAACCAAACTCTTCTATAGTATCTAAATAAGCATGGAATCTTGCCCATTTATGAGCCATAACCATTTTAGAGAATGCATCAGGAAATGCCATTCCTGTCATAGGATATCTAGCCCATCTATTCTGACCTAATTCAAATAGTGCTTTCTGTACGTTATGTTGCCATTGTTTACCAAAGTTTTGATCTGGATCCCATACACCTGTTCTTACATCATCTACTACTTCTTGTGCTTTAAAATTCTTAAATACAAAATCCTTTCTACTATTTCTAATCATAGTTGTTGGATCTTGATGTGTTTTAAGCATTTGTTTCCAAGCATAACCTAAAGCTTTCTTATATACTCTTATAGAATCATGATATAAGAAAAGAGATTTTTGTACTTGAGGTAATAAATCACCATCCATTAGACCCCAGAATATATGACCTGGCATAGATGTCATAGCATTAGCAGCTTGTATAGCTTGTCCAGCTACTGTAGCTTTTACTACAGAACCAGCTGATAATACATTATTGAATACTACACTAAATAAACTCTTACTGAATAGAGTCATTTCTCTAGGATTAGGACTCTTTAATACAGTTAAAGGATTAACTTGTTCAGAAGCAAATTTAAGTAACTTAGTCATAGTATCTACATCACCTTCAGTTTGCACGAATGCAGCAGTTAAGGCACGTAATGCGTCAGGTTGATACTCTTTTGCTTTTCTTAATGTTTGGACAAATTTACGATTTTTAGCAGTAATACTTTTAGCTTGGTTACCAAACTGAGATAATACATCAGTAGCAGCTTGTTCTAGATTCTCTAAAGGTACAGAAGCCATCCAATCTTTATTCTTAAGCTGCCAACCAGCTACATATTTAGATAAGTCTGTTTCATCTAATAAGAATTCAATCTTATCAAGCATACGATCTATGCCTGCATCGAAGTCAGCTAGACCTTTATACTTAAATGCACCCTCAGCTGTAGTTCTTATATCAAAACCTAAAGATGCCATTACTCTAGCAGAAGTTTCATTAACTTGTCTTCCACTAAATATATCCATTAAGTCTCTTACTGCAAGCATAGCAGCATGAAACTTATCATCAGGTATATATTCTACTTGTAATTTACCAGAAAGAAGTGATTTAGTATCTTTATTAGTATTGAATAGTGTTATTATATCATCTACAGTACCATCTGGATCTACTATATCTGCATAGTAACCCCAAGCAGCAGCTCTCATTTGTTTTTGGTTAAAATTAAAACCATCGACAACTGCATTAAAGTTACCTGTATTTACTTTAGATACATTTACAACAGTATTTCTAGAAGGCATATCTGTACCAACACCTTGTTTAGCTAATTCTGTGTCAATATTAGCAGGATCTCCTATAGAATCTCCTTGTCTTATAGCAGCTAAATCTGCTTGGTTTCTAGCTACATTACCAGGAGCAGGAGTTACTTTACCAGAATTTGCTGAATCAGGAGATATATCACCATCTATTTTATTAGTAGGTACTTCTCCCCCATTCTCTGATATTTTTCTTATACCACTTAAGTTCTTTTCGGAATCAATTAGTTCTTCATCTATTCTTAAAGCATTATCAATATCATCTAGTTTACCTGTTGATTCTTCTAGTAGAATTAATCTATCTATAGCTTCAGCTTCATCTACTTTACTTAATTTACCACTTTGTAGAAGAGTCTGTAGACGATCCATCTCTTTTATATTCTCACTATCTGCTACAGAAAGTACTCTTGAGTTTTTATAAGATACTGCTGCTTCATCTAATGGTTCCATCCAACCCATAACAGCAGCTTTAGGATTAGCTTTCATAGCTATACTCCATCCGATTAGATTACCTATGAATGAAAACGGAAGGTCAGCCATAGCTGCACTAAAACGGTTCAAGTATGGACTATACTTATCACCTTTTAAGAATATATCAGGGACTTCTAATAATTGATCTCTACCAAATAAATTTAAAAAGTTATTATCATAAGCCCATTGGAAGTGGTTTTTGTCTGAACTTTGATCTGCTAAACTTACAATAGCTGAGTCTACAATAGTATTAAGACTAAGACCTATACCAAATTGTTGTAGTCTTCCTATCATTCCTGCAGCAGCTGCTTTATTTGTTAGTCCTGTTATTACATTACCTGATATAACAGAAGGAATAACTATTTTAGATACATTTCTAACAGCTTCCATGTTAGGATTATCAAACATTTCAGCAGTATATCTATCATAAGCATTATCTACACCAGCTAAACCAGGAAGTAACCCAATTAAATCTGAAAAATAACCAGGACCACCTTCTCCAAAAGCAGCTAGAGTCTGCATAGTATCCCCTATAACTTCTAAAGGATTACTACTACCATATAGACTAAACTGATCATTATATTTTTTCTCTGAACCCCAATACTTTTCAATCCATTGTTTCTTAGCAGTATCCTTTTCTTCTCCTCTAGGCATATCCCACCATATACTTTGATCATCCTTCATCTGTTGTTTGACTTCAGGATTAGTCAGATCAGGTAATACTTGTGGTTGTACTATATTAGCACCAGTAGGAGTTTCTAATTGTTCTGTAGCTTGAGTATTAGGACCAATAGGTTGTAAGTCACCTGTTTCACCTTGTTCTTGAAAATCTTCTGGATTAGGTGGGTTAGGATTTACTGTTTCAGTATCAGGTATCATGCTTGGATCATCAAGCATTTCATCATATATACTCATTAGTAACTAACCTCCCTTTTATAATAACCTTGTGAGAAAGGATCCCAAATCCATCCTTGCTTTCTATATCCATCTAATTGCTGTTCTAATTCTTGTTTACTAAGTGGAGTTAAAGCTTCAGTAATAGGTGTTAGTACTTCAGGTCTTATAGGTGGTGTTCCGTTTTCTTTTAAAAATTCTATCCAAGCTATTCTATTAATTAAATCTTGTCTATTTAATGCTTTAGTTAATTCTGCTTGATTTTCTATATCTATACCACCAACTTGATCAGTCCAGTCAGGTAGTATTGATTTAGCTGCTTCTTGAGTATCTTTATTTTTACTCCTTTGCATAGTTGATTTAAGTACGCAATTAAAAGACCCATGACATACATGATCTTTAGGTAATTTTTTTGCTATCTGATCTACGTCTATATTATTAATAGGGTCTCCATTTTGTAAGGATTGTATATAATCTTTCTCCTGATTTCTAGTTAGGATACTTCTTGTATTATCATTAAATACTTTAAGTGCTCCGTCATTTGTACTAAGGTTTATTACAAGTTCTTTAGTAGTATAATCTGCTTTATCATTTACATCTATTTTAGAGTTATAATGATCAGCAAAGATTGGAGCATTTAGATCTGGTCTATCACCAGCTAAAATTACTTCATAAGTACCTTGTTTTGAATTAATATCTTTTGTAATTTGTCTAAAAGCTTCACCATATGCTAGTTGTATTCTTTGAAGTTCTGTAAGACTTCTATTAGAATCTAATTTTATTTTATGAGCATGATAATAAGTTGTAAATTCACCTAATGCAAAGGTTGTTTTTCTTTTAGCTGAATCGTTAGTTGTATCATCATCTGCATTATAACCCATAATCTTTCTTATTATAGGTTCTATGTCCTTTTTAACTGAAGCAGGGTCACGATTCATTGAAGCCCATTCTGGAACATGTTTTATTAAACCTAATAGTTCTTTCTTCTCACTATCTTTTAAAACAACATTATCTAGTATAAGTCTTTGTGCAAGACGATATTTACCGTCATTAATTAGTTCTAATGCATTCTGTCTGATTCCTGTACTTTCAATGAAATTATTTCTTTGTACTTTTCTTAGATGAGCAACTGCTCCTTTAGCATTAGGACCACTATTATCTAACTCCATTATTGCTTTATCAAAAGCAGCTGGATTATTAACTATAGTTGGATCATCTAATATCTTGTACATTTTTTCAAAAGCTTCAATTTCTTGTGCTTTCTTAGAGATATTATGATTATCGTTTTGTTTCTTTATAGCATCTAATCTTATTTGTTTAAGATCTGCTAGTAAACCAGGGAAACGTCCTCCAACTGTAGCTTTATCTCCTGGTTGTCTACCTTTCTCAGGAGTTAGTAATTTAAGTCTTGCAATTACTTCTTCTTCTTTTATTTTTAAATCACCAGCCCATCTACTGAAAATAAATCTAATCGCTTCTGAATCATTTGTAGCTACTGCTTTACCATCTTTATCTCTATAATGAAACTTAACGAATCTTATCATATTGTCTAGATTCTGTTGCTGGTAACCAGGCTTAGATTCAAATATCTGCTCTTGTCTTTTTAGTTGTTCAGTATTAATCTTAAATAATCTATCATTAGTCCAATCTTTAGACTTTATACCAATCGCTGCATTAAAAGCTTCTCTCCACTTCCTAACACCACCATGATATTTATAAGTAGATATACCAACACTTTGTTCAATAGTGTTTTTTATCCACTCCATAGCTTTATTATATTGAGCTTGAGTAGTTGGAGGACCGAATTGTTTTGTATATGCTGCCATACCATTTCTGATATGACTATCCATATTATCTTCAAGATCTTTCGTTAGATACCATATCGTACCATTCTTATAAAAAGCACTGGTAGTTTCAAGACTAGCTAATTGAGTAGGTGTAGCACCAGCAGATAGTAATTCATTCTCATCACTCTGTAAAGTCTCATGAGCAATTTGTATTCCATCTTCAAAGTTCTTTTCCCAGATAGATAAAGTATCATGATCCCCTTGGTTCTTTAGAGCTTGTTCATAACCCATTCGAGTTGCTACAGCATGATAACCTTCAGCAAGTCCTGTAAGAGCTTTACTTAATTTGGGGGTTAATTCTTTCCAATGTTCAGCTGCTCTACCGTATTCATCTGCTTGACCTTGAAGAGCTTCTACTTCTCTTTGTGCTCTTAATTTAATATTGTCTCTTTTATTAGCATAGATTTTATCTTCTAATGCTTGGAGATCTTCAATATTTTGTTCTTCCTTAAGGAATGCTCTTTCTATAGCACTCTTCTGATCTCGATCTATTTCAACTTGTTGACTACGAGATAACTTTAAGGAATCTATAATTGTTTGATCACGCTGTCTTAAGGCACTTATGCCCGCATCGCCAATGACAGGTTTTTTGAACCTGCCACCACGACCATAGCGTTTAAATTGTGTTGCCATTAGTTAAAAGATGTCTCCCCAGTTTACACTTGATTGAGCTATTTGACCTGCAATACCTGTAATTGTACTACCCCATACCTGTCCTGCAGCTGCGGAAGGATCTCGTATAGCACCTCTGACAGGTTGTGGTCCAAAGTCGAATTCTTCTATTGGTCTAGGTAATAAGAATTCAGCTACTGGAGTAGCTAATGGTTCTAGAGGTAATGGAAGTTCACCAGGATCTAGCATCTTTTGTGCCCATGCTGCCATATCTGCAGCTTCTTGATCTCTAGCAATTTCTGATAAAACAGAACGAGTATTACGTTCAGCACCTAACATAGCTTCAGCCATAGCTGATTGTTTTCTACCTTTATCTGCTATGATAGATTGTATTGTTTTTTCAGCACTTACTCCTGTACGTCCTCTAGCTCTAGCTGTTCCTACTGCTAGTAAATTTTGTATTTGTAACTCTTGTTCTTCAAAAGCATTTTCTGCTTGTATCTCTTCAAGTTGTCTTAGTTGATCTTCACGACCAGCATAGGCAGTTCTAGCATTTAAAGAGACTTGTTCATTATATAATTGATTAGATTTTAAAAACTGTTGATCTTGAGACTGCTGATTTATATTACGAATCATTAAATCGTAACTATATCTTCGTAATGCTTGAGCATCTGTAAAATCAGCTAGTCTTCTTTCATTAGCAGCTTTAACTAATATTGCTTGTTCTTGTTGACCGTGTTCAGCAATAAGCTTCTGCTTGGACATATCCCAAGCTTGAAGATCATATTCATATTGACGATCAGTAGCAGCATTAGAAGCATTAGCTTGAGCTTGAGCAGCACTAGACTGTTTACTGCCTCCAAATACTGCTCCAGCGATACCTAATCCGAGACTAATCCAACTCATATGTTATTTCCTCTGATAGAATCTAGGTGAGTAATTACCTTCCCACATCATTGAATTTAAAGACACAGGGAAAGGTGAGTCATTAAACAAACGTAATTGGAAGTTATCTGATTTTTGGTGTATCGGTATTTGTACCACTGATTGCCCAGATAAAGCAATATCATTAGCCAAGTATACATCAGCTTTAGCTACAGGGTTAAGACTGTACCATTCGTCAATGTAAATGAATATATCATCAGCACTATATACTTTAATATTATTACTAGCAGCAGGTGGTGCTGTTGCAAAGTTAATGAAGTTATTAACTAAGTAGTAATCAGTATTGAGAGTCTGTAGATTATCACCTATTTTAACTCTAATCTTAGTAGGATCTCTTGGTGTGAAAGTTAGATCAAAAGATGTTGTACTAGCATCACCAGTTAGAGTTTTAGATTCAGTAGCAGCATTAGTTAAAGTAATTTGAGAATCACCTGTTACTGTAAATGCTGTAGATTCAATACCATTTAATTTAAGTTTAATCTGATCACTATCTACATATCTTATATCTTCTTCTATCCAGTTATATACTGTAGTAGTACCATCTCCTGTATAAGATCTAGATCCTTGTATTGTACCTGTAGATTTAAGTTTAAAACCCATAACTCCAGATAATCCTACAGAGAATTTCATTCTAGATACAACTAGATTAGCAGTAAAATCACTTCTAATCATATTCTCATCTGTTCTGAAATATGTCTTAGGTAATGTTACATCGAGATCATATTTCCAACCAACAATAACATCAGCAGCTACTCCACTTAAATCTTTCTTAAGAACTTTAAAGTAAGGATCACCATCATCAGTTATTACAGTAGGTGTAGTAGTAAAACCAGATTCAATAAATTGACCTGTAGCTGTAGTACCTTTAATTACAATGATTGGTGTAAGATCTGTTACATTAGACCAAGGTATATAACATTTAGAAAAGTCATTAGTAGAATCGTAGACAACAGTAGCATTGTTTGCAGCATTTCTAGCATTAGAGTATAAGTCAATACAGGGGTTAATTTTCTCCCCTTCATTATTAACAATAATAGCATCTTCTGGACTCTGACTTAGACTTGCTTTACTCAGTGTAAATTGATTACCTTGTTTAGTAACTGCAAAGAAGTCATCTGAATCAACTGCTATAGTTTGTACTGTACCTGGTAACTGCCAGTTAAACCAAGATTGTACTACATTCTTTTCACCATCATTATATGTAAGATAGAAATATACTTTCCTATCTGACTGACTAGACATAGCTATGAATTGGTTCTGGGCACTACCAATAAATGTATCTATTGTAGCTGGAACCCATTCGTTTACTACTCTACCAACGTCTAATACTTGAGGGTTTTCATCTTGTCCTTTAGTAACCATACCAAAGACACGAGTATAACTAGGTGTCTTACTGATAAAGTTGATGTTACTACCCATATCTATTGGGTTAACAGTACCATCTACTTCATAGTTAGATATAGTTTTAATAGTAGTTTTACTTGGTGTTAGTATATCATCTTCAGCACTCATAAGGAACTGTTGATTCTTACTGAATAAAACTAATCCCTGTGTAGTTGGGAGTATCCCATGTAGAGAAGCAGGTTTAGTAGTAGATGCTCCTAAATCAATAGGATCAGAATCTATTTGTACCTGAGCTGATTTATGATAGAAACTATAATGCTTACCAGATTGACTTAAGACAACATTATCTGAAGCTAAGAAGCCTAATCTATTACCATAGAAGAAGCATTGTTGTATTTTAGAACCTACAAAACTAGGGTGTTTATTAGTAGTATCATCACCTACACCTCTAGGATCATAAGTTACTTTTTGGAATGTAAATGTATTAGTAGAATTATTAACTAATTCATGAGGCATTGTAGTATTATCAAAACCAGTAGATAAACTAGGGTCTTGAGTCTCTTGCCAGAAACCTGGACCAGATGTACTATTATCTGCTACCCATTTAGCAAAGTATGTATCATTAGCTGAAGCAGTATTAACAACTTTAACTGTATGATTATGTATAGCTTGTGTAGGTAATTGACTTACATTATCTACTTGGTCTTGGAATACAGTAAGAGAGCTACCAGTAGTACCACCACTAGCTGTTATAGTAAATGCACTAGCTCTAGTTATATGTAATGTAGATTGTAATTTAGTGGTTGTTAAACCCCAGCTACTAGATGTACTTTGGTTATCTATTGCTGTTTTAATCTTACCTAGAGCATCGTCGTATGTATCATCACTATCTGTAGTAACTGATATAGTAGTACCATTAATAACTATTGTATATGTAACACTAACTGATACACCACTCATTACAAGTGTAGCTTGAGAGTTAGCTGTAAAAGATGGTGCAGCTGTAACAGCAGTAGTTATTAAATTATTAGTTATAATAGAGGTATCTTGTACAGTTAGTATATCATAGTTTGCACGTGCTCCTGTAAGGTATGCCTGTGCCCCTGTACCATAGTTAACAGTACATGCTGTACCCGTTGCAGCATTCCATATATCAATGTCCCCTGTACCGCCTCCTGCGGGCTTTATACAGCCTATATATTTTTCATCATCATCTCTACTAATATAGAACCAGTAAGATGAGTCATAGGTAGAACCTGTACCTAAATTAGCAATCCATTTTAAACCAGGTCTTTTAGTTAATCCAAAAGTAGGATCAGGATATCCATTAAGACACTCACGGACTTGACCTGGTATTTTTTTGTCATCAGATTGTTTAGATACTCCACCTAAATAATTATCAATTCGTTGAGTTACTGCTACCATTATCGTTGAAGTGCTTGGAAAGGTTGATAGCTCTGGTAATAGTTTTGTTGACCTTGTGGGTGTCCAAAGAAAGTAAACTGTCCTTGCTGTGTTTCATATTCTAAAGCTAATGCTCTAGCTAGTGCTTCCTGTTGTTGTAACATGGAGTACTGATCAGTAGATCCTACAATTCGTTGAGACACAAATGTAGAAGCTCTTGCTGTGATATAATTCTGTACAGGTTCTGGTAAATCTACCCAGTCAAATTCCCATACAATATCACATTCTATATTATCTCCTGATATATCACTTAAATCATATGTGTGATGTTGTCTATCGTATAACTTACCTGATCTTCTAATGCAATCGAATTCTGCATTAGCACTATTTTCAGTAAGTTTTATTTGTATCATATTATTAGGTATCGCTACTTCCCCGCTAGCATCTCGGGTCATTTCATAGTGATACTCTGTATTAAATGTCCAGCCTTCACTCTGTACTTCTCGGGATACTTGTAGTAAAGTATCATAAGCAATCGCAACGTCAGGGTTGGTTTGATCGAGAGTGGTTACAGGAGCCTGACCACATGACGACAGTATTTGATTTATAGCTGGTAATTCCTGTGTAGAATTAGTGGTAGGAAAAGGCATAGTATAAATTAGTTAGGGTGGGGAGCCGAAGCCCCCCGTATATATAAAGCTATTAAGAAGCGTTAGCTGGATATGTAGATCCAAATGCGGCTGGCTTAGTAGTTGTACCTGCGAATAGTTCAACGCAAGCAGCAGGGTTTAAGAAGTCTGCACCCATGGCGAGACGTCCGAGGATTACATCACCTTGGTAGATGACTGAAACATCCCCTGAAGTTACTTGAACTTGAGGTCCGATTGCTTCAACAACACCTGCAGCTTCTTTCTGGAAGATTAATCCACAGCTGTTAGCGAAGTTGGAAGCTTGACCGTATTCACCGTTGATACCTGTAACAGAAGCACGAGCATCTTCGATTCCTACGTCTACAAACGATCCAGTATTACCAGGATTGGTTGTATTAGTATCTACGGTATTATCATTACCAGATGATGGTATGTACTTAGTACCGTACTTACTTAGGAATGGTACATTCATTGATTTGTAGATCTTAATGCCTGCAATCTCAATGATCCCTTCTCCGCTTTGTAAGGCTGTACCTTGTACATCACGGTTAATGAGATGATTACCATTTACGTCTTTAATCAGTGCATAATACTGCCTTGGATTTAAGACTGCAACACGACCATCGCCACTAATTCCTTTCTCATCTAATGCTGCAGCTGCATCATAGAAAGCAGTCACAAGATTAGCTGAAACTAGAGAATCGTTTGCATCTGAACCAGCTCCAACTTGGATCTGTGTTCCACCTGGTTCTACGAAGTTAGCCTTCGTGATAGGTGATGCAATACGAGCACCTTTAGAAATAGCTCTAAAGATTAAACGGTCATATTTTTCTGCGAGTGCGTAACCGATCTTCTTAGAGATCTCGCCACGTAACTCATAATGTGCAAGTGTCTCGTCAAGCTCATAGACGAAGGCACTTGATACTAGAAGATCATCTACTGTGATAGTCTTCTCTGCAACTGGAGGTGCGCCGTCAGTGTTACCTAAGATAGCGTTTCCTGGAGTATGATACTCAGCTGTGGTGCGACCTGTGTAAATGAACTGTAATGATTTACCGTTCTTTAAGGTACGCTTCATAACTAGATCCCGAGCAATAGCATTGCGCTGGAATCCTTTGAACATCTCTCCACTAAACAGCTTCAGGTATAAAGCACGGGCGTCACCTGTCGAGTTGGATTGACCTGGCCTGGTTAAGGCAGTTGTCAGGTCTGAACTCTGATGAGCCATTGTTTAATGTAAAATAAAATTGTATATAATTTCTTCAGCTGAAAATTTTTGCGCTATATTTAATTGAAGTTGTGGTCTATCCCACCGTCTAGACGGCAAAGAGTATCCTCGTAAGGGTCAATGCCAATTAGTCAGAGGTCCGACACTGAGGTGCCTCTGACCTATGGTAGTTTACATGTAATGTTTCTACCATGATGAGAAAGGATAGCAGCATAAAAACTACTATCCATAACTCATTGATTTTATTCACCCAAGAGGGCTTGTTCCAAAGATTCATATTCAGGCTCCTCATCAACACCAGGCGGTTGTACATCACTCGGTAGTGTATCAGGATGCTCTTCAGGTTTATTGTGATGAGCTTCTGGTGAGAATGATGTAATTGAAGCTCTAAGTTTTGATGATTGGTGTGCCATAGTTAGAATTTAGAATTTGAATTTAGCACCTATTTTAGTGCCATAAGCTGTATCGGCTACTTCATCAGTTAAGAATGATACTTCACCATATACATCAAACTTCTCAGAAGCAGCTATGGAACCTCCAAGCTTGCCAGAGAAATTTGTATTACCATCAGCACCATCAGGTGAAGTGAAAGCAGGACCACCTTGAATATAATATCCAAGCTTACCTACTGTATCTTCGTACCCAATGTGTAGATCGGTAGTACGTGAAGTAAAGTTATTACCTGTATAAGAACCGTTTGACTCGGCATTAATATAGACGCCAGCCATTGCAGGAGCTGAAGCGATAGATGCCGCTAGGGCTAGTGCAATTTTTTTCATGTTAAGAATTACTTGTTTGTTTTAGTGTACTCAACACCACGATACTTGAGGGTCATTACGATCTC
>VTLG01017022.1_pt1 | contig 13285 bp, 23 predicted proteins | sample 4694571 | NCBI WGS metagenome assembly VTLG01 (sample SAMN12604809, study PRJNA352737) | marine metagenome | biome: ENVO:00000447; feature: ENVO:00000209|ENVO:00000569|ENVO:01000036; material: ENVO:00002151; isolation source: viral sequences binned using virsorter ... | reverse complement strand
GACTTTTGGTCGAGATTCTTTTTCTCTAGTCTGACTCGCACGTGAAGTTTTTTTATCTTGATTTTCCATGCTTATACTCCTTCCGTGATTTTCAATTGTTCCGCATAGTCTTTAAGTGGCACACCCAATTTTTTAGCAATTGCTACCTGTGAAGGTGTGAGTTTCACAATTTTGCGACTAGAGGTTTTACTACTACGCGTAGCCGAAGCTACAGTTTGAGTAGGTTTAGTCGTTTCCTGAGAAGCAACTGTATCAAATTTGTGCGGAAATTCAAGTCTTATTCTTCTATCTACTTCTGAATAATATTCTTCAGGTTCAGTATTAGGGTCATATCCTTCAATTTCTGTTAATTGTCTATGTATTACCTTTGCTCCCTCAGTCATAATTGGATCTTTATTGAACCAAGTATTCTTTTGAGCCCATTGTCTGGCTCTTGGATCTACTTGTCTTTGTGGTTCCACTTGTTCTTGAGGTTGATTTACTGGTGTTTCAGCTTTAGTTTCAGCTTGTCTTGCTTTTAAATCAGCAAGTCTTGCTTCTTCATAACCTAACCTTGAAATTTCTGCGCTTGCAGCTACTTCAGCTTTTAGATCACTTTCTTCTCTAGCTTTTGCAAGTTTTGCAACAGCCGCTTCCATACCAGCTTTAATTCTATTCTCTTTTTCAGATACAAATCCTGTATCTAATTTTGTAAGTCTAGAACTAAGTTGTTCTTTTTCAGCTAAAACACTTTTTGCATACATGGTAGCAGCTTCTTCACGTCTTTCTGCTTCACGCATTTTTTTAGTTAATTTAGCTATTCTTCTTTTTACTCCTTCTGAGTATTCTTCTAATTCTTTCTTTTGCTCTGTATTTTCTTTTTTATCATCTTGAACATCAGTTGGCTCATCAGATTTCGCAATTGCGTCATCGGTGCTACCACCGTCTTCAAGTTTTGTTTCACGTTCGTTTTCATGAGTCTTGTCCTCCGCAGGTGTTTTATCTTCAGGTTGTTCTTGTACCAAAGTTTCTTTTGGTGGATCAAGTTCAACTTCTGCACCAGGACCAGATGTGTCAATGTCAACGGGTTTGTCTACGTTTTGCATAGTATCCTCCTATGGTTAAAAATGATGAAGTATATCTTCGGGGTTATCGATTGTCGCTAATACTTCATCGTCATTTAGCAATCTTACTTCGCCCCCGTCAATTTGTATTCGTGATCCTGCATAACGCGCAAAGATCACCCAGTCGCCCTTTTTGCACCAAGGACCTTCTGGAAATTTTTGTTTATCATAACAATGCGGACCCATCGCTAAAACTAATCCACATGTTGATGCTACTTGCTGTCTCTCAATAGTATCAGCTCCTAACCACAAACCGCCTTTGGTTTTTTCTGCCATTTTAAATGGCAGAACTACCATTCTCCAGCCAGTTGGTTGGGGTAATTTATTTGATTCTTTAGTCTTTAAACGCTCGTAAGCGTCAACTTCTTTTTTTTGTTCAGCTTTGTTTTCTTTTTCGTATTTTTCGGCCAATGCATTTTTATGCTTTGGGACCTCTGTCTTTTCCAATATTGACGACTTTTCCGTCTCCATCTTTAGCTCCTTTGTTTAGCAGGTTGGATATTTCCCCTGAAATAAATTGATAGGCATGTGCCTGTCCTAACATGTACTTGTATTTTTCCATATTGTCAACACCACCTCCTATCATTGCATCCCCTATTTGTTGATAATGTTCTTTTAACATTTTTTGTATTTTTGTAATTAATGTCAGTTCATCCATTTCTACTTCTCCTTATTGATTCTTTCCCTTTTTTAAATATAGCAGCGACTTTTGATTTACCCATAACTTTGGCGCGCTGTTCACCAACAGTTAGGATCTGTATTTTTCTTGCAAACGGTTTAGATATTTTCTTAACTTTTGCAACAGTCTTGCGAGCATCAGTAGGAGTCGCAAACTTAATTCCAACAGTATCTTTAGGATTCTCATCAGTATAAAGTCTTCTGCCAGACCCTTTAGGTTTTTTACCTGTCCCTGTTTTTGGATCCGCCACGTTTCATCTCCTTTATATGTTTTTTAATAATGTTTGATTGTTTTTTATGTAGCTTAGAAGCTTTACCTAATGCTTTAGCTACTTTTCTTAGTTTTTTTACCATTCATAACTCCTATTGTAGTTTACCCCATTCATTAATTACTTCCAACTTATCTTTAGCTTCTGCAATCTTCCCTAACAATTTATCTATTTCTTCTATGTGTTGAGGATGTTCACCTATTCCAACAGATTTAAATAAATAAATATGTAGTGTTGCTTCAGCTTCAGCTATTTGAGCTTGATATCTTTTCTTTAGTGCTTCTAACATTTCCATCGTCTACGTGCCTGTCTTAATCTGGAATTAGGATTAGCCGCAGCTTTAGGAAATTTTTTCATTTGACCTGCACTTCGTGCACAGTATGACTTTCTTCTTTTTGCTGCAGCAGAACCTTTTTTAACTTTTCCAGTTACCGCTGTTTTTAACTTTGAACCGGGATTTGCTCTTCGATAGGCAGCGACACCGGCTCGTGTCATACCTGCTCCAGACTTTGTAGGTCTAAAGTTTTTCTTATTTCTTTTTGGCATTACATCGCCGCCTCTTTTAAAACCTTGAAGCATGCTACCATAATATTTTTTATAACTTTGGTTTTCTCCAGGACCACCTTTTATAAAACTACCAGTATATTTGGTGTTTGGCATTTTCATATTATGCCTCCCATGTAAGCATTTTTTCTTTTTGCAAATGTTGCAGCTCTACTAGGTGTAGGGCCTGTATTTGCTTTCGCTTGTTTTCTTCTTACGGCACCCGCACGTTGCCCTTTGCTCATCGCTCTTGCTTTTGCAATGGGCACGCATTTTGGATATTTTTTTCTTTTTTCTCCACCACTTCGTCCACACTTCGGGTAAGAACCATCTGGCCGCCTGTTTGCAATATCGACCCAATTTTCCTTGACCCATGATCGTAATCCTTTTTCAGCCATTACAGTTCAACGATAGAAGTCATATCTTCGTCAACAATACCACCCATGTTCATCTTCTTACGTTTTTTCTTTTTGCCACCAGGTGTAACTTTACCTGAGCAAACCGCTGATGCATACATGTTGGCATATGCAGAAGGATAAACTTTAAACTTACGTTTAGCTGCTGCTTTACCTCTTGGACAAAGTTTTGCCATCTAACAAGCCCTTCTTCCTTTTTTGTAACCCATTCGTTTTGCAACTTGTGGTGCTACTTTTTTTAGTTTTCTTAGGCCTTTACCTTTTTTACCTGCTGGTATTTTTTTTCTCATAACTATCTATTTATTTTACCAGATTTTTTAGCTTTGCTTCCGAATCTTCCGTATGACTCATCTCTAGAAGCTTTTAATTGCTTCTTAGTTCTTTTCTTTTTGATTCTCATAGCGATAGACTCATCTTTTCTAGCTTTGTAGCCTTGTTTCTTCTTGCCTACTTTGCCACCTTTTTTGTACATAGCTCCACCTCTCATACCCATGTCTGGTGTATAATATCCTGAAGCCATATCTTTTCTAGCTGTCTTAGACATTCCGCCACCTCTCATAGGTTTACGAGAGTTAGCAACTTGTTTGTTAAAGTATCTGTTTGCCATTTTTTCTCCTTATTTATTTTTTTCCTCCGTTACGGAAGATTTGTGTACCCTTTATACCATAAATTGACGCCACGACAAGGATCCACAGGTTGGTGAACCATGACGGGAGCTGTGAGAACATGTCGAAGAACAATTTTACTTTGTCCATCGCAGTCGGGTCATCTGAGATGACCGCCCAGGCCAGCACCAACACGGGCAAACTTAAAATTATCAAAACGGCTTCGTCCTTCCAATCTGACTGACGAGCCTCTAACAACTTGCCCTGGTAAGCTTCATCACCTCGGGCCATACGTTCAGCATGCATAAGTTGTGCATCTGACATTGCCATCTTCGTTTTCTGCTTGTTAGCATAAATTTTACTACCAGCAGAGACGGCTAATTTAATAGCTGACAACCACATACTAATACCAAGTTGCTTTTTTACTTTTAGACTTCAGCATTCTTCTAGTTCCTCTAACTTCAACTTCTTCTCCAACAGCAATTTTGTTGTAGACTGATTCTTGGTTAGTAAGAATTTCAGATCTAGGGTCCTTCATAGTTTTTACTTCTGGTGTAGGAATTTCCTGACCACCAGTTGCATTAGCCATGACAACTTCGCCTTTTCTGCCTACTGACATTTTATCTTTTAAAGCCATAATTTCTCCTTCTGGTTATTATATTTACTTTTTTTTAAAATTTCTACCAAAATCGTGAATTTTACTTTGGTTAGCCATTTGTTGTTTAGCAATAGATGTCGCCGCTCTCAATTCTGCAAGTTCTTCGTTCTGTTCAAGCTTCTCATCTTTGTTTTGTTGGTTCATAAAAGCTTTCATACGGTCAAGATCAATTTTTTCTTGGCTTTGTTGTGCTTTTGTGAAGTCATCTTTAGCTCTTAAGTCTAATTCTCTTGCTTTTAGCTTCGCAACAGGGTCATTTCCAAACTCACCCATTAATTTTTTCTCTTCTAGAGCAAAATCTTCAAACATTTCTGCAATTAAAACAGATTTTCTTGATTCAATTTGCATATTTAAAGCCATCATCTGTTGTTGAATCTGCGGATCTTGTGCCATTGCAGGATTTACCTTCATTTGTTGTTGCATTTGTTGGATTTGAATAATTTGATCTTTAAATTCTACTTCAACTTGCTCTAATGCCATCAAAGATATGTGTTCAAAAATATTTTTTTGCATAGAAGCGGTTACCATTGGATTATTTCTAGCCATTGATGATGTCATAAAATTTAAATGGGCCGTAATATGAGCTCTGTGGTCCTGACCTTTAAACGCTTGAAAAGGTTGTCCAGCTAAAGCTTGTATTGCTTCTACACTTGGATCCATAGGCATAGGTCTTGGAACAGGTTTTAAAATCATATCTATATTTTTTACACCTAATGCTTCATACATTGCACGATATGCATTATATAAATTATGCATTTGAGGATTAGATTGAGCTAATTGTAATTCTGCTTGAGCAATTGATATTCTTTGTGTTTGAGAAAATATATTTGGATCTGCAACAGGTAAGATATCGATTCTATCATCGAAGTCTTGTTTCTTAATCATTCTTTGACCACCTACAACATCATACGGATATTGCTCGGGTAGATATAATTTAAAAACTCTAGCCAGCATTTTAAACTCATGTTTAAGACTCACATAAATTCTTTTGTGAATCGCAGACATAGTTCTACTGCCTTTCTCCAACAAAGCCACTGTCGTGCCCACTGCTGCTTGTTGGTTCCCATCACCTACTTGAAGGTCAGCAATAGACGCGAAACGCTGTCCAGCTGATACCACGACACCCATAAGCTGTAATAAAGTTTGTGATGGTTCCTTAAATGGAAGTGCCATGAATGCATCTTTAATATTTCCACCTGGAGCATCTACATCTCTAAATTCACCGGGAGTTATAGATTGCGCGTCATCACGTATTCTGATGCCGCGCATCTTAAACCCTGCTGGTAAATTGGAGAGGGTACCAGCATCTAGTAATGATCTTAGAGCTGCAGTTGCAGTTCTTGATAGACCACCGATCATATGAATTAATCCAAACCCATAAAAACCTAAACCGGGTAAAAATTTAAAATGAACAAAATAAGAAATTTTCTTTTTTCTTGGATCATCTAATTCGTAATTTCTTCTAATGGATAATACTTCACGTGATGCTTCTTCAATTGTTACAATGTAAGGGAGTTTAATTCCTGTTGGTTCGCTTGCTGCGTCTCTATCTTCAAAACCTTCTAAATCTAAATCAACATGAAATTCTAAAATATTATAAACGTCTTCATCTTTTGTTTTTGTAATTCCTTCTAGTTCTCGTTCTTTTCTCTCAAGATCAGATTCAGTATTTGCAGGTTGTCCAATGTCTACGTCTCGATAAAATCCTCCAACCATTTGTTTTCTTAAATCGTTGCCTTTCATTTTAATACGATGAACAACAGCTGTTGCATCTTCAAGAGATGTTGCAGTATAAGGAACTATTAAATCTTCGGCAGGTACAAATTTAGAAACTGCTCTACCTAACAAATCATCATAATAAACTTTTTTAAATGCAGATCCAGCTAATGGTAAATAAAATAATAATTGATCAAACTCAGGTTCGTATTCTTTCATTTGATCCATCAACTGATAGTTCATAAAATCTTTTACTCTAGTTGATTGCATTTCTTTTTCAGGGCTTGGTGCTCCCATGATCTGAGTTCGAACGGGTCCGTCGGCCGGGAGTAATTCTTTGTAAGCCAATGCTTGAAATTGCGTAACCGCTTCTGCAAGAACCGGGTGTGTAGCTCCTGCTGCACCTGAGAAAGGTTCGGTTCTATCTTCGTATTTAAATCCTAACAGATCTAGTCCAGTGATGTAAGTGTGTTCCCACTCTTTACGAGACTCTTTGTAGTCCATGTAGTTTTGATTTAATTCTGAACCTAAAGGACCTAATACTTCCTCTGGTAATAACTCAGCTAAATTATCAAAGTGGTTTTCACTTTGTGCTTGATTAAATGCTCCAGGTTCAAAATTAATTTCTACACCGCCATCTTCTGTCGGGGTAATTTCTGTCTCACCAGCGTCGGGTAATGATTCTTTAATTTCTTCAGTAGCCTCTACTTGTTCCTCGGGCCCTGGTATCTCAACCGATTTTCTTACTTCGGTTAATGCTTTGTCTATGTCTGCCATTTATATTCTCCAATTGATTAGGTTTATCCTGTTTTTTATCTTTAATCAAGCCTCTAGGATCAGGGCCACTTAATGGTGGTATCTGATCAAATTTAACATGTTTCATGTTTTTAACTAGTGTCGGATTCTTTTTCATTACCAATAAAATTTCTTTTTTCGTTTAGGTTGATCTTCATCTTTATAGTCTTCCGGATGTCTTAGCAACCCTCCTTGTCTAAATCTCATAAGAGCTTGGGTCATTGAGTCCACTAAGTCATCATGATCGCCATATGGAAAAGCAGCACATTCCTCTACCATTTCTTGAGCAAACTCTTCTCGCAAAGGAGCCCACACTTGTCCGGCTTCAAACATAGGGGACACAGCATTAACTCGAGCTGTTTTATCTTGACCTTTACTTGGAGTAAAATTTACAGCGGGTATTCCCATTTGTCTTAACTCATACATCAAAGGTAAACCAGATGCTTTAGCTTCAACAATAACTGTATGAGGATTCCAATATTTATATTGTTCTAATGCAACTCTACGTAACTCTGGAAATTCTAATCGTTCTTTGTATGAGTCTAATAAAATTAATTGTGGTCCACTGTCCTCGTTTGGACGAAAGACTCCCCAGGTTGTTATTGCACTGTAATCGGCTGTTTCCTTTTTTAAAAATGCAGTATCATAAGATTGTATAATATGTTCGACCACAGGCAGCTGTTCATGTTCCCAATCTTTCCACCATTCTCTTTTAATCAAAGCTCCTTCTTCAGAAGTTGGATTTTGCATGTACTGTGCATTCCACTTCGCAACACCGGCAGATGCTTTTACAGATTCAAGATCCTCGAGCTTCCAATATTCAGGCCACACTGGTTTACCATTAGGAAGTACAGCTGGAAATTCTATGACTTCCCATTGATCAGCATTTTCATTTACCTGAGCGTTTAATAATTTTTGTGTAAGGTCTTTTGTACTCCAACGGGTCATAACTAAAACAATACGACCTCCTGGTTGAAGCCTTTGCCGTGGTCCACTAGTATACCACTCCCATGCATTATCAAATGCGATTGGTGAGTTTACATCTTGCTCTGAATGTGGATCATCTATAATTAATAAATCTGCACCTCTACCGGTTACCGCACCTTGGACACCGACTGCAAAGTATTCACCACCATCAGATGTATTCCAACGCCCTGCAGCTTTACTATCTTCCTGGAGTCTTGTTTTAAATATTGCTTGATACTCAGGAGAATCAATTAAGTGTTTTGTTTTACGACCAAAATTTACAGCAAGTTCTGCTGTGTGAGTTGCTTGAATTATTTTTAATTTTGGGTTTTGTCCTATCATCCATGCAGGAAGAAAAAACGATGCAAATTCAGATTTAGTATGCCTAGGTGGCATGTTTATAATTAGACGGGTCAATTCTCCAGTTGCAAGTTTATTAAACTTATCTGCTATCTCAGTGTGGTGGGACCCCTCTATAAAATCAGGCCACATCTTTTTTACAAAAGGCAAAAATTTAGTACGAATTTGTTTAAGTTCTTTTCTTTGTTCTCGTTGGATGATCTGAATTTTTAACTTTTTTCTTTCGATCGGATCTGTAATTTTATTAATATCTTGTACTGTTAGCATATATTTCAATGTGGGTAGAAAGTATTATACAGCTTTGACTGAGTAAATCAAACACTATAGGGTAGGTCTGGGACCCCTACTAGGCCAAGGGGGTATCGAAAAAAATGTTTCACGTGAAACATAAAAGTAATTCCTTTAGGGACCCCTATATATAAATTAGGGAGGGTCCCGCCCACATGCTCTTCTCTACACAACTCTGAGTGGTATGCAGTTTGTGCATAGGATAATGTAGGATAGCCCATGCAAAAACTGCATGGGCTATTTCTTAACGAAACTATTTAATTTTATCCAGAATATTCCTTTCTATGTTACGTAATTGATTAACCATAAATCTATGTCTAGTCTTTTGGTTTACTAGACCTCGGTTCGTGATTACTATTCTTAAACCCAAATGATTTTTGAATAGTTGTCGAAGAGCGGCGTCACTCGGATCGTGTCTAAAGTAAGACTTACCCCAAACGAAATCTAAAAACCTAGTTCTGAAAATCATTTCATCAATAGTTTTTTCTGTGATTTCATTTACTCCGATTGACATCATCAACCAACCCAGAGTGTCCGCTTGTTTTCTTTCATCATCTTTGAAAGTCTCTTGGTTGTACTTGTTCATCGCGTTGTAGTGTACTTCTAACATTGTATTCCTTTCGTTAAGTTAGTAAAATCAATTTAACAGAATATCCTATAATGTAAATAGTTAAATTAAAGTTATCCACATTTATTTTAAAGTGTGTCTTTTATGCAACACTCTTTTTTTCCTTCCCGGGTGGGTCCCGCCCACATGCTCTTCTCTATAATTTTCTAGTGTGGCGCGATTTCTCGCGCCACAATTTTTTATTTACTTATCAAATTTAAACTCCATTTGTTTAGCTTTTTTAAAACTTTCATCAAGTCTTGAGTTATTTTCTTCAACACTTGGTAGTCCTGCAAACATTGAAACAACACCTGCAAAACAAATTAACAAACCAAGTAATCTATGTTCCCCAGAATGAATAAAAGTAATGAAACCTAACATGACAATAACAAATCCTGTTAGTACCATTAGTAATCTTGCAACTACTTCCATTATTTCGCTCCACTTGGTAAGGCTAATAAAGAATTAGGTAAGTCTAATTGAATATTAGCTGTTGCCATTTCTTTAGATAACTCGCTTAAAGTCGGTTGAATATGACTACCTGTATAAAGTATATTCAAACACTTTTTACGTTTTTTATCTAAAGCATGATACAACTTATGTTTAGCTGTAAAATGACGTTTTGCTTCTTCATAACAAACTTTTTTAATTTTCTTTGTTATGTATTCAACAGGATCGTTGTCATCTTTAATATCAATAGAGATGTTATTCATATCCCATTTACGTCTTTTTTTATTATTGTTATAAATCTCTGAAATTTCATCAGCGATTTTTTGAGCTTTATAACGTAAATCATTTTCCATAGATTGTTTCGTGTCTTGGAAATTTCTCAAGGCATTTACGTTTTTATTTAACTCTTTTATTTTAAGATGAAGTTTGAGTTCTTTGGCAAAATCCTCACCAACTTCCTCAACTTTCTCTTGGGCTTGTACCTCGATTTCTTCTTCTGCTCTATTAAAAGCAATTCCGAATTCATCTCGTACAAACTCACTCCACCTATCAACGTGGTCTTTTCTTAATGGTTGCATAATGTATTCCTTTCTGTTTTTAGTTATTATTACAACTGATTTGTTTATAGGTTATTATAGGATTATTGTCAACCCCTAAAAAGAAAAAAATTTTTATTTTTTTATATGGGTGGGACCCGCCCACATGCTCTTCTCTACTTTAGAATGGTTCTAAATTAGGTGCGACAATTATGTCCTTTACATTATAGGATATTATGTTATAGTGTATTTAGATTTAATTTGAACTTCATAGGATTTAACTTATTAAATCTGGGACAACTTCTGGTTGTGGTGTAAAGTAGATTGAAAGAGATCCAAACACACGCACAGCTAGAACTGATCCCTGATCCAATTGTTAGTAGCGGGGATTGACCTAACCAAAGCAGTTGGATCTGAGATCAGTTGTGTTGGAAATGGCGTTGGAATGTCCAGCCAGAGAAATCTGTTTGCCATAAGACAACTGATCAGGGGTCCTGTTGGGCAGAAACACTTGACCTAGCAAACAGGACCTGCACAAGCCACAAGCCAACAAGCCAACAAGCAAAAAAAATATGGGTGGGTCCCGCCCACAAGCACTAATCACAGGCAACAAGTCACGGGGTGGGTCCCGCCCACACGCTCTTCTCTGTCCGCCGCCATCCCCAGCCGCCGTCCAAGTATAGAGGATATTATAGGATATGTCAAGAAAAAAATTTCACTTATCCACAAAAAAGATTTATTGACATTGTCCTTTAATATCCTATATTAGACTCATGAAAGAAAAAAATTTAAACACGGCCCAGGCGTGGCTATTAGTTGGAGGCCTAAGCAAGCCGGGCAAGATGCCCGGATGGTCTATAGGTATACCTGCAAAAGAATGCAACACGGGCGGCAAGCTTCAAAATAAAAAAGGCAGCGTCTGCAATGATTGCTACGCTTTAAAAGGCTGTTATGTTTTTAAAGTTGTACAAGATGCACAATATCGAAGGCTGCGAGCCATCAAGCACCCGCGATGGGTCGAGGCCATGGCCCTATTAATAAATTCTAAAAAGCCCGATGTTTTCAGATGGCACGACTCCGGAGACGTCCAGGACCTGGAGCACTTGCAAAAAATTTTTGCTGTCTGTAGGTTGACACCGTCCCGTATGCATTGGATGCCAACCAAAGAAGCATGGGTAAAAAAATATTTAAAACATAAACCCGATAATTTAACGATTCGTTTATCTTCTCCGATGGTGGACCAGGGACCAATTAGCAGCTGGCCCAACACTTCAACCGTGGTAACTACTAAAGCAACATGTCCAGCACCGCAGCAGGGCGGGCAATGTTTAGATTGTAGACGATGCTGGAATCCAAAAATTAAAAATATTTCTTATGGTAAACATTAGAAATCTTGTGGTGGCAAGATTCGTTGCCTTAATTAGTGAATACGCTTGCACAGCCACAAGCGCTCGTCTGGAGGACAAAATCTTCGGAGCGCCAAGCTTAAAGGGCTGGTAGTATTCCTCCAGCCCTCAAGCAGAAATAAAAAATAGGGAGGGTCCCGCCCACAAGCATGCACCACAGTCCGCAGGCCACGTCCACAGGCAACAGGCAACAAGCCAAATTTTTTTCCTCCCCCGGGCGGGTCCCGCCCACAAGCTCTTCTCTCGAGCCGCGACACTTTGTCCATTGACATTTGTCCTATAATATGTAGGACGCTAAACGTTTTGTAGAAATTTAAGACTTGACTCCATACCCGTGGCACACGGTTCGGCCTTCCCCTTAATTAAATCTTCAATAAACCTTCCCTCAAAAAGTTTTATTGCTAAAGGACCGAGGGTCTTTAGCATGATGAATGAATTGTTTGGATGAGTTAAATGAAAGCCAATTTGATGCGGAGAGAATCGAATTTTTTTAGCCAAATTTAGCTTTAATTCTACAGTAAAAAAGTGGCCAAAACTATTATACCCCAATAGATCAGGAGTCCCGTGTGCAGCACTATTTTCCAAGCGTGTAAATGATAATTTGCAATTATTTTTAATATTGAACGCTTTAATTTCATGCCAAAATTTAGTCTCACCTTTAATCATTTTTTAGGCTAAGTGAGTTGTTCTCTGGCTAATCAATTTTTTTAATAACTTCACCCATATTCCATTTAGAAGTATACAATGTCATGACCAATCTATGAGTCTCACGTACGCCAAGTATTTTGTTTTCCATTAATTTAATGTCCTTGATATCGTAATACTTCCCGTCTGGTAAACACACTTGTACTCTAGCTTCTTGTGCTACTGGCGATTTCATAAACTTCTCTAGGGCCTGTCTTAATAGCTTTCCTGATACCATGCTTGAACATATACCAAATATATCCTATAATGCAAGTCATGGGTTTACCAAAAAGACTTACAGAAAAACAAATCAAATTTGCTAATTTAGTTGTGGCCAACGAAGGTAGGAAGACGGCTACTGAATGTGCCATTGAAGCAGGTTATGATCCCAATTCTGCCTATGTTTCTGCTAGTAAGCTTCAAAACCCTTCTCTCTACCCTTTAGTTAGTCAGTACATAGGCAGGTTAAAATCAGAAAAATTAAAAAAATATGATGTCACCAAAGAATCTCATTACAGTGAGTTAGGACAATTACGGGATGAAGCAAGAGAATCAAAAGCCTGGAGTGCTGCAATTAATGCTGAAGTAGCTAGAGGTAAAGCTGCCGGGTATCAAAACAACAACCACTTACACCTACATAAAGACATGGATAACATGGAAGAATCAGAGTTAGACAAACTTTTAGAGAAAGCTTTAAAAACTTACAAACCAATTATAGAAGCTGATGCAGAAGTAGTAGAAGAAGTTAAAGACTAATTTTTTCCATTTTAATTATACATCCTTTAGGAAATACATTACGATCTGAAAACAATTCATCACCCTCTTCGTAAGATGCAAAAGTCCAAACGTTATGTTTGTTTTTATGAAACACATATGCCTGAGTTACCATTGTACTAGGTTTAAACTTATGAAAATCTTCAGCTGTGCTGTGCCCCGCATCCCCGGTGATGTCGGCCCAGGTAATTTTATAGAAGTAATATCTTTTCTTTTTTATTACTACATGTCTATATTTGGATTTCTTATTTCTACGCATATCTTCTTATAGCACCTATAGATTTTTTCTCTAGGCAACTTTTTTTCAAAACTCAATTCATATGCGCGCGTACGGGGATGCTAAAAGCATTGATTTTACTGCATTGTAACCACTGTAACCACATTGTAACCAAGATTTGTTACAAAAATATCGTCTAGAATTGTTGGTATTA
>VTLG01013589.1_pt1 | contig 13286 bp, 12 predicted proteins | sample 4694571 | NCBI WGS metagenome assembly VTLG01 (sample SAMN12604809, study PRJNA352737) | marine metagenome | biome: ENVO:00000447; feature: ENVO:00000209|ENVO:00000569|ENVO:01000036; material: ENVO:00002151; isolation source: viral sequences binned using virsorter ... | reverse complement strand
CAAATTCATCAGCAATAATCCAATCCATATTTTTTAAAACTTGACCTGTTAGTTGGTTTTCAAAACCTGGACTTTTCATGTATAAAAACAACATAAATCCCGATCCAAATGTAATTCCTGATGTTATCAATGCTAAGACAGCTATAAAACGAGTCCTTATACGACTAGGTGTGCGTTCTAATTTTGTCATAAAGGCAACATTGGACCTGTTACTTTTGGTAGTTTTTTATCTATTTGATTAGGTAATATTTTACCCACACTGTCCATAACCTTTTCCATCATCATTGCTTCAAACTGTGGACTTGTAATGTAACGATAACCTGCATATCCAGCAGCAATAGTTGTGACGCTAATGATAAAAGATAAGATAGATAAAACTGATGAGATTTTATTTAACATGAGAGATGCGTTTTTAAAAGCATTAGTACCTGTCACCATTATAACTTTCTGTGGTATCTGTGCATTAGCACCGTTATACCTAACTTTAGGGATTATGACCCGTCAGATGACAGAGAAAGCTAATTAATTTTATTCTGATGTTTTATTTGCTATCAAAAAAGCTTTATAAGAACTTTTAAGTGAATCTGTCCATACAGCATTACAAATTGCTTGCACTTTTGCTGGCTGACTAGATATATCTGTGTCTACCAAATTATCAGAAGCATCTAATGTACCAAGCTCTAGTACATATCTATGAAAAGATCTTGTTAATTCTTTACCATCTTTTTTTATGACAGTTGCTTCACGAACTTGTACGGTTGCATATTCACCAACAACTTCTATTTTGTCATATTCAATTGATTCAGATAATGCCATTTAGGAAAGTCCTCCAGACTTAACAGGTTTATGGTGCTTAGTTTTTAGACTTAGCTGCGGTCTAGGTTATGTTGTAAGTTCATAAGTTAAAGTAAATCTAAGATTGTTATCACCTGCATTATTAATATCAGAATGTTTAAGATCAGAGTAGCCATTTTGACCTACACCTTTTCTAAATGTAATTTTCCAAGAACCGCCAGTATATTGAAGAAAAGCGACTATAATATCTGCACTATCATAACGCTCTCCATGACAGACAGCACTCCAATTTCCATCTGTTCCGGAGGGAACATAAGGCAAACCTCCGATTGCAATGTTAGTGCTAGATGTAATGTCACTTAATTGATGAATATCAGTATTTATTGTTACTAGCCTTCCTATTTTTGTGTAAGTTGATGTATATTGTGAGGTTCCAATAGTACCTCCACTTAATACGGTTGGTGTCCATGTACCCTCTTCATAATCATCAAGTGTGTTGGCATCTGCGGTATCTGAACCGAATAATATACCAGTAGAGGCCGTAACACTTCCTGTCACCGTCACACCTGAACTGGTTGTTTCAAATTTTTTAGAACTATCGTAATAAAGTTCTACTGCTCCGTTTTCGTCAGCCTTTATATAACTTTCAGTGCCAGCACCATTTTGTAAACGTAGTGCGTTTGATCTTATACCTAAAGTACCTGTGTAGTTTCCAATAATCCCTCCAGAACCCGTATGACTAATTTGCAAATCAGAATCAGTACCTAACATTACTCTTCCAACAGAACTTGATGAACTATCTAGTAAATTTAAATTACCTGTTGGGCTTATATCGCCTGTCACCGTCACACCTGAACTGGTTGTTTCAATCTTCTTCACATTATTGTGGTACAGTTCCACAGCACCATCAGGAATTACCTTAATACCTGTTTCAGTATCTTTTGCTTCTATTAAAAGATTTCCTGTTTTGTTAGTAATTTTTGAGTCTGACCCATCATGAACTATAACTAAATCGTTTCCTGACCCAAAATTTACTTTGTCATTATCAGGAATAAATATATTACCAACACCACCTATACCTATGGCATTTGCAAAAGAAGCACCATTATTTGTACTTATTTGTAATTGTAATGTACCACCACCTGAGTTAAGTCTAAAAGTAGTATTATGGTCAGTATCATCAAATTCAATCCTTGGATTAGAGCCCTGTATCTGCACTTGACCTGCGATTGCATTTCCTGTAGTAGTTATATTTTGACTACCAAAGTCGGGAGAAATCTTTGTTCCAGCTATCGCAGCGCTGGCATTAATATCAGCATCAACAATACTCAGGTCAGATATGTTTGCACTGGTAACTGTGATTGCCGTAGGTAACGCTCCAGTCGCTAACTTGCTCAAAGATATAGCTGCACTTCCGCTAATATCAGCGTCAACAATACTTAAATCACTTATATTTGCACTGGTAACGGTAATTGCTGTTGGTAATGCACCTGTAGCAAGTTTTGACAATTCAATGGCAGCGCTTGCATTTATATCCGCATTTACAATCGCCCCATCTGTTATTTTTGCAGATGTAACAACACTGTCATTTAGTGTCCAATCAGTTAAGTTTGCTGCAACTGTTAATGATCCTTTATCGCCAGCACTGATACCTGCACCAGTAGCACCTTGAGGGCCTTGAGTTGTTACTGTGACTGTAGTTGCATCTCCTTCTTGTACAGTTACTGTGTTGTTTTGTGTAGTTACATTAACTGAAGTCATGCTGTATATCCTTCTGACATTGTTATTGTACCTTCAACCCAATATTCTTTATCACCTGAAGGATTAGCTAATAAAATATCATATTGATAGGTTGGCAAAACTAATGTTGTAGTTTGAGTGTCAGTAACTTTCCATGTAAAAGCACCACCACTAGCACTTGTTACAGTAATTGTTGCATCAGCAGCCTTATTCACTCTTGCTTCATCCCAAATTTGAGAAGAAACTGTATAACCTGTTAAATCTACATTCGCAGAACTACTATCTTTAAGTTGAAAATCAACACTATGATCCGACCTTCTTTGTATCGTCATATTATATGTGCCTGGAGATATAGCCATTTAGATAAAACAAATAATAAGCATATATTAACTTATTTTAGATTAGATTTTTCTTTGTCAATAGACTGAGTGTTTTTTGTTTCTAAAATTTGCTCTTCTAAAATCTTCATTGCACCATTAATTTCATATAAACTTATTAAAAGTTTTTCTTTGTGTTGTGCCAATTGTTGTAGTCTTTCTTCTAAATTCATAAATTAAGCGTAAAGTGTCTTTCCTTTTATTATGGCAGCATCAATATCTGTAAACGATTCGGATGTCCAGATTGATGTTGTTTCATCAGTTTTTTTATAACCTTTAATAATTTCAAGATGATCTGTATTTCTTTTAATGTAGGCTTTCCATTCGTCTTCTGTTTCAGTGGATGCTGTTCTCGTTTTATAAGCTGAATAACTTACATCTGTATTTATGATAGTGACACTATGACCAGCAGCGGTGTAAATTGCTGCGATTTCATCTGCGGTTTTTTCTTCCATAATCAAAAAAGTAATTAAAGTTTACCCTGCTTCAAGGGCTGTGACTTTTGCAGATAATTCCTGTACTGCTTTTACTAATATCGGTATAAATTTTCCATACGAAGCTTCTAGTTTTTCTGGATTAGATTTATAAACAGCACCAATGTAATCATTCTTATCACCTAATACTGCATCAATTTCTTGTGCTATAAAACCAAGTTCTGTTTTTCCATCATTATCGCTAGGGTCACGCATTGCCCATTTAAATTTTCTTGGTTTTAGTGCATTAATTAAATCAAGTCCATCTTCTGAATCAACAATATCTGTCTTGTCTCTTTCATCAGAAAGTGAACTTATTGTTTGAACTTGACAACGGATGGCAGATACACTTGAATTTCCAAGAGTCACCTCATTAGTGGCTGTTGCAGAAGAAGGGTCTGCCTGATAACCAAGAGATGTATTGTTTGTACCACTTGTTATAACATCTCCCGCTGATGCTCCTAAAGCAGTATTTTGTGCACCAGTGCAGAGTGTTAAAGAGTTATAACCTATTGCAGTGTTATTATCAGAAGTCGTGTTGGCATCTAAAGCGTTTGTACCAAGAGCGGAATTATTTGCCCCTTCAGTATTCAATCCTAATGCACTTTTTCCCACTGCTGTGTTATTATCTGCCGATGTGTTTGCATCCAGCGAAAATGCTCCTAGTGCAACATTATTTGTTCCAGTGGTGTTTGACAATAAAGCCTTATTACCGCATGCGGTATTATTTGTAGCTGTAGTATTAGAACCTAATGCAGAAGTTCCCACAGCTACATTTTGACCTCCTTCTGTATTAGCATCTAAAGAATTAGCTCCCACAGCTACATTTTGTGTTCCAGTCGTGTTTGCTTTAAGTGAAAAAAGACCCACCCCCGTATTGTTAGATCCTGTAGTATTATCATTAAGAGTTGCTCTTCCCACTCCCGTATTGTTTTGACCTGTAGTATTTGCAGTCAATGATCCACTTCCGATTGCCGTATTAGCATTACCAGAAGTGTTTGCTCCTAAAGCACTTTTTCCAATAGCAGTATTATTTGCGCCAGTAACAGCAGCATCTAAAGCGATCTCTCCAAGAACTGTATTACCAGTAACAGAGTTTGCTCCTTTACCAATATTTACTGAATTTATTGTTCCATCAACAGGAAATGCTGGCGCACCAGCTAATGTAAATAAATTTAAAAAAGCATTATTTGATGTATTTCTAAGTTGCATCATACTTGTAGAAGTATTTGCAAAAAAACCACTTGCAAAGGTTGTACTTGCAGCCGAAGAACCAGAGTTATTTGTTGCTATCGCTTGTAAAACAGTATTTATATCAGCCCTGACGTTAGCACCCGTTGAGTTGTCTATTGTATAATCTGAAGCCTGTGCCATTTGTAATATAAAATTTTATTTAATTATATAATACCCTAAATTAACTTCCACGCCCAAATCCTGTTGCTGCATATTTAAAATTCCTATTTACATTATTTCCATTAGAATCTTTTACATCAATATCAAAACCTGTTCCAGTTATATTTGACAGCACAAAAAAATCTCCTTGAGATTGATTTTCTATTGTTATACCGATAGAGGGTAAGACAGAATTTGCTGCAACACTAGTACCAGATTGTCCAGTAAAAAAACTATTTGTGAAAGTTATTGACTTTGTAGAAGTGCCAGAAGCAAAAACACCATTCGTAGCCCCTGCATTGCCAAGGCTTGTTTCTGTTCTGCTTTCTATTTTTGCTGTATATCCTAACTGTTCAATTTCGATTGATTGTGCAATATCTTTTGTTTCTAAATCACATCTAAATTTAAAACCCCTTGCAATATATTTACCATTTACAAAAGGATTAAACTGACTAAATTCTGCACTAAAATTACAGTTACCACTAGTTGATAAAGAAGTAGCAGAAGTCAATGTATAAGAATTTGCATCAGGTACAGTTTGTATTTCATAATCCCCATCAACTCCTGTTCCTGATGTGAAGTCAACAGTTACAAAACTACCAACAGAATATCCATGTGAAGATTTTGTGATAGTAATTATTGTACCCGCCCCACCTGATCCATTATTTATTGTATAAGTACCAGCAGTTGAGGTATCTGGGTCTGAATCAGTCGTGGCAACTAGCAGTTTCGCATTAACATCAACAGCAACAGTTGTACCATCAAAATCAGTCCATGTATCAATATTTGCACTTCTATCATCAAATAGCTGATTGTTATAAAAACCTTTGGTTACAAAATGTCTTTGTAGAATAAGTGGCTGTTTTCCACCTAAATCCAGAGTATTTGCAAAACTATATGTACCACCTGTTGCAACTGAGTTATCTAATAAATCTAAATCTTCAATCGCATCAAAATCTGAAACACCATCAAGTGTGTTTTCAGAACCAAGTACAAGACCATTTAGACTACTACTAAAAAAACAACCAACCTTTGCACCATTAAAAGGTGTACCGTCTGTATCTTCCCTATCTGTCAAAACTGTTAATTTAGGAAATATATCAGGTTGTGTTGAAATATTTTTTATTGATGCAGCATTAGCACTTATTCTTCCACCATCATCCCTAAATGCTAAAAAATAAGTCCCATTAACAATATTTGGAACAATAGTTTCATTTACATTTCCAGATAATTCTGGAATAACGTCAATAGAATCTGTAAAAGATGCACCAGTTGTAAGGTTAGAACCACGAATTATGACGTTGCCTCCATGTATAACGTCAACAGAAGTTGATTTATTGAAACGTAATCTTATAAATTGATCAGATAAAGGTTCAATCTGTACATTTTGTACATCTTCAGGTAAAGCTGTTTTTCCTTGAGCATTAAAAGTAAAAAAAGAAGTGTCAGAACTTAATTTTCCTAAAGTATTAACAGACTTTACAGCAAATTTATACTTGCCAAGCCTTGATTCAAAAAGTTCAAAATTAGGTCTGGCTACTCTAAATCTTTCTGGATTATCGTTTTCATATTGAAATTCTAATAAGTATTCTTTTACACCCTGGACTGGTTCCCATGCAACAAATATTTTTGATACGGCTCTATTATTTAGTTCAACTATTTGTTCTGTAGCTGACAAGTTACTTGGAGAAGGTTTTTCATTCAATAAAGTTGTTATTGTTCTGGGATTAGCAGCAACAGTGGTATCTTCAACTTGTGCATATTTATTTGTGTCATGAATAACTGCTGTAACTGTATATTCAGATTCATTTTTTTCTTCAATAGAAACAACCCGATATATCTGAAATTCAACAGTGGTATTTTCAATGGCCCAGACGCTGTTTGCTAAAGGTGCAGATGAAAAAGCAGAAGAAACTGTTATTGTTGTTCCATTTATAGAGCTAATTGACCTGGTTTCAACAGAACCATCAGACAAAACAACTGATAATGTTGCGGAATTTTCTGTTGTCAGATCGGTATTATTTGCATCATCTACAACAACAGTTGTTGTATTAGTAACAGATTTTATGCGGCCACCTCTTCTTACCCCTGCTCTTAATGAATCTGCAATGGCAATAATTGTAGATGGTCTTACAATCACACCCGCTTCAAGTGTTGTTGTAAATGAAACAACCTCTGATTCTTTTAAATTAGAATATAAAAACCAACGTCCTAATCTATTGGCCTGACCTCTTGAAGTACAGGCAAAAGCCTTCAAAGTTTTTCTTGTTCTACCAAATTTAGAGATTGAATCTGATAACGCTGTTATGTCATCAGCTGTTATAAGTTCATAATCTATCGTTTGAGTTTCATTATCAAAATAACCAACCTCAACTTCTGTGTATTTTGTTCTTTGTCCTACACCTTGATAAGTAAAACCTTCCTCAGTAACATTTGAATTATTAAATATGTATTGTGGGTCAGATGTATTTGTTGAGGTGTTAGTTGGTCTGTCCTGAGATATTTGTAATGAGCCATTACTATAAAATGGCATTGCGTTCATCACAGAACATAAATCATTTATTAAGGAGTAGGCATTATTTTTTTGATTAAGAATTACGTTGCAGCTAAATCTTGGTTCTGTTGTTCCTGTGATGGGATCTGTTATTAAAGTGCTTGCATAAGCACTTGCAGAATAAAAACTAAAAACATCTAAAGTGTCTGCATCAATTACACCATCTGTGCCACCAAAACCTTTATCTGTTGTTAGCAGATCATAAAGAATCCAAGCTGGATCAGAACACCATTCTTTTTTAATATTCCCGTCAGCGTCTGTTTTAAAAGTACCATCAAAAACATAGCCATCAGGATAAATAACTCTTCCATTATCACTATCAACTGTCGTATCACTTGGTACTTTGATTTTTGTACCCTTGATACGATACATCCGCTTAGGATAGCTTTGAAATTCCTGTGCATTAAATCTTATGGCAATATAAGCAAAACCTTGATAAGCACTTGTATCTGTATTTATTTCTGTAAAAGATAAAAAATTAGTTTTATTTTGTAATGTTGATTCTGCACTATCATCTGTATTCCTAATAACTGTTATGTCAATTGGAAAACTCATTGTTTTTTCAAACTTAATCTCGTAATCCTTAACAAATGGACTTGTTGCTTTTCCATTTATAGAATTTGCTTCAACAGGGTTATGAACAGTTCCATCATTTTCTGTAATTCGTATTGATATTTTTACTTCAGTTCCAAGTATATCTCCATTATCTTCAAATTTTTGTAAGCTTGGAATTTGAATACTTACTCTTACCTTATCAACATTAGAATTTGTAATTGATCTTGTAACAGAAGTTGCTTTTACTACTTCTACATTTACAGGGACAGTATTTTCTATTGCATTTATTTCTTGTAATGCAGTCTGATCTGAAGCACCATTTTTAAAAAAAACTTCTACATTAGAAAAATTTTCATCACCATTTGCATTTTGTAATGGTGTACCATCAAGAAAAACATTTTTTCTAAAAGTATTTGTACCAACACCACCAGGATCTAATATTGAATCTATTTCGCCATAGCCAAGTAAATCTAATACTGTTGCAAATTGTTTACTACGCAGACCACCTTCTATTAGGTCAGGATCAATTACCTTTCTATCAGTTCCAAATAATTGATCATCAACTAATCTAGGCATCAGGTTATGCTTTTAACTACTTGAGTAGAATCTGTTCCTGAACTTATTATAATTGAACCACTAAAGACAGCCCCATAAATTATAGGAATTGGAACACCACTAGCACTAACGTTCTGAATGCCGCTAAACGAATAAGAACCTCTTATGGATGGGTCAATGTCGCTAACACTTGAAGTGTCAGGTATTGGATTCTGTGGTGATAAAAGATCAGTAATACCGCCAATTAACATTGAAGTTCCAATACTTGTTAAAGTTGTAGTAACTAAAGAAGTCACCAAGGCTCCACCTATAACACCACCAGCAACAGCCCCAGCAGTGGCAGCCCCAGCAGTCAATAGGCCACCAATAACTATTGGCGCTGCACCTGTAGCGACTGGAATAATTTGTATATCACCCTGACCAGATATTGACAAATATTCTTCTGTAATAACCCTGCCTCCCATTTTTACCTTATATATCTGATCATTCATATGTTTTTGTATTCCTTCAAAATTAGCAATCAAAAAACTCATCGCTTGCTGAGGTGATTTGACCGCGGCCATAAAATATGACTTTCCTAAAAATTTTCTTAACTTACCATAGACTTTTATTTTTTTAAGCTGCATATCTGTAAACTCCTCTAAGTGCCTGTTGGTATCTTAAATCAAAAAGTTCTCTGCAGCTCAAAGCTTTTATATTATGATTCAATATCATGTTATCACCTATATAAACAGCGACATGATCTAAATTGCCTGTGACAGATTGAAAGAGTAAAACATCTCCAACTCTGATATCTTTATTAGAGTCTTGTTTTTTAAATCCTGTAATTGGCAAGCCTTTCTCAAATAAAGGGTTTTCAACAAAATCTTTAATACGTTTTGGTCTTTTCCATTCTTTTAACTTTATATTTTTTGTTTCTAAAAACCAATCAGAAATTATACTCCAGCAGTCATATTTTCCCCAGATAAATTTCCTACCGATCAATGAAGGTGCTTTCCATCCTAAAGGCTCAAACGATTCCCAATGGTTATGTTCAATACTGTAAATATAATATGGAAAACCAAGATGTTCACAGGCTGCCCTGTCTGTATCTGAAGGTGTTGCAGCGCCTTTCGGATGACTATGAATGACACCAATGATTTCTCCTGTATCTTCACATTGTGCCCAATCATCAGGATCAAGAATAAAAAATTCAAATTTACCTTCTGCTAAATTTTTGCAAGGCCAAAAAGTTTTTTTTCCATTAATTATTGCCAATAACCCACAAGCCTCTTCTGGTGCTTGTTTTTTTGCATATTTTATAAAAGATTCTTTCCAAGTCATAATTAAAAATTAACAAATGTTCCAACACCTGCAAAGTCAGCCTTTGTTACAAGTTTTTTAGGTGCAGATATACCAAACAGATCAAAAGAACTAACAAGTTCAAATTGTACAATGTTTCTATTTTCAACAGTTTTTCTTTCAATAGAATAAACCTCACGTGGTAACTCTGCTGAAGGATCTACAGAACCGCTTTTGTAAGGATTCACATTAGATGGAAAATTAACTTCATCTAAATCTTTGCTCAATGCTCTGCGTCTTGTAACTTTTGCCCCTGCAAGATCAGATAATGCTGTGGTTTGATTTGTAAGCTGTAGTATTGATGTAATAGTTCCTAATAAGTTAGAAAGCGTTAATGTTGGCCTTGGCAGTTTACCTTTACCAGAATATTTAAAACCTTCAGCTTTTACTGGCATCCTTGAATATGTATTTGCCTGCCATACAATATCCAAGCTATCTTTCATATTATTTCCACTATGAAATAAATAAACTGTTGGATTTGCTATTGTTGCGTTAACATTAAATGAAACAGCACCTCTTGTAAATTGTGAAGTTGTGCCTGTAACTGTAAAAGTATTTGTATCAACTGTTTGTATTGTATAAACACCATCAATTCCATTACCAGAAGTAAAATCTAGGCTAAGAATTAAACCAGCAGAAAACCCATGGCTACTTAAAGTTATAGTAATAATTGTTCCAGCACCACCACTGCCATCAGATTGAACATAAGTGGCTGTTTTTGCTGTTTTTGTATAGTGAATATCAGGCTTTAATTCTACAGAATATAATTCAATAATAGATTTGTTTGTTAATCCCTGAAGTGCGCTTGTAGGTACTGCCATTATGGTTCAAATACTTCTCTGAAAGAACAGTTTATTATTGCTCTGTTGTTATAAGGAATTGTTTTTGTCCAGGAATCACAGACATATTGACCAGCCCCAGAAAGAGTAAAATCAACATTTGTAGGACTTGTAACCAATGCACTGTCAGAAGTAGTTGAAGTTAATGTAAAAGTATTTACATCAGCAGAAGAAGCAACAACATAAGATCCATCAGTAGGCCCAGAACTAAAGTCAACTGATAATACATCACCTATGGCCACACCATGATTTGCAAAAGTCACAGTGATGATTGTTCCAGCAGCGCCACTTCCATTTGATTGAACAAAAGTGCCTGTCTTTGCACTGAACCCTTCGGCTGGTGGTGTAAATGTAAAGCTTGCCTGATCTGCAACCCTGCTTCTTAAAAACGCCTCAATGACATCTGCATTAGTCTCAGACACGTTAAAAGTTAGATCGTATACTTTAGGGTCTTGAGATAACGGAAGTCCATATAATGCCCTAAACTCATAACCATCACCAAGAGAAGTTACCCTTACTTTTGGTTTGCTTTGTTTTCTCATCCCATAAGTGGGTTGAATTGATGGAAATGTAGCCATTATCTATTTAATAAACCCCCTGCCCTTTGTTCATCAATTATAGTTGCCTGCACTACAGAAGCAATCAAACCTCCTAATTGATCGGCCTCAGATCCACTTCCTTGTACAGAGGTTCCAGAGGCATCAACATTAACAGTAATCATATTGTTTGTTGTACCTCCTCCTCCTGTAGGAACTGAAGGTAAAATTGTTCCAGATGTGCGAGGAACAAATAATTCAGGTTGACGTTCTCCAACTATATAAGGCTGACCAGCTTTAACAGGCCCACCATTTTCCCTAAATAATCCACCTAAAATATTACCCAAGAACCCACCAAGACCTTTTCTTTCTCCACCGCTTGCACCAGCACCAAAAGATTTACTAAAACCACCAATGAGCCTATCAAGTTGTGCATCAATAATTTTATCTCTTATTCTGTTCAATACATTAGTCATCGCCTGACCAAATGATTGTGCGCCTGTAATAGCATCCCTTAAATTATTTTTTATACTGCTTTCTATTGCTTCACCAATTTCATCAAATTTATCTTTTAATTCGTCAGCTTCTTCTTTTTGTTTTTTAAGTGCTTCTGTGCCTTTAATATATGCTGTAATGACATCCCTCAGACCTTCACCATGAATTGCAACAAGAGCATTTATTTCTTGTTGTGTTTGTACTTCTTTTAAATTTCCGTTAAGAGCAGCTTGTGCTAAAGCTCTCTGATCACTTAGTCGATCTATCAATTTACCTTTAGCTTTAACAGAATCCATTTCTGCCTGTTCATAAGCAATAGCTTTTTCTAAATTATCTTTTATTAATTTATTTATTTCCTCTTGTATATCTTTATTTTCTTTTATTGTTTTATTTTTTTCTTTCTCTACTGCATTTTCTTTAATTACAGTATCTAATCTTTTTCTTAAAGGCACATACTGCTCACGTAATAGAGCAAGTCTCCTTTCCGCTGCATTAATTGATCTTTTATCGTTAGAACTTTGAATTATTGCAAATTCTTTTGCCATTTTTATGCTTAGATCAGATTCTAAAGCTCTCAACTGTGCTACTTCACCATCTTTGATTGCTTGAGTAACTTTATCTTGTTCATCTTTTTGTTTTATTAGCTGTGTAACTATAGCTCCAATACCTGTTGCAACAGCAACAAATGGTATTGCGTTAAGAGCTATGGTAAGAACTCCACCAGCGGCTGCAACTTTAATTAACAATGCTGATAAAACTGGTAAAAGTACAACTACTCCTTTGGCTGCACCTGCAATAGCTGTAAATATTAAAGCAGTTTTTCCAATAGGTGAATTTATAAAATTAGTTGCTGTAATAGTTAACTTAGTTAATCCTTTAATAACAGGTAAAACAGCAGGTGCTAAAGCATCACCAAAAGCCCTTGATAAATTTTCAGCTTCATTACTTAAATTTTTAAAAACTTGTGTTGGGTCATTTTCAAGTAATGCTTGTAATGAAGCAGCCCCTTCTGTTTCAACTTTTCTTAAAGCTCTTATAACAACATCACTTGTAATTTTACCTTCACTACTAAATTTTTTCAGTTGTCCTACAGTTGTTTCAAGTTCATCTGCAACTGGCTTTAGAATTGTCGGTATTTGTTCAGATATACTTCTAAATTCATCTCCTTGTAAGCGACCAGAACCAAGAGCTTGAGCTAACTGTCTAAATGCGTTTGATGATTCAATTGCTGAAGCCCCAGCTAATTTAGCTGCTGTATTAAATCCGAAAAATGTTGTTTTTATATCTTCGACAGAAACACCCAAAGGTTGTAATCTTGCTGTTATATTAGTTATTCCTTCAAGTGCTTCAGTTGCACTTAAACCAAAACTTCTTTGTGCTTGTGCCGCTAATTCCTGTGACCTTGCAAAAGTCCCAGACGTTTTTGTCAAAAGTCCAAGCCTTACATTTAACTTTTGAAAATTTGCTGAAGTATTTACTGCCTGTCTTGCCAATAATCCAAGAGCAACACCACTGATTGCTGTTTTTAATCCACCAAATGATTTCTCAAGTGCATTAGTTCTTCTTTGCACACCCTGCAAGGCTCTTGTTGCACCACTGGCATCAACTCTTAGGGTAACAACTGACTCTGCCAC
>VTLG01004821.1_pt1 | contig 13288 bp, 16 predicted proteins | sample 4694571 | NCBI WGS metagenome assembly VTLG01 (sample SAMN12604809, study PRJNA352737) | marine metagenome | biome: ENVO:00000447; feature: ENVO:00000209|ENVO:00000569|ENVO:01000036; material: ENVO:00002151; isolation source: viral sequences binned using virsorter ... | reverse complement strand
CAATTAAAGTAGACGCTGGCCACTCGTTTATATATCCAGGTGACAATAGTGGTGGAGTTGTAGATACTATGCATGCAGGAGGTTCTGCATTAACAGTATCATTAAATGATTTAGTAGACATTACAGCTACTGCAGATACAGATTCATGTGATGTAGAAGTATTTGTAGGTAGTGCATAGGAGATAAATTATGGCATCAAGTTATACAGGTCTTGGTACAGAACTAATGACAACCGGCGAAAATGCCGGTACATGGGGGACAACTACCAATACCAATTTACAAATTATAGAACAAATTTCTGGTGGTTATACTGAACAAGATATAGCGGGTTCGGCTGATACAACAACTTTATCTGTTTCTGATGGATCAGCAGGAGCTGTTCTTGCACATAGAATTATAAAATTTACTGGAACAATCACTGGAAATCAAATTGTAACAATTCCTTTAGATGTTCAACAGATGTACGTTTTAGTTAATGGTACATCTGGTGCTTATACAGTTCAATTTAAATACGCTTCTGGATCAGGAAGTTCAGTTACTTTTGCAGCAACAGATAAAGGAACTAAACTTGTTTATGCAACAGCTGATCATGCAACTAATCCAAATTTAGTTGATACAGGTATTGCATCTACTGGAGATCATGATTTAGATGGTAATGAATTAATTTTAGATGCTGATGCTGATACAAGTATTACAGCAGACACAGACGATCAAATAGATATTAAAATTGCAGGAGCTGATGATTTTCAATTTACAGCAAATACTTTTACAGCTCAATCAGGTAGCACGATTGCTGCACAAGCATTAACTGCTACTACAGTTACAGCTAGTGGAATTGTAAAAACAGATGATACTACTAATGCAACTTCTACTACAGATGGATCACTACAAACTGATGGTGGATTATCTGTAGCAAAAGATGGAATTATTGGCGATGATTTAACTTTACTTTCAGATTCTGCAGTTTTAGGTTTTGGTGCAGACACAGATGTAACACTTACTCACGTTGCAGATACAGCGTTATTATTAAACGCTGCAATGAGATTACAATTTAGAGATTCTGGATTATATATAGGTTCAAATGCAGATGGCGATTTAGATATTGTATCAGATGGAACAGCAATTGATTCTATTAATTTAGAATCAGCTGGTGGTATTACACTTGATGCAGGTACAGCAGGTAATGGTATTGCATATGAAGATGACGGCACTGAAATGGCTCGTATTCATAATTCATCAAGCAATGTTATATTAGAAACAAAAGTTTCTGACGCAGATTTTTCAATTAAAGGTAATGATGGTGGTTCGACTATTACCGCTTTAACTTTTGACATGTCTGCAGCAGGAGCAGCAACGTTTAATGATAAAGTTGTTGCTACAGAATTAGATATTTCTGGAGATACAGATATTGATGGAACAGCAAATTTAGATAACACAGACATAGACGGAACTCTTGCGGTTGATGGTACAACTATTTCATTAGATGCAACAACATCATTAAATATTGATAATTCTAATACATCAAATGGTATTACGATAGGTACTGCAACTTCAGGTGTACCAATTTCAATTGGACATGGAACTTCAGAAGTAACAGTTAATGATAATTTAACTGTAACTGGAACTTTAACTTTAGGTTCAGGTGCAGAACTTACTGAAGCAGAATTGGAAATGCTAGATGGAATCACTGCAGGCACAGTTGCTGCAAGTAAAGCAGTTGTTGTTGATTCAAACAAAGATGCAGCTAGTTTTAGAAATGTAACTTTAACAGGTGAATTAGATGCAGCTACTTTAGATATTTCTGGAAACGCAGATATTGATGGAACTACAAATTTAGACGCTGTTGATATTGATGGTGCAGTTCAAATAGATGGTGCATTAACTACAGGTGTTGATGATACTGGAGTGGATGTAAAATTTTTTGGTGCTACATCTGGAAGTTTTTTATTATGGGACGAGTCAGATGATGCATTAGAATTAACAGATTCTTCACCAATTAAAATTGGTGACGGTGGTGATATGCAAGTATACCACGATGGTTCAAATTCTTATATTACAAATAGTACAGGTGCTTTAAAAATTGCAACAGAAACTTCTGGTATTGCAATTACGTTAGGACATGGAACTTCAGAAGTTACAGTTGCTGATAACTTAACAGTAACTGGAGACTTAACTATTAATGGAACAACTACTACTGTCAATAGCACAACTATGACAGTTGATGATCCTACTATAACTTTAGGTGGAGATACTGCACCAGGTTCCGATGATAATAAAGATAGAGGTGTAGAATTTAGATACCACGATGGTTCATCAGCTAGAATAGGTTTCATGGGTTATGATGATAGTGCAACAGGATTTGTATTCTTAACTGCTGCTAGTAACTCGTCAGAAGTATTTAGTGGAACAGAAGCTAAATTAATAGCAGGCTCTTTAGATATATCAGGTGATGCAGATATAGATGGAACTTTAGAAGCAGACGCGATTACAGTTAATGGATCAGCTTTAGCAAGTTCTGCAACAACAGATACTACAAATGCTTCAAACATAAGTTCAGGCACTTTAGCCGCAGCAAGAGTGGCTGCAGCTCAAACAGCAATAACTTCAATCTATAATACAAGTTTAGCTATAGGTTATGGCTCTTCTCATGCAAATATTGATTTTAGTACAGATAATAGTATTATCCTTGATATTGATGGTACTTCTCAAATTCAATTAGATGATGGTGTTTTAAAACCAACAACTGATAATGATGTAGATTTAGGTACATCAAGTTTAGAATTTAAAGACGGATATTTTGATGGTACATTACATTGCGATGTATTAGATTTAAATGGAACTGAACATACAACAATTGAAGACCCTACGGCTCTTGCAATTGCATTAGGATAGGATATAAAAAGGATTTTAGGAGGATAAAATATGGCCAATACGTTCAAAGTCGTTACTTTCGCAGCAGAACCTGCTAGTGCCGGCACCGCGTACAAAATGTATACGGTTGCAGGATCTACTACAACAGTTGTACTAGGTTTGATACTTACTAATATTCATACAACTGCAGTAACTGCAGAGGTAGAACTTGTTAGTGATACAGGTAGTAGAGGTGGAGCAAATAATGTTACTAATGGAACATCATTTTTAGCGAAGGATGTGAGTATCCCAGCTGGAAGTTCTCTAGAACTTTTGTCGGGAGGCAAAGTTGTTTTAGAAGCTACTGACGAGATAAAAATTGATTGTTCAGTCGCGGATAAGCTTTCAGGAACACTGTCTATAATGGAGATAACATAAGATGTCCTATATTGGAAAAGCCCCTGGAGAACATTTTACATCGTTCCAAACAGAAACTTTTTCTGTATCGGTTACTACCTCCTATACACTTTCGTATGCTGTGGCGAACGAGAACGAACTCGCTTTATTTATTAATAACGTAAGGCAACAACCTGGATCAGGTAAAGCATATACTGCATCTGGTACTGCATTGACGCTAAGTGCGGCAACTGCATCAACAGATACTATGTATGCAATTTATTTAGGTAGAGCATTACAAACTATAACACCTTCAACTAATAGTATTACATCTGGTATGTTAGGTTCTGCTTTTTTTACAGGAGCAACTGATGTAGGTGCAGCAATAGCAGATGCTGATTTATTTTTAATGGATGATGGAGCTGGTGGAACTTTAAGAAAAACTGCTGCATCAAGAATTAAAACTTATGTTGGAAGTGGATTAGCAGAAGCAGACAACTGGAGAATTACAGCAGACACTACAACTAATGGATTTATTACTTCTAACTGGGAAAGAAACGATGCTAATGATTTTGCAGTATTAGGAACTGGAATGACAGAAAGTTCAGGTGTTTTTTCTTTTCCATCAACTGGTAAATATTTAATTAATGCTCATGGAGATCATACTGTTAATGATAATACATCTAGTTTTAACATATATACAACTGTTGATAACAGCACATACACTTTTAGAACTTCAGGTGCAACTCAAACAACAGTAACAAGAAACCTTACTACTGATTGTTGGTATATTATGAATGTTACAAATACTTCAAATGATAAAGTAAAATTTCAAACATCAGGTTATTCTGGTGGAAGTCAGACACTAAGAGGTAATACAGCTCAAAACGAAACAAATGTTTTGTTTATTAAATTAGCTTAAGGAGAATTATGGAAAAAACAGAAATAGATTATTTACAAAATGCACTACACACTTTTAATGGTGGTAATTGGTATGGTTGGAAAACTCATAAAGATAATGGAGATAAAATTCCAAACGATCAGAGAATGCAATATCAATACATAAAAGTTATTAAAGAAGGTGCTACAATTCCAAGCGAAGCTGATGTTAATGCAAAGATACAAGAATTAAAAGATGCAGACACAGCAACAACAAACGCAAGAACATCAGGCAAAGCAAAACTAAAAGCTGGAGAAGCATTAAGTGATGCTGAAATAAAAGCATTATTTGGAGTCTAATTATGGCTCTTTCTAAAGTTGATTATAACAGCCTAAACGTCACAGCCGCTGCAAGCAAAGCGCTTAAGTGGAATTCAAATGCTGATGGTTTCGAGACAGGAGATCTTGGTGGAAGTTTAGTATTACTAGCTACTGAAACAGCGTCAAGTTCAGCTACACTTTCTTTTACAAGTAATATTGATAGTACCTATAAGGAATACCAATTTCATTTTATAGATATTCATTCGGCAAATGATGGTGTTGATTTTACTTTTCAAGCAGACACTGGAACTAATACAAGTTATAATCAAACTATTACTTCTACACTTTTTCAAGCAGCTCATGATGAAGCAAGTACTTCAGCAGCAGTTGGTTACCAAACTGCTATAGATCAAGCACAAGGAACAGCTTTTCAAAGACTAGGTAAAATAGGAAACGACAACGATCAATGTTGTGTTGGAACTTTGCATTTATATGATCCATCATCAACAACTTTTGTAAAACATTTTTTATCAAATGTTCAAAATTATCATAACGAAAATTACTCTACACAAGAGTTTGTAGCTGGATATTTTAATACAACAACTGCTTTAACAAGAGTACAATTTAAAATGAGTTCTGGCAACATAGATGCAGGAGTTATAAAAATGTATGGAGTTTCTTAATGGCACTTACTAAATATAATTATAATAGTTTTGATGTGACACCTGTGGCTAGTGCAGGACTAGCTTTTAATTCTGGTGCTAATGGTTTAACCTCATTAAAAGGAACATCGAAAGTTTTAATTAAAACTTTAACTGCTAGTTCTAGTGCTAATTTGTCCTTTGTAGATGGTACATCAGATGTTGTCTTAGATAATACTTATCCTATTTATGTTTTTAAGTTTATTAATATTCATCCAGCTACTAATGCTGCTGAATTTGTATTTAATGTAAGTATTGATACTGGTTCTAATTATAATGTTTCTAAAACTACTACTACTTTTCAATCATTACACTCAGAAGATGGTACTACTGCTGCTGCACTTGGCTATGATGATGAAGATTTAGCAAATGGAACTGGTTTTCAAAATTTAGCAGAAGATGTAGGTAGTGATAATGATCAAGCAGTTAGTGGAGAACTTTGGCTTTTTAACCCTTCCTCAACTACTTTTACTAAGCATTTTACGGCTAGAATAGCTTATTCTCATCAATCAGATATTGCGTTTGATTTTTACGTGGCTGGACATGCTAATACTGCAAGTGCTGTTGATGCAGCTCAATTTAAATTTTCAACTGGCAATATAGATGCTGGCTCAATAAAATTATACGGTATAAAGGATTCATAATGGCTCTTTCTAAATTAACATATAATAGTCTAAACGTTACAGCTGCAGCTAGTAAAGGTATAGGTTTTGATTCTGACCCAGATGCTTTACAAGCTGATTATAGTGCTGGGGCTATGACTTTTATTAAGAAACTAACAGCTTCTAGTTCTGCAACTTTATCCTTTGTAGATGGATCAGCTTCTGTTGTTCTTGATAATACCTACAAAGAATACATATTTACTTGGAAAAATATGCATCCAGCTACAGATAATGTTAGTTTTCAATTTAATGGTTCAGATGATGATAGTAGTCATAGTTATGATGTAACTAAAACTACTACATTTTTTCAAGCAACTCATAACCAAGCTGGTGATACTTCTGGATTAGCTTATGAAGGTAGCCAAGATTTAGCACAAGGAACAGGATTTGCAAATCTTTTGGTTAATATGGGAAATGATAATGATAAATCTGCAAATGGTTATTTGCATTTATTTAATCCAAGTTCTACTACATTTGTAAAACATTTTATTAGTGTAGGTCAAGGTGAAACACATGATAATTACCAAAATAATGTTTACACAGGAGGATATTTTAATACAACAGCAGATATTACAGCAATACAATTTAAATTTTCTTCAGGCAACATAGATGCTGGAGATATCTGCTTGTATGGAATTAGTTAATATGATACATAATATGAAAAGGAGCAAATCGTGAGTTATATAGGCCGTGAACCAGTTGTTGGAAATTTTCAAGTTTGTGATTCGATATCCGTTGTTAACGGACAAGCAGCATATACATTACAAGTAGGTGGTACAAATGTGACGCCCGAATCGGCGAATCACATGTTGGTCTCGCTGAACGGAGTCTTGCAGGCTCCTATCTCATCCTTTACTGTGTCAGGGGCCACTTTGACGTTCGCCTCGAACCTCGCTACGGGTGACTCGATTGACTTCGTGATGCTTTTAGGAAAAGTGCTCGACATCGGTACGCCTTCGGACGGAACAGTAACTGAACCAAAACTTGCAGCAAATACTGGTGGTATAGTAGACTGGCAAGCAGTAGTTACTGGTGCTACAACTATGGTCGCAGGTAGAGGATATTTTGTTGATACAAGTTCATCTGCATTTACAATGACACTTCCATCTTCAGCATCGCGTGGTGATGAAGTTCATATAATAGATTACGGTGCAACTTTTGATACTAATAACTGCACAGTAGGAAGAAATTCACACAAGATTCAAGGAGCTTCATCAGATTTAACAGTTGCAACAGAAAGAGCAGCCTTTACACTTGTGTATGTTGATTCAACACAAGGATGGTTGTTGAAGGAGAAGTAAGATGGCTAATTATAACGCCATTAAATATGATGGTTTTAGTAAAGGTTCTACTACTTTAATCAAAACTTTAACCGCTAGTTCTAGCGCTACTTTATCTTTTGTTGATGGAACTTCTGATGTTGTCTTAGACAATACTTATAAAGAATATTTATTTATTTGGAATAATTGTCATCCAGCTACTAATAGTGTTTATTTTACATTTCAAGGAAATGCTGCTGGAGGTAGTGGTTATAATGAAACTATTACATCAACAGCTTTTAGATGTTATCATAATGAAGCTGATAATGATACTGATTTAGAATATTATGCAGCAAATGACCAAGGACAAGGCACAGCTTTTCAAAGACTTGGTATTACTATTAATAATTCAAATGATAATAGCACTAGCGGATTTTTGCGTTTATTTAATCCAAGTTCTACTACATTTGTAAAACATTTTATAGCTACATCACAAGAAATTATAGATGATAGTTATAGTATGCAACAGTACACAGCAGGATATTTTAATACCACAAGTGCAATTGACGAAATACAATTTAAAATGAGTTCAGGCAACATAGATGCTGGAACTATACAATTAATAGGAATTACATAATGGCAACATATCAAGATTCTAGATACAACATAGCTTTACCATCAGGATCAGGTGGTGCTATAGTTCCTATTAAAACTTTAACTGCTAGTTCTAGCGCTACTTTATCTTTTGTTAATGGAGCATCTGATGTTGTAATAGACGGCACTTATAAAACATATATTTTTAAATTTATTAATATACATCCAGCAAGTGCTACATATTTTGGTGTAAATTTTTCAGATGATACTTCTAGTCATTCTTACGATTTAACAAAAACAAGCACATCTTTTGTGGCTTGGCATGATGAAGCTGATACTGCAACTTCTTTAACTTATAGAACTGGTTATGATCTAGGACAAAGCACAGCATTACAAGCTTTAGGTGGAGATACAATGTCCACTGCTGCTGATAATGGAGGCTGTGGAGAACTTTGGCTTTTTTCGCCATCTTCAACTACTTATGTTAAGCATTTTATTTCAAGATTTAAACCTAATTATAGTGGTGGCTCTGATCCATATACACAAGATGGTTACACTGCTGGTTATATAAATACAACCGCTGCTGTAACAGCAGTACAATTCAAAATGAATAGTGGCAATATAGATGCTGGTACAATTAAACTTTACGGGATAGCATAATGGCAACATACGCAAGCATAAAATATGACATGGATCTAGCATCGAGTGCTACGGGCACTGGTGCTTTGACTTTGTTATCTACGCAGACTGCATCAAGTTCATCTACAATTTCTTTTACAAGTGGAATTGATAGTACCTATAAGGAATATATTTTTAAGTTTTATGATATTCATCCAGCTACTGACCAAACATTTTTAACATTTCAAGCAGACACTGGAACTAACACTAGCTATAATCAAACTATTACTTCAACATTTTTTGCAGCTTATCACGGAGAAGATGGCACTGGAGCTGCGTTAGCTTATGCTGACAGTTATGATCAAGCACAAGCAACTGGTTTTCAAAACATAACAGATAGAACAGGTACAGATAACGATCAAACTGTCGCTGGAACTTTACATTTGTTTGATCCATCTAGTTCAACCTTTGTCAAAAATTTTACAGCTGTATCAAACTGTAATGAACAAAGTAATTACTCATCACAAGTTTTTGCAGCTGGATATTTTAACACAACGACAGCTTTAACAAGAGTACAATTTAAAATGAGTTCAGGTAATATAGACGCCGGTGTAATAAAAATGTATGGAGTAAGCTAATGGCAATTATTACAGCAAACAACCAATCGATGACAGCTATTACTTCGCTACCTTCGGGAGTAAGTGCGAAGAGTATGATTTTGTTAGCTACTGAAACAGCATCAAGCTCAGCTACAATTTCTTTTACAAGTAATATTGATGATACTTATAAAGAATACCAATTTCATTTTATAGAAATGCATCCAGCAACTAATGATACAAATTTTACGTTTCAAACCGATACTGGAACAAACACAAGTTATAATCAAACTATGACTACAACTTTTTTTCAAACTAGGCATACTGAAGATGATACTACACAATCTGGTGCAGTTACTTATTCAACTAATAGAGATCAAGGTCAAGCAACTGGTTTTCAAAAATTAAATTATGATACAGGAAATGGTAATGATGAAAGTGTATCTGGAATTTTACGTTTATTTGACCCTAGTAATACTACTTTTGTTAAACATTTTATATCAAGAGCATCTAATTATGGTCAATCTGATGAATCAGCAGATTGTTTTGTTGCTGGTTATGTTAACACAACAACAGCTTTAACAAGAGTACAATTTAAATTTGCAAGTGGTAATATGGATACTGGAACAATTAAAATGTATGGAGTAGTATAATGGGAAGAGGACCAGTAGGAGCACCAGCAATAATTAGATATGTGAACAACAGTCTTGCATCAGTAGATGATGTTTCAGCAATTGATGATTCTGTAGTTTTAATTAAAACTTTGACAGCATCAAGTTCTGCCAATTTATCTTTTGTTCATGGAACATCAGATGTAGTCTTGGATAGCACATATCCTATTTATTTATTTAAGTGTATAAATATTCATCCAGCTTCAGATAATCAAAAGTTTAATGTTAATTTTACTACTGATGGTACAAATTGGAATGTTACTAAAACCACTTCTCTTTTTAGAGCGCAACATGATGAAGCTGATACTGATACAAGTTTAGCTTATGATACTGGTGACGATACAGCACAAGGAACTGGAGATCAAATGCTTAATACTGAAATAGGAGCTGATAATGACCAATGTTCAAGTGGAGAACTTTGGCTTTTTAATCCTTCTAGCACTACATTTGTAAAACAGTTTATGTCAAATTTTAATGGTGTTATGAATATAGATTATTCTAATCAAGATATAATGGCAGGATATTGCAACACAACATCGGCAGTTACTGGAGCTAGGTTTTTATTTGCAAGTGGTAATATTGATGCCGGAACAATAAAATTATATGGTATAAAAGATTCATAATGGCACTTATAAAACTAAATAATCGTGGAGTTCGGAATGTCTCAACCTTTGGTTCTGTAGGTGGAGGCTCTATGACTTTTATTAAGAAGCTAACAGCTTCTTCATCTTCTACTTTGTCTTTTGTAGATGGGTCAGCTTCTGTTGTTCTTGATGATACTTACAAGGAATACTTATTTACTTTTAAAAATATTCATGCTGGAACCGATTCTGGACAATTTGGTTTTAATGGCTCTACTGATAGTGGTTCTAATTATAATGTAGCTAAAACTACAACATTTTTTAATGGACTACATTTTGAAAGTGGTACTACAGCAAGAATTTCTTATGAAACAGGTAGAGATTTGGCACAAGGTACAGGTGTACAAGTAATGACAGTTAATCAAAGTGATGATGCTGATTCTGCTTCATCTGGTTATTTACACATTTTTAATCCATCATCCACAACTTTTGCAAAACAATTTTTTTCAAGAGTTGCTAATATGAATACAGGATCAAATTATGCAGCTCAAGACAACTTTATGGCTGGGTATTTTAATACAGCTTCAGCAGTTGATGCTATTCAGTTTGCTATGGATAGTGGCAATATAGACGCTGGAGATATCTGCCTTTACGGAATCAAATAATAATGATATATAAATTAAAAAAGGAGAAAAACTATGCCAAGATATCATAATATAAACGGTAATAAGGTTCAGTTTACAGCTGAAGAAGAGACAGCTAGAGACGCTGAAGAAAAAGCATGGGCTGATGGTGCTGTAGCAAGAGCACAAGCTGATCTAAGATCTAAAAGAAATAGATTATTAGCTGAAACTGATTTTTACGCTTTATCTGATGTTACTATGTCTGATGAAATGAAAAAATATCGTAAGGACCTTAGAGATTTACCAGCAGGTAAAGACACTGTTGATAAATGTAATAACGCGACATGGCCGACTAAACCATAAGGCATAGGATAACTTTTCTATGTTACAGAAAATTAATATCCAGCCAGGAATTAATAAGCAAGTCACTGCGACCGGAGGCGAGGGCCAATGGATTGATGGAGACTATGTTCGTTTTAGATATGGCTCACCTGAAAAAATAGGTGGTTGGGCCCAGTTAGGGGATATAACTTTAACTGGCAGAACAACTGCTATGCACCAATTTGTTAATTCAGATGGTATTAAGTATTCAGCATTAGGTACAAACAGAATTTTATATGTGTATTCAGGAGGTGCTTTTTATGATATTACTCCTATTAAGGCTACAACAACATTAACAAATGCGTTTACAACAACACAAAGCGATGCAACAGTTACGATTACGTTTGCATCTGCTCATAGTATTAATCAGTACGATATTATTAAGCTGGATAATTTTACCGCTATTACCAATTCTGATTTTAGTTCTGGTGATTTTGATGATAAAGTTTTTATGGTTGCAACCGTCCCTACTTCAACAACGATTACAATTGAAATGGGATCGAATGAATCAGGATCAGGAGCATCTACATCTGGTGGAATAAGAGTTCAACACTACTATCCAATTGGACCTGCAGTTGAAGAGTCAGCTGCTGGTTGGGGATTAGGAGTATGGGGTGGTACTACAGCAGGCGCTGTTTTATCTACTTTAGACGGAGCATTAACTTCATCTTCAACAAGTATTGTACTTGATGACTCTACAGGTTTTCCTGCATCAGGAACTGTTATAATAGATGATGAAAGAATTGCTTATACATCAAACACTACTGGTTCAGGAACTTTATCAGGTTTAACTAGAGGATCAGATAACACAACAGCAGCATCGCACAGTGATGCAGCTACTGTAACTAACGCATCAGACTATACTAAATGGGGTGCATCACAAACAGGTGACATTGTAACAGCGCCTGGTATTTGGTCACTAGATAATTTTGGTAATAAACTTATTGCAACAATTGCAGATGGAGCAACTTTTGAATGGAATTCAAATGCAACGGGTGCAACGTCAACTAGAGCAACAATTATAAGTGGTTGTCCAACAGCATCGCAATTTACTTTAGTTTCTACACCGGATAGACACTTAGTTTGTTTTGGAACAGAAACTACACTTGAAAATACATCTACTCAAGACGACATGTATATTAGATGGTCTTCACAAGAATCATTAACTACTTGGACTCCAACTTCAACTAATACTGCCGGTACGCAAAGACTTGCAGATGGAACAAGAATTGTTGGGGCTATAAGAGGTAGAGATGCAATTTATATTTGGACAGATACAGCTTTATTTATTATGAAATTTGTTGGTCCACCATTTACTTTCTCGTTTCAACAAGTTGGAACTAACTGTGGATTAATTGGACAAAATGCAGCCGTTGAGGTTGATGGATCTGCATACTGGATGTCAGAAAATGGTTTCTTTAGATACACTGGACAATTACAATCACTACCATGTTTAGTTGAAGACTATGTTTATGATGGTTTAGCAGATGTACCTAGACAACACATCTATGCAGGATTAAATAATCTATTTGGTGAAGTTACTTGGTTTTATCCAGGTAGTGGAGCTACAGCTAACTCTAGATCGGTTACATACAATTACATGGATTCGAGCAGCGAGCGGCCTATATGGACTATAAGTTCTCTTGCAAGATCTACTTGGGCGGACTCATCTATATTTGGTAAACCACATGGCACTGAATATGATTCAAGTTCTACAAGTGATGCAACGGTTGGAAATACTGACGGTTGTACAACTTACTATGAACATGAAACTGGAACTAATCAAATTAAAGCAGGTGCAACAACTGCAATTGCTGCAAATATACAATCGGGAGATTTTGATTTAGATCAAAAAGGTTTAGCTGGTGATGGTGAATTTATGATGAAAATAAGAAGAGTAATACCTGACTTTTTAACTCAAACGGGAGATGCAAGAGTTACATTAAATTTAAAAAATTATCCAACAGATGCACAAGCAAGTTCATCTTTAGGACCTTTTACATCTTCAACAACAACTACTAAAATAGACACACGTGCTAGAGCTAGAGCTATATCTTTAAAAGTAGATAATACTGGTAGAACTCAACACTGGAAATTAGGTACTTTTAGATTAGATATACAACCGGATGGAAGAAGATAATGGCTAGAATAGTACA
>VTLG01001352.1_pt1 | contig 13289 bp, 9 predicted proteins | sample 4694571 | NCBI WGS metagenome assembly VTLG01 (sample SAMN12604809, study PRJNA352737) | marine metagenome | biome: ENVO:00000447; feature: ENVO:00000209|ENVO:00000569|ENVO:01000036; material: ENVO:00002151; isolation source: viral sequences binned using virsorter ... | reverse complement strand
AAGGATAATGTGGTGTTATGGTTTGCGGACACTAAGTGGGAGGACGAGGATTTATACAGGTTTTTAAAGGATTTGGAATCATACTGGGGCATGGAGATAGAGAGGTATGTTAATGGGTTAAATCCGTTAGAGGTAGCTGAGAAGGCTAAGATGATTCCTAATAATAGGATGGTGCGGTGTTCATTTGAGTTAAAGATAGAGCCGTTTACGAGGTTGATCAAGAAGATGGATAAGCCTTTGACTGTTCATATCGGATTAGATTGGTCTGAGCAGCATAGGATGGCGGCTCCTAAGAGGAATTACGAGGAGATAGAGGGAGTGAGTGTGGAGTTTCCTTTGATGTGGAAGCCTTATGAGAGTTTAAGGTATGCGAAGGTGGTGGAGTCATGGGGAATAGAGTCACCGAGGTTATATAAGTACGGTTTTCCGCATAATAATTGTGGAGGCAGATGTGTTAGGCAGGGGCAGGCTGAATGGAAGAGGTTAAAGAGTGTATTTCCAGAGAGGTTTGCTCAGGTTAGGGATTGGGAGTTATTACAGCAGACAAAGAGTGAGACTAGAAAGGATAAGGCTATATTGACTAGGACGGTTGCTGGGGAGAGAAGGCCTATTACGTTAGCTGTTTTAGATAAGGAGTGGGAAGAAGACCCACAGGTAGATATGTTTGAATACGAGGGAGATGATTTCTCGTGTTTTTGTACTAATTAGGAGATATGAATGGCTAGGAAGGCGGATTTAACAAAGCATCCTGCGTTAGCTGCTAAGAATGCTGTGAAGGTTAATGTAGAGGACAGATCTGAGTGGAGTGAGCTGACTGTAGAGCAGAGGTCATTTATGACTGTTTATATGGATTGTATGGATGCTGCGAGGGCGTGTGAGTTGACAGGGGAGTCTATGGCATGGGTAGAGGAGCAGAGGATGATGAGTGAGGATTTTGAGAGGGTATTTGTGGATGTTATGCATGAGCCTAAGCGGATAGCTGAGCAGATAGCAGGGATAATGCTGCCTATGTCGATTATCAAGTTGAAGAATTTAATAGAGCAGGATGTTAATAAGAATGTACAGCTGAATGCAATAAAGCATTTGCATCAGATAAGGGGCATGATGCCTGAGGGAGCGGTTAGCGGTGCAGGGAATTTCGTGAATGTCAGTGTGAGTAATTTTACTGGTGGCAAAGACTGATTGTGTACATAGTTATTTGATTGGGTTGCCTGACGGCAGGTATTCGGTTGGGGTGTGTGAGAAGTGCGGTGATGAGAGGGAGATGATCAATGTATTGCCGATGGATTTAGAGAATGCAGGGTGGAAGGATACGAAGGAATATTTATGGCTGCATAGCTTGGGGAAAGATGAGAAAGGTTACAGGACGATTAATTAGGCTGGTGCAAGAAGAGTGAATGAGATATATATCACTGTTCAGCGGAATAGGAGCTTTGGACTTGGCGGTGAGGTCTGTTTTAGGTGCGGAGACGGAAGCGTATGTGGAGATAGACGGATTCTGTCAGAAGGTTTTAAGGGCGAGGATGAAGGACGGATATCTGGAAAAAGCGGAGATATTTGGGGATGTAAGGAAATTTAAGTGGGAAAAGACTGACATGGTGGTTGGTGGATTTCCGTGTCAGCCGTTTTCGTTAGCAGGAGAGAGAAAAGGTGAATCAGACGATAGGAACATGTGGCCAGACACCCTTAGAGTCATTCGCATGGCTCGACCGGAGTACGTCTTTCTGGAGAACGTACCAGGTCTCCTTTCTGGAGATGGCGAAGGACGGCAGCCCTATGTGTACACTATCCTCGCAAACCTTGCCGAGGAGGGGTTCGATGCGGAATGGGAAATTGTTGGAGCTGACGATGCAGGAGCTCCCCACAGAAGAAAAAGGTGGTTCTGCTTTGCCTATAGGAAACTGGCCGACTCCAACAGTAGCGGATACATACACAGGGAATCTGAAATCGACTCAGATAAAAGAAGGATCGATGCACTCAGTGACACTTCCCACAGCTGTGATGAAATATCCGAAAGAAGTTTCAACTACCCACCAGGACCCTCAGACTCATCCGGATGGGAGTACCTGCTCAGTATCATGCCGGAGGTTGAACCCGCTTTTTGTAGAATATCTGATGATGGGGAAAAACTACATAGGATGGACAGACTTAAAGCCCTTGGGAACGCAGTCGCTTGGCAGGCAGGAGCTATCGCACTCAGACTCTGTATCGAAAGGTCAGGAGTCTTAAATGGTTCAGCAGCAGCTCAATCTAAGTGATTTTTATAAACCTCATCCAGGTCAGCAGAGAGTGCATGGAGTTGATGCTAAGATCAAGGTTTTAGAGATAGGACGCAGGTGGGGTAAATCTCGTTTTGCTTTATGGGAATTAATCAGAAGATATGTAGAAAGCCTTGAAATAGAGGTGGAATCTCATCTGATACCGCCTTTTCATGCTTGGATAGTAACACCGAATTTTCCGCAGGCTAGGCAGATTTGGAACGAAATGATTGCTTTCTTTCCTAATGAGTTTATATCTCCTGCCGGTATTAAGCAGGACTCTTGGCTGATGCACCTAAAAGGCAGCGATAAAAGAACTTGGGGACAAATCGAGGTTAAATCAGCTCATGATCCGGACAGCCTACAGACGGCAGGTCTGGATTTTTTGTGGATATCAGAAGCTCAGGATATATCCGATAAGGCTTTTGAAAAGCTGTTGCCTACGCTTAGAAGCCCTGAAAGACTTGGTTACGGTATATTTGAAGGCATTCCTGCTCTTTATCCTGATCATTGGTTCAGAAGAGCGTTTGTTGCAGGCGAAAGAGGTGAACGAGGATTTTCCTCCTTTAAGGCTACAAGCTTTGAAAACCCTTTGCTTAACGCAGAACAGAAGGCGGAGATAGAATCTGACAAGGAGCTGTTGCCTGAAAGGGTCTGGAGACGTATGTACCTTGCTGAATTTTCTGACTCAGCCGGTTATTTCACTAATATAGATGCCAATATAGCAGGTGACCCTATGCAGGGGCCTGTTCCAGGTGCAAGGTATATAGCAGGCCTTGACCTTGGTAGAAAGTTAGATCCCTCAGTTATGGTGATCATGGATGCAGCTGAAAGAAAGATGGTGCATTATCACGGATGGGATGACGGCACAGAATGGGTAGCTCAGAGAGAACACGTTATCAGGCTTGTAGAGGAATGGGGTATAGAACAGATATGTATTGATGCTACAGGTATAGGTGACGTATTTATGAGTGAACTCATAGAAGCAGGAGTTCCTGTATCTCCGTATATATTTTCTCAGTCCTCAAGAGAACATCTGCTTCAGCAGCTTGTTGTAGCTTTAGAAAGACAGACTATTTCGTTCTTTAATGAAAAAAGGCTTTTAAGACAGCTTAGAGCCTTTCAGTATAGAAAACTGCCTGGCGGAAGATATAAGGCGGAAGCACCTCCAGGTGAACATGACGATGCCGTATTTGCACTTGCACTTGCTTTAGAAGTGGCTGATTCCAGTAGACCTGTGACCAGTTCCTTCAGACCTATAGGCAATTCAAGATATGTGCCTACGCAGGCTGAAGCCAATAACGGTTGGAATCAGGGTAATTTAGAAGGACCGAAACTGATGAGACTTAGAAGACTCGAAAAAATAGCCAAAAGAGCTGAAGAATTGGGGATTAGCTAATGGTAACTACAGAAAAACCTGTGATGGAAGAAATAACCGAATGGATGCCTGGTGATCCTGAAAACTCGGATGCACCTGAATTAGATGACGTACTTGACCTGTTCGATAGGCAGAAAGCCTATTATCAGGATTTTCATAAACAGTGCGAGACTGAAGAGGAATATTACATGGGCAATAGGACTGTGCCTGCTCCTGAAGGTATAGACCCTGTATGGCCTGCTACGGCAGGTGCTATAGTCAATACGGCTAGCGACCATGTGGATGTCAATAATCTTGCTATAGATGTACCTTCCTCTCCCAGATCAAGAGCAAGGGCGGAACGGATTCAAAAGACTTTGACAGGCATCTGGCTCATGATGAAAAAGCCGGTGCTTAGAACAGCTGTAAGACAGAGTTTCCTATATGGCGTAGGCTGGATTAAATCCATGTGGGATTCAGATAACTGGCCTAATGCCCCTGTAGTCGATGACTTCGAGGATGAAGCTGACTATAAACGTGCTCTTAACGATTTCATGGAAGACCGAAGCATAAAGTTCCCCTTTGCTGCTAACGTGATTAATCCACGCAATCTGGTCTGGGATGACTCTAAAACCAAAACAAAGTGGGTTATTGAATTTATGGATCGTGACGTAGATGACGTTAGTCAGAAATATCCTGAGTGGAAACCTGAAAACCCATCTGCATCTCAAGCTGAGTGGTTTGAGTATTGGGACGAAGATTGGGTGATGTATGTCTGTGACAGACAGATAGTGTGGGGACCTCACCGTCATGGTTATGGTCATCTGCCTTTTACGCCTATAATCCCTGTTCATAGTTATACATTTGAAGACGGTAGCCCTGAAGAACGCTACAGGGGCGTACTTAATACTGTACACAACCTATTAGACGAAGAAGCAAGGCTGATGACTCAGATTGGAGCGTTGGTCAGGACAGTAGCGTATAGAACTATAGATTTCTATGGACCTGAACAGAACGCAGAAAGAGTCAGAAGTGACTATGAACTGTTTGGCGGTAAGAATATCGTGCTTCCAGGAGTGGACGTAAGACCATCTCCAATGGTGCAGATACCACCGGATATATATCAGCAGTTATCTATGATACAGACCAAGATAGAGGAAGCAACCTTTCCAAACGTGATAAGAGGAGTAAGACCTACAGGTGTTTCTTCAGGGTTTGGATTAAGCGTACTTGCCGGAATGGGCAGACTGGTATTTCAGGGAGTGGCTGACGGATTAAGACATGCGTTGGAAGATATAAATAAAAAATGGCTCATGCTGATAGAAAACAAGGCAGGCGGCAGAGTTACTGTATACGGTAGAAATGAGATACATAATTTCGATCAGACAATAGGTCCTGACCAGATTCGTGGCTATCACGAAAATACTGTCAGGGTTAAGGCAGAAGCACCTGAAGAGCGTGAAAGAGAGGCTCTGCTTGCCATGAGACTTAAAGGTGCAGGGATAATTTCGCTATATGAAGCTCAAAGAAGAGCAGGAATTACAGACCCAATGGAAGAGCAGATGCAGATTAGAGCCGAACAATTGCTTAATACACCTGAGTTTATACAGCAGCAGACTGCTTTACTATTACAGAAAGTAGGACTGCCTACACAGATGGAGCAGGCGGCTTCACCTACAGGCGAGACAGGAAACGTAGGTAGTAGAAATATAGGCGGAGCACAGTTACAAAGACCAGGAGAAGCTAACATACAGGCTGCAAGAGTAGCTTCTCAACAGGGAAGACCAAGCGTATATCCACAGGGTATGGGCGGTATAGATCAGCTAGGGGCTGAACTCGGTGGACCCACAGGCGGAGCAGTAGGAATGCCAAGCGGTGAGACTATAGGAGAATAATATGGTTAAAAAGAAAAGCGACAGAAATCATTTACAGACACCAGTGGATATAGCTGCCGATACAGCTAGTATACAGACCGAAGAAATATTTGAAGGCATACTTGGAAAGCCTAAAAAGCCTAAGCCCACAATGGTTGCAGGCAAGCCTGTGGATGACATTATTCAAGAGCTTTCTAATATAATTTCAGGGAGTTAATTATGGCAAACGGATACGGATACGAAGAGTGGAATCCTGCTGAAAAAGCTGCTGCTGAAGAACAGGAAAAGGCATTAGCTGCCACAAAAGCTGCCGAGGAAGAACAGGCATTTATAGAAGCAGGAGGAGCAGGCGGTGGTTTTGTAGCAGGTCCTCAAGATGCGTTGGGCGGTCTTTTAACAGGAAATGGAGGTACAGGAGTAACAGGGAATGGCAATGGTACTAATGGTACTCAAAATGGAATGTTAACTCCTGACCAAGCCAAAACTAATATAGTTCAAAATGGTGGAGCAAATGGAGTACCGACAATACCGACCACTCCAACAACGCCTCAACCTGGAGTACAGAACGGCCAGCAAACGAATGGGGAGAATATAATGGGAGCCGGTAATCAGGGTTATACCGGTGGGCAAGGATTTGTTCCTGGTGGCAATGGGACTGTAACTGATGGAGGTACAATTACTGATGGCGATACAGCTACTAACGGTGCTATAACCGGTCAATTACCTGAATATAGTGCCGGTCAGCACATAGAGACAAGTTATGGGTTTCATACGCTGACTCCTGAAGACGTAACTGCACTGAATACCGGCAAAACTATGGATCAATTAGTTCAGGAAAAAAATCAAGCGTTTGATGCCTATCAATCTGATACACAAGGACCTTTACGTCCAGGCGAAAAACGTGAAGATATACCTACAGGAAAAGGAGCTGTCTCAACCGCACCTGTATCTACAATTCAGCAATCGTCAGAAGACGATCTTACGGACGAAGATTTTAGTAACTTATGGGGAAAAGTTACAAGAGGTGACATTTCTATGGCTGACATAGGAAATTGGCTGAGGTTTGAAACTATAGATGTGGGAGAAGGAATCACCGGAGGAACAAAGCTGACAGCAAGAAGTAATGAATTACTTAAACAGGCATTTGAAGTATCAGAAATCGATAGGGAAAAAGAACAAATAGCTTATGCAAAGGATATAGAAAATGCAAAACTTACAGGGGATTTTAGGGGAGCAGAAACTCTTGAATTAAGAAAAACCAAATATCAAGAAAAACTAGCAAGGGCAGAAGCTACAGGAATGTTTGGAGAAGAAGCTACACTTGCCAAGCAAAAGTTAGACCTAGAAGAAAGAATAGATTACGCAAATAGAACAGGGATGTATAAAGACCCTAATACAAAAAGATACGAAAAAACACTTCTTTTGAAAAAAATGGAGCAGGATAAAGTACTTGCTGATGCCGAAATGGAAATGCAGAAAACAGCTCTTATGGGAGCTGACCCAGACGGAGTAGTTACATTTGCCAAGGAGCAGTGGCTAGATAAGATAAACACTGAAAAAGACAGGTATGACGATGCAGTAACTCAGCAGGGACTTGAAAACGATATGATGATGCTTGAGATTCTCGGTACTAGCAAACGAGATGCCTATGTATATGACGAAAACGGAAATATTCAATTTGACCGTGACGGAGAGCCTATTTTACAGACCCTTGCTGCAAGACGGTTAGCGGAAGATATGCTTACAGGGCAGGTAAACAGAGATGATATAGCAGCTAGAACAGCAGAATTAGTAAGATCTAATGAAAAAGCTGAAGAATTTAGGCTGATGGAAATCATGGGGTTTGACAAAGACAAAGCCAAAACATTTGCTACCAAACAGTTTGACGAAAAAGTCAGGGTTGCCAAAAAGGCTGAGGAATTAAGAGAAACAGAACTTGAACTCGAACGCACGATGTTGGCAAGCCAAATGGATTTACAAAGGCAGCAGCTTGGAAGCCAGAATCTTGCACTCATGCTTCAAAACCCTGCCGCATTTGGTGCTTTAACAGCTTTAACAGGAGGCGGAATGCCTCAGCAGTTGCAGGGGCTTGGTATGCAGGTTCCAACAACACAGCAGCCTGCTCAAACTGCACCTCAGACTCCACAGCAGGGTATCGGACAGTTCTTTCAGGGCGGTATTCCAACTCTGGGTCAACTCGGACAACTTGATCCACAGGCTTTACAGACACTTACAAACATGTTGGGTTTTGCAGGCGGAATCACCCCTCAGCAATTTGGACAAGCAGCAGCAGGAGTGACTCCAGGAGGTGTGCAGGCTCCTCCTCCAAGAGTGTATCCCCAAAATGCAATACAGGCTGTAACAAGTGGGAGACTGGTTTAAATGGTATCAAGTTATAGAGAAAGAAGACCTAGAAGGTCTAGAAGAAGATTTGATTCTCAAGCAGACAAAGAAAGTTCTTTTAGAGAATTGATAGGTCTTGCTAATTTGGCAAAACGTGCCAAAGTTGACCGCATGGCAAGAGAAAGTGCTGATATTGCCAATACCTTGAATGCAAACGAACAATTACAGGTAGCTGACCGAACTAACTATGACTTAGATTCTGTAGACGAGCAATTATACACAGACCTAAAAGATAAAATTAATAAACAAAAGTCAGTATTCACTCCTTTAGCACAAAAGATTATACCTGATCCTTTGGAAAAACCTTTATCTGACCGCATAAAAACAGGTTATGGGCTTATAACACAGGTTGGAGCAGAAGCACTTGCTATGAATCTAACCGACAAATTGCGGAACGAACAATCAGAAAAATCCAGACAGGCTATGAATAGATTTAAGCAAAGGGGTGGTGACCCTAGTCTTTTGTTAAATCCTTTTTATTGGTTGGAACTTGCTACAGTTAATCCAAAGCAATTTCAAAATCTTCAGCAACTTGTAAATGATATTGAAGATATAAGAAAAGAGAGGTCTTTTGGGGCACAATTACTTACAAGTGCGACAAATCCTGCTGAATGGGTAGCAGGTCGCTACCTAACTAAAGGAATATCAAAGTTAACTGCAAGACCGCAAACAATAAAAAAAGCACCAGGAGTAACGGTACAAGTAAATCCAAAAGCTCTTGATAAAGGTTTAGCGTTTCCAGGTCTAACTAATCTTTATGATATCGTCAGTCCTGCATATTCAAAATACACCAAAGTAGGAGGAGCGTTTTTAAAAGAAGGTGAATCCACAACTCAAAAAGGTTTTGTGCAAATAGAAGCATGGAAAAAAAATCTGTCTGGTAAATTGTTTGACAAATTTGGTGGCTCAATGTTTCATGACCCTACCAATCCTCAGCATAGACTGGAACTTGCAAACGCAATGGGACAGGAATTTGTAGACAATTATTCTCACTTGCTAGTTAGAAAATTAGAAGGTGTCGGAGGAGGATTGGGTAAAGCAAGTACATTATTTAAATTAGATGATGAAGCGTTTGGAACTTTTACTTTGAAATCAGGTAAACAGGTCAGAACATCATTTCAGGAAATGGCACAATTTAGAAATAAATATAAACTTACCGATACTCAGAATGAATGGTTTCAAACAGTAGACGATACGACTAATTCAATAAAAGAACTGATGAAAAAAGCAGGCATTGTATTAGATGAAAAACAAGTGGAAGGACAATATTTTCCTGACTATTGGACATGGAAAAAAATATTTGATGAAGAAGCAGGACAATTTGTTAAAAAGCCTATTTCAACTACTATAAAAAGGGGCTTGGGTTCAAAACAAAGTTTTCAAAAAGAAAGACAATATGAAACTGCTGCAAAAGCAGTAGCGGAAGGATACAGAGGCGATCCAATGGATCAGGTAAAACTGCTGTGGAAATCAATGTATCAGCAAATACATGATAAGCAGTTGGTTGATTATATTATTCCATCCACAAGAACCTTGGTACAAAGGTCAGACCCAGACGGTATTTTAAAAGCACAAGTTCTTCAGGCAACTAAAAGAGTGCAGGGTTTAAAAGGAATGAGGCAGTTTTTGAATGTGACAAGTAAATTGGAAGTTGAGAAATGGCCAAAACGATATACCGGAATAGGTAGAAAGGCTTTACAACAAAACGATGGCGATGCAGAAGGACCTCTAAAACTTTTTAAAGCAATAAGAAGAAAAAGAAAGCCTGAAACAAGACAGAAAGTTATTGATGAATTAAATAAAGTTTTAAAACAAAGAACAAAAGATGCACAGGACATTTTAAAAATAGTCACACTAAGAAAAAAAGATGCTTTGCGAATGGCTCAAAAAAAACCAGGGGAATTTGCTTTTCCGTTAACAGGGTTGTCAGGAAGAATAGGTACTCCTAAAGAATTAGCAAAAACTTTTAAGTTCGGCAAAGATCAGTTAGATGTTGATGAGCTTGACCCTAAATATATTGATAAATTTACAGAGAAGGAATGGGAAGGCATTTCTAAGATGATAAAACAAAGAACTTCTACAGGGAGTACTTTTTTAAGAGCATTAGAAGGAGGACAGGCAGCTGTCAGAACACTTATGACAGGTTTTGACGGAGGTATTTACGGTTTGCATTTACTTCCCCTAGCCTTGACTGAAGGTAAAATGTGGGGTAATGCTTTTAGGTTTTCTATACAGGCTTCGCTTGGGGGTAATTTTAAAGGTGTAAAAAACCTAAAGACCGGACTTAAAGACACGATTGAAAAAAGAGATTTAATGGCCAAGTATATAAATGAAAATTGGGATGACGTTGTGGAAATGGCTAGATACAACGTACTTCATGGAAGTTCAAGTGATTTAGTTGAAGGAATTGGCAAAGGAGGATTGCTTCGTAAACTTGGTGGTGGTATGCAAGTGCAAGCTCCTTGGCGTTATAAACAAGACCCTTTTACTCCTGAAGGACAACCAATAAAACCACTTGAAAAATTGTTGGACGGAGTAGAAAGAAACTTTGAAAGTGCTCTGACATTTTCCAAGATTGAATTGTGGAAAGCCATGCGACCTTTGGCCATGCAAAGTGGATTACCTGAAGACCAGGCTTTAAAAGCGTTAGCAAGTCATGTAAGCAAAATGACAGGTACAGTAAGTATGGCTTCAGTTGGATTGAAACCTACTACGAGACAGGCTATGGGTGGACTTCTTATGTTTGCACCCAGATACCGCCTTGCTGTTTATAGCCTGATGAAAAGTATAAATAAAGGTGATTTAGAAGGGCAAATGGCAAAAAATTCAATGGGAAGAATGGCTACTGCCGGATTATTTTATTATATGTATCTTGGTCATCATTTGGATCAAACTCCAAATCTTGATCCTACAAGCGGTAAATTTTTAACATATAAAATAGGAGACACTAGAATAGGAATAGGAAGTGCTTTCGTTTCAACGGCAAGGTTTATGGCAAAATTTATCGGAGAAACGCTCGATGATCCTAAGAAAGCTTTCAATGTTGTAGAAAGCGATAATGTAATTAAAAACTTTGTTCGTGGTCAAATAGCTCCTCTTACCGGTACAGGATGGGATTTGTTTTCAGGAAGAAATTATCTGGGCGAGCCTACTACAGAAAATCCACAACAGCTATTTGATAGCGTTGTAAAAGAAAACGTGCTTCCGTTTTGGGTGGCAGGTATGACTGATGTTCCCAAGGCTGGCTGGATAGCACCTTTTGCTGAATTTTCAGGTTTAAGGTCTTATCCTGTAAGTGCATATGAAAGGTTTGTTGATAATTTTGATATCTATGCTTCTTCAGCTATTAAAGCTGATAGCACTGCTGCATGGAAAAAGGGTAAACGATCCTATGAAGAAATGAATGCTCTTGAAAGAACACAATTAACAGATTTGCATCCTGAATTAAAGGAAATGCGTGAGTTTAGTTATGAAATCAGTTCGCTGAGAGAAAAAGATGAGGAAGTTAGTAAATACAGGGATGAACTAGGCAGGGCAATAGATCAATATGAAGAGAATATTGAAATGCTGGTTAATAATTTTCAAAGGGCACAGGACCCAATACGAGGTAAGGAATTTCGTTCAAAAAGGCAAATGTACAGTTTTAGTTTAAGTCAAGATTTTGACGATATGGAAGAAACCTATAAAGATGTTATTGAAAAGATAGATGAAGAAAAAGATAACTCTAGAGCACACTTAGAAGATATAGCGTATCACTATTATATAAAAGAGGTAATAGCAGGAGATTTTAACAATGAGGTGACAGGGGAATTTAATTATGCGGCAAGGCAGGCTGCTGAAGAAAAGTGGATATCTGAATGGAAAGAAGATAATTATAGATATGTAAAAGCTAGACTAGATAATTCTAAGGATAATGTAGTAAGTGAACTTGATAATGGCAGGGATGCAGTCACTCATTATTGGGAGGCAGGTGAAATTATACTTAAACGTGCCGGTCATAGCGATTTAACTGAAAAATGGAAAGAGTATCTTAATGAAAGAAGTTACGAAAAAGAGGAAACAGAACTGGAATATCCGGTATTTAAAGAAGTAGCAGCAGCACAGTCAAAAGCAAGAAGATACATTCGCATGAAAGATGCAAAACTTGAACTGTGGCTGTTTAGGTGGGATTACATAGATACTCTCATACATCCTGACAATGTAATTCTAAATCCAGATAAAGTAAGAAAAGAACCAGTAACATGGTAGTAACTAAAACAAGAACAGTAGAAGATATTTTATGTGAATGCTGCCCAGATGGAAGACAGCAGAAGATGGCAGTAAAAGAAGATGATGTCATAACGATAATGGCAAAACGTCATGGCAGAACGCATCTTGTGCGTTATCATCTTGACAGTGACGAAGAAATAGTTAAATAATTGGTTTAACAATTTAATAGCAGATACCATTAGTATCCCAATTTCGAGTTTTCCTTAGAAGACCGGAGTTGGGTTTTTTTATTTAAGGACAGGAACGTAAGTTCATCCAGGAGGTAAATTAATATGGTTAACAACCAGAATGACGAGGTAACACAAGATCAGCAGAGCCTAGATGAGGAGCAGGGCGAAATACCAGCCACTCCGCAGTACGCCACATCTGACCAGCTAACGAACATTCACAACGAATTACAGCAGCTGAGGTCAGAGAATCGTGGTTTACAGGGACTTGTTGACAATGGCCTTAATGCCATCAGAAGGGATACTCAAACATGGGCGGAACAACAGTTCAGCGGCATGAGAAATGAGATGGATAAGAAGGCATATCTTGAAAATCTGGACGAGGAGCAAAGGGCGGTCGTTACTCCCTTACTCAACGAAATGGAAGAGCTCAGAAAGCAGAATGTGCAACAGGCACAGCCTCAACCGAGTCAAACTCAGCAGCAGGCAGCACCTGACCAGGCACAACAGCAATGGGAGCAAATCTATAAATTCGTTGAAAGTATGGGTGTAGATAGAAACGACCCTAACTTGCGTTACAGTGCTCTTGATCCGACTAACAGTCTGACCCCAGAGCAGCGTAGTGCACAGTTTGCTGAATCGGTAGGCAACGCTGTAAGGGCTAAAGGAGGTGCTCCTCCACAACAGCCTAGTCCACAGCAGCCACAGACTCAGAAGCCTGCTACAGTATCGCCACCGGTAGACCAACCGAGCGGTAAAGCAGCTCCTAGTTATAAAAACTTGGATGATGTACGTTCTGCGTATATAGAAGGAAAAATAGAAAAGGCTGAGTACCAGTCGATGGTACAAAAACTACAATAAAATTTAAAGGGAGGATGATATGGCTACAGGCTTATCAATTTCTTCAACCAGTAATATGTCCTCTGGACAAAAAATACTTGTTGCTTCTGCTAAAGAAGCA
>VTLG01015963.1_pt1 | contig 13290 bp, 19 predicted proteins | sample 4694571 | NCBI WGS metagenome assembly VTLG01 (sample SAMN12604809, study PRJNA352737) | marine metagenome | biome: ENVO:00000447; feature: ENVO:00000209|ENVO:00000569|ENVO:01000036; material: ENVO:00002151; isolation source: viral sequences binned using virsorter ... | reverse complement strand
GCACCTAGAAAAAGTAAATTACCACCATTTGTGCTTAATACCAGAATTTATAGCTGCAATTTAATTAGAAATGAACTAAAATATAGGTGGCGCGGTAGATACAACGAAGATACGATTTTATCGCTAGACATTTTAAAAGCTGGATGGTGCACAACTCAATTCAATGCCTTTCTACAAGAAAAAACTAATACACAAGTTATGAAAGGTGGTAATACAGACGAATTTTATCATGCTGAAGGTAAAGTGCAAAAAGGCGAAAGATATGCCGACACTGGAACGGTAGAAAAATCAAAAATGTTAGTTAAAGAACATCCCGATTGCTCACGATTGGTAAAAAAATATGGTAGGTGGCATCACCATGTTGACTATAATAGGTTCAAAAAACAAAAACTAATTAGAAAACCAGATGTAGAATTTACTGGTTCTGTAAAAGAGTATGGTATGGAAATGGTAAAGGTACGGTGAAAGTTGGTTTTACAGCATCAACCTTTGATCTGCTCCACGCTGGGCATATTGCAATGCTTTCGGAAGCAAAAACAGTTTGTAATTATTTAATTACTGGACTGCACGTTAATCCGAATATAGAGCGAGAAGAAAAAAATTTTCCTGTACAAACTTTGGTGGAAAGATACACACAATTAAAAGCAGTAAGCTACGTTGATGAAATAATACCTTATGAGTCTGAAAATGATTTAATGGACATTTTAAAAATGTATCCAATAGATATAAGAATAATTGGCGAAGAATACAGAGACAAAGACTTTACTGGTAAAAATTTAGATATGGAAATTTACTATAACAAAAGAAGGCATGATTTTAGTTCAAGCCTTCTTCGGGAGCGTGTAGTTAAACACGAACAGTTTAAAGTAAAATTAAAGGTTAATAATGTGAGCCGCTGAACCCATTTCATTTACAGCATAAATCATAGTGCGGTTATCGCCCCAACCTTTGGCATATTCTTGGCAACCTTCTAAAGTAAAAAAGTCACAACGTGTTCTGTTTTGGCCTTTACCGCGTACTGCAACAAAGTGTGTGCGTTCGTCATAAATCTTTTTTTCGTAATCTGTTGTAAATGTAATATTCATATCATTAAACCTCATCTTCTAGTTGTGCTGATATTCTCAATATCTCATAATCTTCCTCATCGTTTGGATCTAATTTCCGTAAGCCATCGCCTATTTCTTCCCTGATCCAAGTAATGATGCCTTTGATTGTCGTTTCTTCACTCCAACAAATGGCAGTTGAATTAGCTTCAGCAAAAACCATTTTTGGCGGTGCAAAAAACCATATATCCCAGTCAAATTCGCCACCACCAGAAGCTTGCATTTCTATATTATGCGGTTTGCAAATAGCTTCTACTTTTTGTAATGTTTTATTCACATGAACCTCCGTTATTGTAAGTACAGATTATCAAGCATGGCTATATTGTCAACAATTTATTTACAAATAAAAATATATTGGATCATTCAGAATTTATGGTATAAATAACTTAGTTACACAATATGTTGGGGTATGTAATGGCAGAGGCACAAGGTGCAACTAATACAACCAAAAAGCGTGGGCCGAAGGGACCATCTAAAGAGTTGAGCGATAACGATTTTTCGCGATTATTAAACATGGTTCGTATTCAATGTACACAGACAGAAATATGCAGTATTTTAGATATGTCTGATACAACTTTAAATAGACGTTTAAAAGAACGAGGATACGAAAATTTTGAAGACCTCTTTAAAAGGCACAACGATGAAGGCAGAATGTCATTAAGACGTATGCAGTGGCAAGCAGCAGAGAATGGCAACCCTACAATGTTAGTGTGGTTAGGAAAGCAATATCTAGGGCAAAAAGATAAAGCAGAACAAACAATATCAGGCGAACACGTACACGCATACAAATGGTTAGACGATGACGGTCAGGACAATTAATTATCGACCAAGAACGTTGATAAAACCTTATCATAATAGAACAGAAAGGTTTGCGGTAATAATCGCGCATCGCAGATTCGGGAAAACAGTAGCAGCGATAAATGACCTGATAAAAGATGCACTTACAATTCCTTTACCAAAAGTACGAGTTGCATACATAGCCCCATATTATTCACAAGCCAAAGCAATCGCATGGGATTACTTACAAGAATATACGCAAGATGTAGAGGGCGTAGAATATAATACATCCGAACTGCGCGTAGATTTTCCAAATGGTGCTAGAATACGTTTATTCGGTGCAGATAATGCAGATACCTTGCGTGGTCTGTACTTTGATCATGTTGTACTTGACGAACCAGCAGATTTTCCAGCAAGGGCTTGGCCTACAGTAATACGACCAGCACTAGCCGACAGAAAAGGTAAGGCAACATTTATTGGTACACCAAAAGGTAAAAATCAATTTTACGAAACATATGTAAATGCCAAACAAAATAAAAATTGGTATACAGCAATGTTTAAATCTTCTGAAACAAATTTGCTTGATCCAGCAGAGCTTGAAGAAGCCAAAAAAGCAATGGGCGAAGATCGCTTTGAGCAAGAGTTTGAATGTAGCTTTGAAGCAGCAATACAAGGTGCATATTATGCAAAAGAAATGAAAACAGCAAATGCAGAAAAAAGAATTTGCGGTGTTCCATATGATCCAAGCATTGGCGTTGTAACAAGTTGGGACTTAGGGATTGGCGACAGCACAGCAATTTGGTTTGCACAGTATGCTGGGCAAGAAGTACATTTAATAGATTATTACGAAAATAGTGGCGTAGGGCTTGACCACTATGCAAAAGCTTTGTCTGAAAAAGGTTACCATTACGAAGAACATATACTTCCGCACGATGTAAGAGTTAAGGAATTAGGAACAGGAAAAAGCAGACTAGAAACTTTAGATGCACTCGGAATTCGTAATGTTAAAATAGCACCACAGTTAAAAATTGACGATGGTATTCAATCAGCACGATCAATGTTAAACAAGTGTTGGTTTGATGCAGAAAAGTGTGAACGAGGTATTGAAGCACTGTTACAGTATCGCAGAGAATTTGACGAAAGACTTAAAACGTGGCGCGGTAGACCTTTGCACGATTGGACGTCACACGGAGCAGACAGTTTTCGTTACCTTGCAGTTGGTCGGCAAGAAGAAACAGATTGGGGCGAACCTATAAAAAGAAATTTGCGTGGTATTGCGTAATGTGTTAAAGTTCTGTTAACTGGAAAAAATATGGCAAAAAAAGTAGCAAAAACAAAAAAAGGCGTACCTAAAAAATACTTGCAGGGGGCAAAAAACCCTAAAGCAAAAGAGCGTGAAATATTAGAAACCAGACGAAGATATAAACTTGGTTTACCAATTGATGTGAAGAAAGTGAGTAAAAGTCGTGCCGCCCAAGCCAAAAAAAAGAAGTAGTGGAAGTGCATTAGCCAAAAAAGCAAAAGAAAGTGGCATTTCTTTAAGTATTTTAAAGCAAGTTAAAAAGCGCGGCGATGCAGCATATTTAAGTTCTGGTTCTAGAAATGTACCAATGGCAGCTTGGAGCATGGGTAGAGTAAATAGTTTTATAAGTGGCAGAGGTGGAGCTAGAAAAGCCGACGCTGATTTATGGAAAAAAGCAAAAGCATCTAAAAAGAGGAGTACGTAAATGCCTGGTTATGGACATAAAGGTGGTATGAAAAAAGGCGGCAAAAAAAAGGGCGGTAAGAAAAAATAATGGCGGTTAGTGAAACAAAATTTCTTAACCTCCTAGATATGTTTGATGGCGGTGGCGCTGGTAGAAGCGGAGATACATTTGAAGGCGGTGGTTTATTAAGTGTATTAGCAAATCTTGTTGCTACACCAGCTGGAACAGAACAAAGACGGCTTGCCATGAAAAACAGCACTGGAAAAGCAATTACCACAGCAGTTGATGAAATGATGCGCCAACGTGCAGCAATGATGGATATGCAAAGGCAGCGTGGTTTACAGCAAGATGTTGATGATCCTCGACGTAATACTGGTGCAAGTGGATTTACCGACCCGATGCAAGGTTATCCAGATATGAGTATGCAGCCTATGAGTGGGGTAACTACGCCAATGCAACAAGCACCAGCCGTAGATTATCCAGAAAATTTCCCACCGTCAACAAATGTAGGAATGGTCGCCTCCGAACCTGTTTTAGAAATGGGAATGGCACAGCCAAGTGTTGATTACGATGATGCAATCAGCAGACAAAATCGTGGACTTGGCATGATGGCACAAACAAATGAGCAAATGGCGCAAACAGCTATTGTTGAGCTTATGGGGCCAGAATTTTATAATTTGCCAATGGATCGGCAAGAGGCTCTTATAAAAACATACTTAGATTATAGAGGCTTCTAATGGCAAAAGATGCGCGATTAGCAAAAATTGGTGCTAGTCGTTTCAACCAATGTGTAAAAACACCAAGCCATAAAACAAAATCACACGCGGTTGTAGCAAAAGAAGGAAGTAAAATAAAATTAATAAGGTTTGGTCAAAAAGGTGTAAGTGGTTCGCCACCTCGTAAAGGCGAGAGTGAAGCAGCAAAAAAGCGCAGAGCATCATTTAAAGCCCGACACAGCAAAAATATTGCAAAAGGCAAAATGAGTGCTGCATACTGGGCAGATAGATGTAAGTGGTGAATTAAATGGGAATTTCTACATATTCGGAATTAAAAACGTCGATTGCAAATTGGCTTAATCGTGACGATTTGACGTCTGTTATACCTGATTTTATCGTTTTGGCAGAGGCAGATTTAAATAGAAAACTTAGGCATTATAAAATGATAGAACGCGTTGATGCAACGCTTGACAGTAGATATGTACAAGTACCAGCAGATTGGCTTGAAACATTTAGGTTCAGCGCAACTGCCTCGTATACAAGAAGATTAGACCTTATTGGTGCAGAAGATATGTTGCAAAAAAGGCAAGAAAATTCTGATACATCAGGAATTCCTGAATTTTATGCACAAATTGGTGATGCTATTGAGGTCTTTCCCACGCCAGACGCAGAATATCCTATGCAATTGGCGTATTACGCAGAAATACCAAGTTTAAGTGATACAAATACATATACTTGGTTACTACAGTCTGACCCAGATATTTATTTATATGGATCGCTGATGCAATCAGCACCATATTTGCTGGATGACGCTAGAACACAAACTTGGGCAAGTTTATATCAGAATGCTTTAGCATCGTTACAACGAGCCTCAGACAATACAAGATTTGGTGGTTCTGGGCGCAGAATTATCATATCTAGCTATTAAATTAAAAATGGTGTATTTTATGCCTATAAATATCAACGGAGTTATATATGTCAGCACTTACAAACGCTTTTGAAACACACGCGCTACAGTATTTATTTACAACAGCGTCGTTAACAAGACCGACAGCATGGTACATAGCACTTTTTACATCAGACCCAACAGATACGGGTGCGGCTGGTACTGAGGTTTCAACAGGAACTGGTTATGCACGAACAACTGTTAGTTTTACTGTAACTAATGACCTAGCAACTAATTCTGCTGCCGTAGAATTTCCTGCAGCATCAGGTGGTAATTGGGGAACAGTTACACACATCGGCGTAATGGATGCCGCAACAAGTGGTAACATGATTGTACATTCAGCCCTTGCTGTATCAAAAGCAATAAATGATGGTGATGTTTTTAGAATACCAACAGGTGACCTTGATCTAACGGCTGCTTAATGGCTTTGCGCTCAACATATGATACTGGCGAATATGGGTCAGGTCTGTATGGTCAGCCTGAAACAACACAATTTGCTGCCGCAACCGTTTTAAATATAACGGCATCTTGTTCTGCAGATACTGTTAAAAATGTATCAGCCGCAACGTCTATTTCAGTTACCAGTTCAGTTTCTGGTATTAGAATTGCAGATGGTGCAAATGCAGCATCGACAGGCTTTTCTATTATTGCCTCTGTTTCAGCGGTTACATCTGATAGTGTTAGTGGTTTTCGCGATGGTTATGGACGAAATACCTACGGCACATTTATGTATGGGCAAAACGAAAGTATTGAAGAAAGTTCGGTCAATACAGCATTTGGTATTTCAGCAACTGTAAATAGCCAAGTTACAAGAAATGTAAGCGCAAGTACTGGTATAGCAATAACAGCTTCTGTTGGCGCAGTTTATGATATTGTCGGCAGCGTAAATGCAAGTATTTCAATTTCACCAAATATAAGTTATAACAGAGTAAGATTATTTTCTGCAGCAGCAGACGTTGCAGGTCAAATAACCGTAACAGCGCGTTATAAATGGTTACCTGAGTCAGAACCAAGTACAACGTGGACACCAGCAGATTTTCTAGAAAGGGCCGCATAATGCCAGCAAATACTACAACATACAGCTTTCAAAAACCAACCGTAGGTGCAGACGAAGATGCTTGGGGTGGGTACCTAAATGCAAACTGGGACAAAACTGATGATTTGTTTGATGGAACAACACCAGTTACAGGAATTGATATTAACAGTGGTGCAATAGATGGAACGCCAATTGGTGCTAATTCTGCAAGTACTGGTGCATTTACAACATTAAATGTTTCTACTGGTTTAGCAGCAAATTTAAGTACAAACGGATATGATATTGTTACAACATCAAACGCCAATCTTGATCTAGCACCAAATGGCACTGGTAAGGTTGTTATCAGGGGAAATACAAATTCTGGAAAAATTGTTTTAAATTGTGAAAATAATTCGCATGGTGTTACATTAGCTAGCCCACCGCATTCAGCAAGCGCAACATACGAAGTGGCATTACCAAATGCATTGGGACTAACAAATGCAAGCGCGGTTGTTACTTCTGATGCGAATGGTGTGGTTGGGTTTGACAACGGTACGACTGAAGAAAGCACCGCAATAACTTCTAGCTCTAATGCAGCTACAATTAATTTACGCGATGGTAATGTCTTTACACATACACTTTCCGAAAATGTTACTTATACGTTCAGCAATCCTGCGGCATCAGGAAGAGCATCTGCGTTTATTTTAAAAGTAACGCAAGATAGTTCTGCAAGAACAATTACGTGGCCTACAAGTGTTGATTGGGCTGCTGCAACAGCGCCTACACTTACAGCGACAAATGCAGGTGTTGATGTATTTGCCTTTCTTACAGTTGACGGTGGAACAACATACTACGGATTTACGTTAGGCCAAGCATTGGGATAAAAAAATGACAGCTTCAAAAATAGTTTTAAGTGCAGCATCAGGTGTAGGTGGGGCTGGTCTAAGGGTTGAAGACGTTTTCCGAACGTTTTTATATCAAGGAAACGGAACCGCTGGTAGAACAATTACCAACAACATTGATTTAAGCGGTGAAGGTGGTTTGATTTGGACAAAATCAAGAGACTCAACTTATAACCATACACTTGGCGATACAGCAAATGGTGTGAATAAATATTTATATTCTAATACAATGGCTGACATTGATACAAGTGTGGCCTATTACACTGCGTTTAACAACAATGGTTATGTCATTGGTGACGCAAGTCAAAGTGCCAATGCAAGCGAGCTTAACACAAACGGTGTAAACTACGTATCGTGGTGTTTTAGGAAGGCAGAGGGCTTTTTCGACCTTATGACTTGGACAGGCAACTCAGCTGCCGATAGAGCTATTTCACATAACCTTGGTTCAGTACCAGGCATGATAATAGTTAAAAGAACGGTTGGTGGTAATGAAAACTGGGCTGTTTGGCATAAAGACGTTCACGCCAATACGTCAAAAGTAATGTATTTAGACCAGCAAGGTGGTTTGGTAACTTCAAATGCTGTTTTCGGGCAAACAAATCCAACAAGTACTCATTTTTACGTTGGTGACCACCCACTTTCTAATAACAATGGCGATTCATATGTCGCGTACGTTTTTGGACACAATAATGGTGACGGAACCTTCGGACCGTCGGCTGACCAAGATATAATTGAATGTGGCTCTTACTACGGGAACGGCTCATCAAGTAATTTTGCAAATACCTTAGGTTGGGAACCACAATTTTTAATGATTAAAAAGGCATCTGCTGGTTCTACTGATTGGAGAGTATTTGATACTGTTAGAGGCTGGGGAGTTGGTGACCGCGATTTTATGTTATCTTGGAATTCAACAAGTGCAGAAACTGGTTCACAAAATTGGGTAGACCTGAGGGCAAAAGGTTTTAAACTTACCAATGCAAATGGCAATGTAAATGGAAATGGCGATCAGTACATTTATATGGCAATCCGAAGAGGTCCATTAGAAATTCCAGAAAGTTCTGGTTCAGTTTTTAATCAAGGTGCGCTTCAAAATAATACAAACAGAACCTTGCCAACCGATCTTACCAACGGTCAAAACGCAGATATGGTACTTTGGAAAAATACTGCTGGTGGGCAAAATTGGTTTTTTCAAACAAGAAAGCATGGTCGTAACTTTACCTTAATACCAAATTTAGGTAATGCAACATCAGGTTCTTATGGTGATGCTTTTAATAAAGAAAACTCAAATGTTTGTGGCGATGGTTCAATAGCAGTTGCCAATAGTTATGGTTGGATGTGGTCAGAGGCACCAAACTTTCTTGATATACAAACATACACAGGAACGGGAGCAGCAACCCAAGAAATAGAGCATAATCTAGGAATTACGCCAGAAATGATTTGGGTAAAAGATACAGGTAATTCAAGTAACTGGTCTATCTATCACAGCGCACTTGGTTTAAGTAAAATCTTAAATTTTGCAACTAACGCAGCTGGCACAGGCAATCAATATTGGGGTACAGCAGCACATACCAGCACATCGTTTCGAGTAGGTAGTGATTCGGATACTGGTGGTTCAAGCAAAAACTATATTGCTTGGCTATTTGGCACTGTAAATGGCGTAAGCAAAGTAGGTTCGTTTACATTTGCAAATTCAAGTGGTGCTTTAAATGTTGATTGTGGTTTTTCAAACGGTGCAAAGCTAGTAATTTTCAAGAGAACTAACAATACTGGCGATTGGTACGTAGTGGATTCGGTAAGAGGCATAAATTCAGGAAATGATCCTTACCTGCGAATAAATGCTGATTTTGCACAAAACTCGTCTACTGAATTAATAAACCCATTAAGTTCTGGTTTTACAGTACAACACAATCAAGGTGTAGTAGATGGTGATTACATTTTCTATGCAATAGCAGCATAATCAACTGACAAAAAGGAGTATCAACTTATGTCGGAATATCGTGAAAGAACTACAGGCGAAGTTAAAAGCCAAGGCGAATGGAGAGCAGCATTTCCGCAAATGTCATTTCCAAAAGTATGGGGCGCAAGTGTTTGTGACGCTTTGAACATAGACCCAGTATTGCCAAGCCCCGAGGCTACAACATCAGCATACCAAATAAGTGTTCGTGATGGTGTAGAACAAAACAGCGATGGTGCTTGGGTAGAAAAATATGTAGCACGTGATATGTTTGCAGATGATGCAGAGCTTGGTACTAAAGCAGAACAAGAAGCTGCTTATCAAGCAACGCTAGATGCAAATACAGCAGTAAGCCATAGGGCTACTAGAGATGCTAAACTTGCAGAAACCGACTTCTATGCATTGTCAGATGTAACGATGTCAAGCGAAATGACAACATACCGCCAAGCCCTTCGTGATTTGCCAACCCATGACAATTGGCCTAACCTAAACGATGCTGATTGGCCTACAAAACCGTAACAGGGGAATATTTAAATGCCCCTTATCCCATTAAAAATACCAAAGGGACAATATCGAAACGGCACTGACTTAATGTCACAAGGTAGGTGGCGTGATATAAATTTAGTTCGTTGGCATGAAGATGCTTTGCGTCCAATAGGCGGCTGGAGGCAACGGCAAAGTGTTGATCTTCAAGGTATTGCACGAAGAATTATTACTTGGGAAGACAATTCTGCCAACCGATACATTGCGGCAGGTACAGATGCTCAGTTATATGCTATAAATGCTGGTGGAACCAGAATTACAATAACGCCTTCATCATTTACACAAGGTCTTGTAGATGCTGGTATAAATTCTGGTCACGGAGGTGCGCTCTACGGACGCGAGGCATATGGTGTTCCAAGGGTAGATGGCGACCAAATATTACCAGCAACAGTTTGGTCACTGGAAAACTGGGGCGAATATCTGTTAGCACTTTCACCAAATGACGGTGTGTTAAATGAATGGCAATTAAACTCATCAACAAGAGCGCAACCAGTATCAAACGCACCAGTAAATAATACTGGTTTTATGGTTACAGAAGAACGTTTTGTGGTCTGTTTTGGTGCTGGTGGTGATCCACGAAAAGTACAATGGTCAGATCAAGAAAATAATACAAGCTGGACACCAGCGGTAACAAATCAAGCTGGTGATATTAATATACAAACAAACGGCACGATTTTACGAGGATTAAGAACGCGAGGTCAGTCTTTAATTTTAACAACAGAAGACGCTCATACCATGACTTATCAAGGACCTCCGTTTGTATATGGCTTTGAAAGAGTTGGTACATCGTGTGGTCTTGTTGGTGCAGCAGCAGCCGTTTCTGTTGATAATGGCGTTTTTTGGATGGGATCGCGTGGGTTTTTTAATTACTCAGGTGGTCGGGTACAAGAAATTGCTTGTGAAGTAGGCGATTATGTTTTTTCCGACATGAACACTGACCAAAAAAGCAAAGTAAGTGCTGTTGTTAATTCTTCTTGGAACGAAATATGGTGGTTTTATCCAAGTAAAGACGCAACAGAATGTAATAGATATGTTGCTTATGATTATGCAGAAAATATCTGGATAACAGGTATAATGGATAGAACTGCTGGCGTAGATAAAGGTGTTTTTAGATTTCCATTATTTGTAGCAAGTAACGGAAAACTTTATGAGCATGAAGTTGGTCACCTTTACGATTCTGCAACACCATTTGCTGAAACAGGTCCAATAGCACTTGGTAATGGCGATAATTTAATGAACGTTGTTGAGCTTATTCCTGATGAAAAAACACAAGGAGACGTTTCTGCAAAATTTAAAACACGTTTTTATCCAAATGCACCAGAAACAGAGCATGGTTCGTTTAGTATGAGCAACCCTACATCTGTAAGATTTCAAGGCCGGCAAGTCAGGATGCGAGTAGAGGGAAATACCAGTAGTGATTGGCGTGTTGGCATAATGCGCCTTGATGCTAGACAGGGAAGTAAACGATGAGAATGGTGCCACCATACACGCCAGATTTACAAGCATGGGCAGAAAATATAAGAAAATTTCTTGGTAAAGCACTTAACCAACTTGATGCAAAAGACCAGTATTCTTCGGCGGCAGAAGATGGTGTTCTATTATGGGATAGATCAAACAATTATGTGGTTGTTTCAGCATCAAATGCTTTTAAACAAGTTGCAACAAAACAAAGTACACCGCCTTCAAATGTTGGTACTGCTGGTGATGTTGCTGGTATGATAGCATGGGATACAAATTATATTTACATATGTACTGGTTCGCATAACGGTTCATCTGCAATTTGGAAGCGCGTTGCGCTTAGTTCTTGGTAATTTGTGTAGGGGTGTAAAGATTAATAAAATGTGGTATAGATGTAAAAAGATTACGGAGAAAAATAATGGGTGTATTTGATTTTTTATTTGGAACGCCTGATCAAACAGGTCAGCTTGATCCTGAAACGAAAAGGGCAAGAGATTTTTTGTTAAATCAAATGCTGCAACAATACTCTGCAGGCCCAATAAACGTACCAAGATACCAAGCAATGGTACCACAAGCTCAGTATGCTGGTTCAAATGCATTACTTGGCTCTTTAGGTCTTGGCCAAATTAACGCGCCACAATTACCCACAACAACCATAGGCGGTATGCAAGTTGCTACAAGTTTGCCACTGCAACAAGCTATGGAAAGTGAATTTGCAGAAAGAAACCCAGCGCAGTATGATTTTTTAAGATCGTTTTATATGGACCCTGTAACTGGCGAGCTTGGTACAAGATCATTTGGTTATACGCCACCAGAAGAAGAAACTTCACCAGAAGAAGATGAAGCCAATAGACGCAGACGCAGACGTAGGCGCAGCAGAAGAAACAGAGAACGAATAGAACAACAAAGACGTAATATGAACCCAGCTAATAGAAGCACTGGTGGGCTTATGTCGCAACTTGTTTCACGTTTACCAAACAGAGTTAATGCTAGAACCTTACAAGATGCATCGGGAGGTCCAATAACCAGAACCAGCGGAGCAGTAACACGATCAAGGTTTCCTGTTGCTAGAGGAACAAGAACTGCTTCAAACCCTAGAGGAACTGGAATAAGTAGTATTTTCGGGAGGTTTTTTTAAATGATTGGTGGTCCAAACACACAAAATATTTTTGCAAAAGCTCAACAATTTCAAAACCAAGCTGGTGATACTTATTCTAGGTTAGCAAATTTTTCACCAGAAGACATGGAGGCGGCAAGATTAGCGCAAGCGCAACAAATGCAAAGTGTAGGCGCGGTACAATCGGCACAAGCACCTAATCAAATACAAGTTGGTCAGTTAGCTTCTACTAATTTAAATCCGTATATTTCACCATATACGCAGCAAGTTATAGATGCTGGACAGGCAGACATTGAAAGGCAAAGACAAATTGCTTCAGAAAATTTAGCAGCACAAGCACAAAGGGCAGGTGCTTTTGGTGGTTCAAGGCAAGCTGTACAAGAAGGCATTTTGGCTGGTGAAGCATTGCGTCAAGCTGGAGCTTTATCTGCACAACAAAGACAAAGAGCATTTGATACAGCATTGCAGTCAGGTAGATTTGATATTGGTCAAACCCAAGCGGCACGTACGCTTTCGTCTCAGCAACAATTTCAAGCAGAACAATTAGCACAACGAGCACGTGAAGCAGCCGCAGCACGCGAACAAGCAGCACGATCTGGTAATATGCAAGCGGCAAACCAATTTGCATTGCAACAAGCACAACTTGAACAAGCAGCTAACCAAGCAAATTTTCAAGGGCAATTTCAAGCAGCCAACGTTCAACAAGCAGCCGCTGGTGGTCTTGGTGGTCTTGGAAGCCAAATGTTTGGTCAAGGAATGCAAGGTTTAGCAGAACAAAGGCGCGCAGCCGCAGCAGCACGAGCAGAACAGCAATCTTTATTAGATGCAGCAAATCAACAAACAAGAGCAAACTTAGGCTATGGTGCTGATGCATTATCAACGGGAACTGGTATCTTAGGCCAACTTCCACAAGCAACAATGACAGAAGCAGGCAATCCTGGCTTATTTGATATTTTAGCTGGTTTTGGAAGCCTTCCATTTGGGTAATAAATGTTTAATGATCGTGACTTACTTGCAAAAACATTACAAGCAGAAGCTGGCAACCAAGGGCTT
>VTLG01006535.1_pt1 | contig 13291 bp, 11 predicted proteins | sample 4694571 | NCBI WGS metagenome assembly VTLG01 (sample SAMN12604809, study PRJNA352737) | marine metagenome | biome: ENVO:00000447; feature: ENVO:00000209|ENVO:00000569|ENVO:01000036; material: ENVO:00002151; isolation source: viral sequences binned using virsorter ... | reverse complement strand
AATGCAGCAACTAATAGGATATACGAAATAAACAGTCTTGCAAAGAGTAGAGCTATGGGTGATAGTTCAACTGGACCACACTTAGATATAAAGAAAGTAGGTGGCGGAAACTTCTCTCTTAAAGATTTAGATAATTACATTGTTGTACATGATAGTGAGTTTGGAGATTCACCTTTAAGTCGATTACCAGTAACGGATACATACGAAGGCCATGTTAAACGTGGCAGCCATGGTATTGATATTGGAATTTATGCAGGAGATAAGATCTCCCTTAAAAACGGAGCTAAAGTAGTCAATGTAGAACCATCTAGACATGGTGATGTAGTAACAATAGAACTACCGAATGGAGAACAGTTTGAATGGAGGCATGGAACTTTCTCGCAAGGACAACCACAACAACAAGCTAAAACTGAACCACTAGTAGTACCTTTGCCCGAACCTGAACCAGCGGTTAATAGACTACACGAACTACCTGGTATATCAAACCTCAAAGTAATCGAATCAAGCATTGGTGAGCATGGGTTCCACGTCCTAAATCCTAAGACCAATAAATGGGATCAGTTCCCCGCTAATGAAGGGAATTTATCAAGACTAAAAGAGGAGTATCCTGATGCTTATGCTGCCTATAATGAAATAGTAAATAGAGGAGGTAACCAATAATGGACCAATCACCTCAAGAAACATTCGCTTTAATGGCAGCATTAGAGGAAGAAGAAAGACTAAGACAGGAAGCTGAACTAGCCCGACAACAACAAGAAAGAGAGGCTGAAATAGCCAGACAGTATACACCTGAGATAGGACCACCAATGGTACCTGGTGCATCTGAGGTAGCTATGGAAGAGAGGGAGGCTGCTAAAGGTCCCCTCACTGACATGATAGATACTAAGCAAGATTCACTAGATGCAAAGATTGCACTACTACAAGGTACAGGTGACACCTTCTTTGGTGCCGTTAAAGGTATGGGATGGTTAGCCGGTGGAGGACGGGAGAATAGCTGGGTCCGTCAAGGAACAGAAGCATTAGATGACTACTGGCATCAGATTAACCCACAGTCTGACAATGGAGCACACCATGCTATAAGAAAGATGTGGGGAGTCATTGGACCCTCAGTCATGATTCCAGCTACTACTATACCTAAACTAGCTTCACTACCTTTCGCAGCACACATACCTAAAGCAGCTAAAACAACTGCTGCTTTCGCCTATACAATGGGTATTGATGCTGCAGTGTTCAATAGTTCAACATCTTCTTATGATGAGAACGCAGCTAAGGCACTGAACGATATGTTCGGTTGGAACTTACCTGGTGCTACACCTGAAGGTGCTGGACCTGATGAACGGTGGAAGTATAATCAGATGGAGAACTTAGGATTCTCTGCTGCAGGTGGTCTTATACAAGGAGCTGCTGCGTTAAACACTTGGAGGAAAGCACTTAAAGCACGTCCTAAAAAGAACATGTTTGAGGCTTCTTGGGTACATAAGTGGGATACACAGAGACATAAGTTAAAGGTTGATGGCCCACCAGCTCCTGGAACACGAGTTGAATGGGATCCTGCTATTGTAGTAATTCCTAAGACAACTGAAGCAGCTGAAGGTCTAGTAAGGAATGCTGATAACATTGCACAGCAAACCATTAGTCCTGAACTTAAACAGATATATGATCAAATTGATGAACTCGGAAACCCTGATGAGTGGGGTGAACTTGCCGAACAGGAAGCAGCTAGACTGTTAGTAGAAGCAAAGAAGATTGAAGTCGATGAGATGGCCTTTGATCCATTAACTCGTAACATCAACGAAGTTGCTAATGCTAGAGCTAACTCATTAGCTGATGAAGCTGCTGAACACATACAAACTAACCAAGGTGAATACGATCCAATCATTCATGATCCTGCACCTCTAGATCAGAAAGCAGTATCCATTAACGGACCAGCTGACCCATTAGGGGCTGTTGTGGATCATGCTAGGATTGGTGAAAACATGGGTACCATTAGAGGTCAAGCTAGAGCTGTCACATCCACTAAGGGTTTGAGAGATCTACTTAAAGCTGATGGTGGTACTAGAAGTGAAATACTAGAAGAGATAGTTCAAGCTGTCGAACCTAGTAGAGAAATGACAGCAGTCATTGAAGGTGGTAGATGGAAGATTGAATCACCTAAATTCATTGAAGGTGCTAACAAAAAAGTAGCACAGATAGTAGGAGAAGATCCTAAAGAGTTTGCTGATGCATTAAATAAACTAAAGAAACAAGGTCAGTTAGGTGTAAAAACTGTATCTGACGAAGAGTTTATTGAATGGTCATTAGCATCACAAACAATATTCAGAGACTTTGATCCTGATAAACTAAGAGCTGCCTCTTTAGTCGTTCAACAAGCAGCTGACGGTGCAACCAATGCAGCTAATGCAGCTAATGTATTAGATGGGGTTACAGATACCACAAGACAACTGTCTAATATGTATGACAATTTAGGTGTTGTCTTGAGAGAAACAAATACTATACGTAGTCTTTGGGGGTATAAAGGTCAGTTGTTAGATATGGCGAAAGATGGTAGAAAGCTTGATCCAGAAGCTTTAGCTAGATTAGCTGATGATGTAGATAACATACACACAACATCACAGATGAAAGCTACTCAATTCGTTGAAGAGATGAAGCGGATTGCGAAAGAAGAGCCAGAGTATCTTAAAGCTTTTACGAAGGCTTACGACTTCACTGGTGGTAACGTTGATGATATAACTAAGTTAAACGAATGGGCAGCTAAGAAAGTAAGCTGGACTAAAGCATTCGTGGACTTTGATCCAGCAACACCTAGCCTATGGGCACAGGGTGTACGGGGTATTATGTATAACTCCCTGTTAAACGGTTTAGCACCACTAAGAGCTTTAACAGGTAACGCAATGCTTACTATAGGTAAACCAGTTTCAGTACTAGCTGGATCTGCTTTTGAAGCTGTAGGAGATGTTGCTACTACTGGTGGATTTGTATCTACTAGAGCACAATTAAAGCGTGCCTTATATACGTATGGAGGTATTATTGAAAACTTCCAACGTGCGTGGGGACATGCAATGAAGGAGTGGGACTTTGTAGTTAAGAATCCAGAACAAGCTATGCAGAGAGGACGTCACGACGTTACGTTTGCTACTTCTGATGCTTTTGATGTGTTAGAAGATATGGCTGAAGGGTGGCGTAATGACGGTAAGTATGGAGAATTATTCTTACTTAATTCAGCGAGAGTTATGTCCTTCTATAATAACCTAGGCATTAGTAGGTGGGGTGTTAATTTACTACACACCATTGACGGGTTTACGAACTCAATGATGGCTAGTGGTTTTGCTAGAGCTAGAGCTTACGATGAATTATTTAAAGCTAACGGTGGTGTAACTATCGGTAAAGACTTCCAACAGGCATTCGCTAAAAGGCAGCGAGACTTATACTCCACTGCTTTCGATAGTACTGGTTTAGTTACAGATGAAGCAGTTAAACACGCATCACAAGAGATAGCTTTAAACCTAGATAATGATGCTATTAAACTACTGAATCAAGTCATTGATCATGTACCAGCACTTAAACCACTATTCATGTTCCCTAGAACAGGTATCAATGGTTTAAACATGGCTTGGTCGTATAACCCATTAAGTGGTTTAGGAATGGCTATCGGTAAAGCACGTAGAACATTTGAAGCTGTAACACCACAGATGAAAGATGCAGTACTACGTGAACACGGTATTACTGAATTCAGTGAAATAGCTTATCAAGCTTTAAAGAGTGAGTATCGTGGTAGGCAGTTAATGGGAGCTGGTGTCGTTATGGCTGCAGGAATGTTTGCAGTAAACGGTAACCTCACAGGTAACGGTCCACATGATGCTAATGAAAAGAAAGATATGCAGAGATTAGGCTGGAAGCCATTAAGTATCCGTATCAACGGAACGTGGCATAGCTACAGAGGTATGGAACCTTATCAACAGATTCTTTCACTTGTTGCTGATGCAGTTTATGTCAGTGAGAGGGTAGACCAAGCTTGGTCAGAAGATATCTTTAGGAAGATTGGCTATGCACTATCTATGAATGTAACTAATCAAACATTCCTTAGTGGTTTATCACCTCTTGCAAACCTATTCAAACTCAATAACGAAGGAGCCTGGCAGAGATTCGCTGCACAAGTAGCTAACCCATTACTACCACAAGCTGGTGTAAGAAGTGTACTTAGTAAAGCAATCACACCTCAACTTAAAGATGTTGAGACTGAGTTCTGGAGTTACATGAAGAATTACAATAGATTCTTTTATAGTGGTAACACTGATCTAAAAGATCAACTCGATGTCTTCACAGGTGACCGTGTTAACTACACTGAACCCCTGACTTCTGCTATCAATTCAGTGCTACCTTTCTTTAAAAGTAATGGTGGTACAGAACCTTGGAGGCAGTGGTTATTAAGTACAGGATGGAATGGATTAAATAATCTACGTACTAACAAACTTACTGGTCAACCTCTTACACCTGATGAACGTTATTTCATTAATAACTGGATCGCTCAACACGGAGGATTAAAGAAACAAGTTCAACAGTTAATGAATGAGGAAAAGAAAGGTAAATACATTCAACAATATGTAGATGCTCGTGGTCAGAAGAAACAGAAAGAGATGCCAATCAGTAAGACATATGTTCATCAACGATTAGATCGTATGATTGACAATGCTTTTAATGCCGCTTGGCATGCCCTTGAGCTTGAGCATGAATCCTATTACCATATACCTATACTAGAGGAATTTAAGAAACAGCAATTAGAACAGAGAGACCCACAAGGAGCACGTAAAACATCAGATCAAATACAACAGCTATTACAAGGTAGACAACCGTTAAATTAGCACTATGGCAACAACAAAAAACACATATACACAGAGTGGTTCGACAACGGACTACTCCTTTACATTTCCATATATTAAACAGACAGATGTCAAGGTAAGCCTTGATAATGTCGTTAAAACATTAACTACAGATTACACATTTGCTAATGCTACAACAGTTTCACTCAACTCAGCTCCAGCTGCTGGAACTACTATTGATATTTATAGATCTACAGATGATAGTAATCTCGTTGCCACCTTCTACCCTGGTTCAGCTATTAGATCAGCTGACCTAAATGATAACTATACACAGAACTTATACTCTACCCAAGAAAACACTAATGATGCTACTGAGGCTCTAGATAACTCTAGGGTCTTAGAAGATGGTGCTTATGTGAGTGCTATTACGAAATCTTCAGAAGCTGTTACGACAGCTAACACAGCTTCAACCAATGCTACTAATGCTGTTAATACAGCAAACGCAGCAGATACTATTGCAGATAATGCTCAGTTAGCTACAGATAGATTGGTAGGTACTACATCTGATGGTGGTAGTACTTGGACTGTTACTGGTAATAATACGAATGCAAGTACTGATCCTAAGGGATTGGGTTATGCAATTACTACTGCAGATTCTGCAGTTACAACTGCTAACACAGCTACAACTACAGCTAATAGTGCTGTAACTACAGCTAATAGTGCCGTATCTACAGCTAATAGTGCTGTATCTACAGCTAATACTGCTAACACAACAGCTGATGCTGCTGAAACAAAAGCGGATAGTGCTGTATCTACAGCAAACACGGCTGATACTGTAGCAGACAGTGCTAAACTTGCTACCGATAGGCTAGTAGCAACAACATCAGATGGTGGCTCTACCTGGACATTAGCAGGTAATAATACCAATGCTTCAACTGACCCTAAGGGTGTTGGTTATGCTATTACACAAGCAGAAGCCGCTGTCACTACGGCTAACGCTGCATCGGCTGCTGTATCTAATGCTATACTTTATGCACTTAAGGATGATAAAACAGATTTTGAAGCAGTAACATTTGATGGTACTACAGACCATGAAGCTTGGGAAATAACAGATAGTACTGGTATCACAAGTTCGTACACAAGTTTCACAGATAATGGTGGAAGTGGTACTGCTAAAACAGTAACTGGAGTACCAGCTGATTTCACTGGAGATTCAGGATTATCTGCAAGATTTACTTATGCACATGGTTCTAACACATTCACATGGGCTGGCTATTGGGTCAATGATGCTGAGGCTAGGTATGTAGATAAAACGGATACAGCTGCAAACCTACCATCAGGTACAACAGCACAACGACCTGGAACACCAGCTGCAGGGATGTTTAGATATAACACAACAGAAAGTGAGTTTGAAGGCTACGACGGATCCGAATGGGGGAAAGTTGGTGGCGGACTAGTAACTATAGATGGCGGTAACTTTACACTAGGGACTAGTTTAGTCCACGAAACAGAATCTTATGACGGCGGGAGCTTTAACTAATGGCAATTCCAAGTAACAGAACACCTGTGCGTGTAGCACGGGGTGCGGCAGTAAAATTTACAGAGACAATAGATGGTGTTGCAGGAGCAGGCGCCAAAGCATTACAAGATGGAGAAATTGTATGGGATGAGACTAATGAGAGGTTTCAAGTTAAGGTAGGAGGTTCCGACAGTACTACACTGAAGAATCAAACTGTTTCAATGGCTGATCCTGATTTTACAGGAAATGCTAATTTTGGCGTTGATGGTACAGGTAGTGATGTTAAATTATTTGGTGATGCTTCTGGTGAATACTTATTGTGGGATGCATCACACACTGCTTTAACTATAGACGGTGGCGATTATAGTAACGGCCGTGGCTCTATAACTGTTTCTGGTGAAGGTAACTTTTGTAATAGTGATATCCATCTGCGTCAGCTTAGTGAACATGTTGCATCGATAGAAATTGATCGCTCAGTCGATGACCAACTCATACTTGGTGGGGACAATGCATTCTATATCAATGATTCGACCACAACCCCTTCTCACTCTAATCTTACGATTGATTGGGACGGTAATATTAACTGCTTAGGTGGTGGTATTAACTTAGCTAATGGTAAAAAGATAACTCTAGGTGATGGTGGTGGTGATGATTACGATCCAGGCGATTATGAAATCTACCATGACGGTGGACTCTATATCAAGTCAAATGGTGGACACATACGTCTCAAAGCATCTACTGGTGGCTCATCCGTACTTATTGAAGGAGATAGTTGCAGTCTAGCTAAATTCATCAATGCAGGAGCTTGTGAACTTAATTATAATGATAACAAGAAGTTTGAAACTACTGATACTGGTGTAACCGTAACAGGTGGTATAAGTCTGCCAAGTGGTAATATTTCTGCACCAGCAGAGACAAGTACTCATACACTTGGAGGAACCTTAGAAGTTGGAGGGCCTAATGGTAATGATGTAGGTAAAATAAAAATAAGGACGAGAACAGCTAATTGGCATGGCTATGCTGATGCAACATCACCTGCAACAGGTTATTCTACTTATGGATCTTATTTCCACACAGGTGGTGAAACATTATCGGTAAACATAGATACTGGTGATTACTTTGTAATTAGATCTTCAGCAAATGGAACCAATGCTAAACAAGGTACAGATGAGATAATGCGATTCTCGTCTGGATTAGCAGAAGTTAGGGGTGTAGCAACAGGTGGTGTTTATGATGCTACCAGTGATGCGGCTTCAGCAGCCGCTAGTTGGGCTATTGACTTTGCTGATGGTAATAATCAGAAAGTAACACTTGCAGCTGCTAACCTTCTAAGTGTTCTACCTACTAATCAGACAGTAGGTCAATCAGGTTCTATCTTCATCACACAACCAGGTACACCACTCAGCTTAGGTTGGCATAGTGATTGGAAGTGGGCTGGAGGTACAGCACCTTCGTTAACACAAACTGGTGGAGCAACAGATAGGTTAGATTATACAATCCTATCCGCCAACACTATTCACGCAGTACTGACTAAGGCGGTGGCTTAATTATGTCATTACTGAGTAATACAGGCATCCTTATGGGTGCCTCCAGTGCTGGAGAAGTTGACACAGGTCCTTATAGAGTTAAACGTTCAGCTAGGTTTAATGATGACGATAGTTCTTATTTGTCATGGACACCGTCGTCTGCAGGTAACCGTAAAACGTGGACTTGGAGTGGTTGGGTAAAACGAGGAAACATTACCGGTACTAGCGCAAGTCAAGGATTATTTTCTCAAGATAGTAACTGTTTTTTTAGGTTCTCTGATGATAATGGTGGTGACTCATTTAGATTTGTCGATTCTAGCAATGCAGATGCTAATCTGATAAGCGAACGATTGTTTAGAGACCCATCGGCATGGTATCATGTTGTCGTCGCAGTAGACTCAACTCAAGGGACAGACTCAAATAGAATTAAAGTTTATATTAATAATGAACAGATAACTGATTGGCAGACTTCCGTTTGGCCTGGACTAAACCACGATTTCGATATAAACGCTGCTTCAGAGCATCAAATAGCTAGATGTCAAACGTCAACTTATTTTGACGGGCTGATGACAGATATACACTTTATTGATGGTCAACAGTTGACACCAGGTGACTTCGCTGAAGCTGATGAAACCACTGGTCAATGGGTTCCTAAGAGATACACAGGATCATACGGTACTAACGGATTCCATCTTGTGATGGACCCAGCTGAATCTAACCCATTCGGTGATGATAGCAGTGGTAATGGGAATGATTGGACGGCGAATAACATGGTTGCTGATGTTGGAGGTACTTCCTTCTGGAGTGGTAACTTATCTCTATCCGCTGGAACTTGGGGTGGTGGTCAAGGTCCAGGAAAGGCATTCAATGGAGTAGCTGGCGCCAGCACTAACATGGCACAAAGAGGTGATGCTGCTGGAGGGACCATAACGTGGACTTTTAGCGGGCTAAGCGGTTCGTGTAGAGTCTGGATTGGAAATGATGGTGGTACTGTTACTGATGGTAATGGTACTACTAGAGGGAATAATGTTGACAATGGTGGGACTTGGGTTACCTTGTCTGGTGATATATCTGATTATAACGGAAGTATTGTAATTTCTGTTTCTTCAGATGCTCCATCTTTAGGAGCAGTTGAGGTTGGAGGCGTAATACTAAGAGATCCTCAAGACTTAGACCTCCTAGCTGATGTACCAGGAGTACCGTACGATAATGACTTAAATGGTGGTGGTAATTATCCAACAATGAATCCATTAATGATACATGGATTACACCTGAGTAACGGGAATCTAACCGTAATAAATCCAGAAACTAACTCATGGGAAAATGCAAGAAGTACTATGGCTGTTCAACCAGGTGAAAAGTGTTACTGCGAAGTAAACATTATTGCCGCTGAATCTTCTGGTAGTAATGCGGTAGTTGAATTAGGAGTTACAACTGATATCCCTATGGATGCACCAGAAGATTACCTCGGTCAAGAGGATACAAGCTGGATCTGGCAAAATAACGGTGGTACTGCTTTAGGTCATAATAACAGCTGGTCTAATTATGGTGGAACTACTCCTACATATGAAACTGGAGATGTAATTGGAATAGCTGTAGACTTAAATGCAGGTACACTGAAATACTATAAGAATGGAGCAGATCAAGGCACTGCCTTCACTAGTCTACCGACAGACACTCCAGTTACGTTCGCTTGTGCATTGTATAATGATTCAGAAGTAGCTTGGAACTTTGGACAACGAAGCTTCGCGTATTCGATACCCACTAATTTTAACTCGCTGAATACTTATACCTTAACAGATCCAACGATTACTGATCCTAGTACTGGGTTTGATGTGAAGCTGTGGACTGGTGATGGATCAAGTCAAGATGTAAGTTATGGGTTTGATCCAGATTTATTCTGGGCAAAACGTAGATCTACTGGTAGTGATAGTCACCATCTTTATGATAGAGTAAGGGGTGATGATATATACTTACAATGTGACGGCAACGGTACGGAGGGCACAGACGCGGATTCATGTGAATTTGGAACAAATAAGGTAACTATTGGTGATAATAGACTTAATCCGGATACCATATCATTTGTGGGTTGGGCCTGGGATGCTGGAAGTTCAGCTGCAGCAGACAATACTGATGGTAATATTACTACTTCAGTAAAAGTCGATAACTCTAAAGGGTTCTCAATTGTTAGTTATACTGGTGAAGGTACATCAGGTGATGAAATAGGTCACGGTTTGAACGCGGCCCCTCAATTTGTCATTATAAAGAATAGAGATAACAACAATAGTTGGGCTGTTATGCATACTGGAAACGGACTAGTAGGAGAAAATATTAACGGTACTTCAGTACCAGAGCAGTTCATGATGTACCTTGACTACAATAATCTAAGGAGTAACTGGACTGGTGATGTTATAGCTCCAAACGGATCTTCTAAACTAACTTTAGGTAGTGGTGCTATGGTAAATACAGATGATGAAAAATACATCGCATATTGCTGGTCTGAAGTAGCAGGGTATTCTAGATTTGCAAGTTGGAAATGCCTACTAGGAAATGATTTCATTTACACAGGCTTTAAACCTAAATTCCTAATTGGTAAATCTAGTACTAAAAACGGTAGTTGGGTGATGTATGATACTGAACGAGACCCATTCAACCGTGATGACGATAATAACACCTTAATTGCTGAGTTAGATGTGGGTGAAGATGGATCGTTCCACACATATCAAACCAGTGTTGACTTACTAAGTAATGGCTTCAAGATTAGGCATGCCACCAGCGCACCTTTAGCTGATAGTAATGAAACTTACATATTCTGCGCTTGGGCAGAACATCCGTTCAAATACGCTAACGCACGTTAATTAATTATGTTTATGTTAAATGGCTCGCCACTTGCCTTAGATGTGGCCTTCTCTACAGGAGGAGTTAATTACCCAGCTAACTGGATGAGAAACGCGACGTTAGCTGAAAAGAATGCAATTGGAATTACTGAAGTATCAGATCCCCCTTGGTATGATCAACGTTTCTATTGGGGTGTAGATAACCCTAAAGATCTAGCAGAATTAAAGACAAACTGGATAGCCCAGCAGAAGTCTACAGCAGGCTCTAAGCTGTCCAAAACTGACTGGATGATCATTCGTAAGGAAGAGACCTCTACCGACGTTCCTAGCGCCACTACGACGTATCGTACGGCCGTTAGGACACAGTGTAAGAAGCGGGAAGATCAGATCACCGCATGTGACACTACTGACAAACTTGCTGCACTAATTGGTGACGGTAAATATGGTGACGTTGTACTAGAGGCTTGGCCTACTGAGTAATGGAAGATCCACCGATCCTCCCATACATTAACCTTCCACTACATATCTTACCTGAACCTCCAAATCTACCTAGACCTATCCTAGAAATTCCTAGGGCGGATTTACCGTCCTATGAACCTATGATAGCCCCTCCAGAAGAATTAAGACCTCCTGTAGGTGTTCCTAAGGAAGGAGAGGAGGAGGTAGAAGAAGATAAGAAACCACAGCAGCCAGAGAATCCACTACCTGAGGTAAGACGTATTAATATACCTTGGACTGATATAGAGATTCCTGTCCCAAAAGAAGAGATTGTAGTAACGGCAGCAACCACAGCTGCAGTCTCTGTGGTGGCAACTTTAACAGCTACGTCTCTTTTTAACTACTTGGTTAAAATCTTTAAACCTGTATTTATGCAGGCTGTAAAACGTATTCAGAAGAAATTTGGAAAAGACGGAACAACCACAGCAGAAGAACGTCCTAGCGAAACTGAAGGACGGGATGGATGATAAAGAAGAGCAATTAGCAATTCTATCTACCTTTGTTCGATTAGGGGTGGTTATTTGGGCCGGATTCATTATCAGTCTTAACTATGTAGAAATACCTGGACTGGGTGAACAGACGCCAAAGGATATAACCTTCATAGCTAGTATCTTCACAGGTACGTTAGCTACATTCGGTATACAACCCTCCAACGATAGAAAAGGTAAAAAGGATGACTAAATTATGGATTATTCCACTCATTCTATTATTCCCTATAGCAGTAGAGGCAAATCAAATAACACCATCTTTCACCCAGGGTTCGATGCAGTCAACTACGACAACGACCCAAACAGTAGTAGAAACCATAGATACAGACGTCTATGGCGGAGCTTACAGCAGTTGGTCAGGAACCAACGTAGTGCCAAGTGGAGATATAACAGACTCCAACACTACTTATTCAGTACATACAGCAGGGGATCAGTTTCAGTTAGAGACTGTAACCAGAGCTGCAGGAGTGGTAGAGACTATCGACATCGATCGAACAATCAATACAACCGCTACTACTACCTCCTTATCGGTCTTCTCGCAATAGGCAGTCCTGCTACGGCTGAGGTCTATAACAATGCAGCACCAACCAGTACTGCAACAGGGAACGTAACTAACCAGGCAGTGCAGTTCCAAAATAATGGAGCACCGTCTAGGCAGAACTACGGTGGTGGGATAGCCTGTAATGGTCCCACCATGACAGTAACCCCATTCTATATGGGTAATGACTCTATACCGTATGACAATGAGTCGTACGTGAAGAGTAATAACTGGGGTGCCCAACTTAACTTTATGGTACCACTTGACTGGGGAACAGTTAACAGATGTAAGAACATTGCCAAACGTCAAGAGGAGAAGCTACGGCTAGACTATGAGTTAGTGAGAGCACTCAAGTGTGCAGAACTACAACAGAAAGGATTTACATTTAGACCAGGTTCACGGGTAGAGCACATGTGTAATGATGTTGTACCTATTTCACAATTAACTAAACAAACCACTGAATAATGGAACTATTATTTTTATCAGAACCCGCATTTTGGGTGATCGTAGCCCTAGCATCAGAACTGATTGCTTTGTCTCCACTAAAGGAGAATAGCATCATTCAAAGTGTACAAGCTCTACTCGATAAACTTAAGCCGAGCGAGGAGCCGGAACGTAATGACTAAGAAAAAGAAAGTGGATAAAAGGGTGGTTGATAGCTTTAATTCAGCCTTCAGACATTCTCCAGAATCACCAACCTGGCCTCCTTATAAACCTAGACCAGATGGCTCTGGGCCTAATAACAAGTCGCAGATGCCAAGACCTAAACCAACATGAAAAAAGCTTCAGAGGAAACATTTAACGAATTACACAATCTAGTCACAGAAGAATTCCTAAAAAGGGTGAAGAGTGGTGAAGCTACGGCTCACGAACTTAAAGCCGCTTGTGATTGGCTAGTAAAGAATGACATCAGTGGAGTCGCTTACGAGGGAAACCCACTACACAAACTGGCATCAGTAATGCCAAAAGTCGACCCAGAACTTGTCCAACGGAGGCTGTATGGCAGCAAAGTACGCTAATGGAAACTACAAATCACAACAGAAAGCCTATAATAAGACGGCCAAAGGA
>VTLG01004820.1_pt1 | contig 13291 bp, 10 predicted proteins | sample 4694571 | NCBI WGS metagenome assembly VTLG01 (sample SAMN12604809, study PRJNA352737) | marine metagenome | biome: ENVO:00000447; feature: ENVO:00000209|ENVO:00000569|ENVO:01000036; material: ENVO:00002151; isolation source: viral sequences binned using virsorter ... | reverse complement strand
GGCGGCAAAAGAATGATTACTTATACTTTGCAAGAAGAATCTGGATCTAGTTTAAGAGGTGCAGGATATAAAATTATTGGTGAAACTGGGGGTTGGGAAAAAGGCAAAGGGTGGACAACAAGACCTGGTAGAGAGTGGCAACCAGTTACAGGACAATTAAAATTTAAATGGGAAAAAAAATAGGAGGTAATTATGTTTAAAACACCAAGTTTTGAAACAATACAAGATAAAAAAAGAGAAGATAGGGTAGCAGGCTTTTTAGAAGGCCTTTGGCAAGTAAGCTGTCACAAACTACCAGTCAGTTACGGTATAGATTATTGGATAGAATCAGCCGATAAATGGTACTGGTGTGAGATTAAATGCCGTAGTTTTGCTAGTGATAAATATAATACGTTTATCTTATCTGCAAACAAACTACGTAAAGGTGCTTCATTTAGTCAATTAACTGGCCATCCTTTCATAACTGTTTACGGTATGACAGATGGTATCTGGATGCACGAATGGATGTCAGATTATGTTTACGATATACGTATGAATATTAATCCCACACCTAACTATGATGAGGATAACGAACCATACATACATATACCAAAAGAACATTTAACTTGTTTATCAGATGTGCCGTTAGGTTTTGATAGGGATGAGATAGGACTTATATAACTGGTCTTCCGAATAGACGTTCTGCATAATCAATTCTAGCCTGATCATCCAAAGACAAAGGCTGTGAAGGAATTGGATCTATTTCAGGTAATGTTATATTTGTTTGAGGTCTAAAATCACCTCTAATTTCTGATTGAATTCTTTGTGCATCTTCAGTAGCTAAAATATCTTCGGTTAATTTTTGCGTTTCTTGTTTAGCCATATCTATTCCTGTTCCTATTGTTCTTGCAGAGGCTTGATTAACTGCAGTCCCAAAAGCATCAAGAAGTTGAGCTATTGATCCTTTATCAGTTTTCGTAAACAATTTAATGATTAACGGATTAGACAACATAAATCTAGCCACTAATAAACCAGCTATTGTTGGTAAAGCTGCAAAAGGTGTAAATAGTATACTTGCTCCGATACCAGCTGCTACAATTCCACCAGCAACAGCTCCTCTTCCTGCTTCACCTTTAGTTAATATATCAATAGTATCTGCTAAATTTTTAAGACTTTTTGTAGTTTCCCTGCCAAACATAGCTTCTAAAGTATCATCACCATATTTTTCTAAAGAAGTTGTTAAATTACCAGGCTTAAAAATGTCTGCCACATTAGCTTTACCTGTGTATCCAAAATCAATACTATTTTCTAAAAATTTTATAAAAGCTGCGTCTTGAACTGACTGCATAGTTTGTGCATCAAGTTCATTCCTTAAAAATCTTATATTATCACCATTTCTAGGTCTAAAAATTGTTGAAACTATTTCATCTACTGGTTTATTAGGTAGATCAGATATATTTTTGTTAATTGCTAATGCCTCTTTTTGTTGTGCAGTATTAGCTAATTCTCTTAGTTTTCTAATAAATATTAACCCTTCTTGACTACCATCTAATCCTTGTTGAGTGCCTTCTTCAAAAACATCATCTAAAAACTTTATAACTTCTTTTGGTCTTAATCTTGGGTCTATCCTACCGAGTTGATTTATAGTTTCTTTAAACAAATTTGCGGTATTTCTACCTGAGCCAGTAAACAAGACATCAATTTTACCTGGATGTGTCCTTTCAAAATCTTTTAAATATTTGCTAAATTTAGCAAAATTTATTTCACCAAATTCTGTTGACATCCTAAAAGCATCTGAAAATAATCTTTTTTTAATTTGGGATTTTGCATAATTTAAATTATTAGCATCTGCACCTTGGCCTGCTTTTCTGAGATGAGCGTCATATTGTCCTAAAGCGTCAAAAATATCTTCTAAGTCTTTTTTAGTGCCTCTGTATATAACTTTATCAAAAATAATGTCAGCATCAAAGGCACCACTTTGTTCTGCTTCAGCCGCAGCTTTTTTTACAATTAAATTATCAAACGGTTGATTTCTTGCAGCATTTTTTTCATTAGCTCTTCTTAATTGTCCTATTGCAGTATTAATTATATTCACTTCATCTTCATCTAAATTTATTGGTTGTCCCCTAAATTGACCACGTTGCACTCTTGCAGTTAATTTGGGGTCCGCTAACAATCTAGTTATTTCGCGTGCACCATTTTTTTCAAAGAAAGTTAAAATACTGTCACTACCACCTATATCACTATCATCTAGTTTTCTTAAAACTTTGTATAAAATATCTCTTTCAAACTGCTCTTCCAAACCAGTAAATAGATTTCTTAATCTACTGATTGCATTTCTTACTTGTGTAAAGTTAGCACCCTCACCTATCATTCTTTTGACAGGCTCGTTAAATTCATTCCTTACTGTTGTAAGTGATGGATTATATTTGGTTGCTGCATCACGTAAATTTTCTAACCCTTCGATAGCTCTAGATACAACATTTGAATCTATTGTTCCATTCGGATTGTTAATGTTCCAAAAAACATCAGAGTTTTTATATGAATCAACTATATTCAAAGCTTCATCACTATATTTTGCAATTGTAAAATTAATTGCTTTACCTATGGATTCTGCAACAACATCATCAGGAAATTGAGTTGTTTCATCTATTTTTGTTAAATTTTTAAAAATTTCGTCTACCGCTCTATAATCTGTTCCTACTTCATCTGTTACTTGTTTTTTTGCAGATAAAAGAACATTTTTTAATTCTTCACCAAACTCTCTATTACCTAAAGCAGTTTTATAATTACCTGTTTTGAAAGTAACATTTGCAATATCTTCAACCAATCCAGTTAAAGATTTAGTTAATTCTTTTTCAGTTGCGTTTAAGTTGTTAGTTAAATCAGTTATTGTGCTTTTTACTGATCTTCCTGTAGTTGCATCTACTAAGGATGTTAAGTCACTTTTTTCTTTATTTAATAAACCTCCAATTTTCTTTACTTCACTCATAAGGTACCCAATACTAGGCTCTGCTCTAGTTGATCCAAATAAAGTTTCTGGTATTTGTTGTGCTCTACCAGGAATAAATCTACCTTGCGTTTGTTGTGCAACTAAAAAAGGAGTATCAAAAACAGCTATTTCTCCATCTTTTATGGCTTGTTTTATTTGTTTTTCTGTAGCTGGTTTACCTAATTTTTCATCAAGTTTTTTAACGTCATCTATTGATCTTTTTTTTGCACCTTGAAACATCAAGCGTAAGTTTTCTGTTGGTTCTTTTGCACCAATAGTTTTGTTAAAAGCAAGACCAACACCTTCACCTATGGCTTGTCCACCGAGGCCTAATAAAAACTCTTGGCCAAATAATTTTGCTAATTCATCATTTTCTTGTAATTGAAAACCCTCTAATGCGTCTACAACTTCTTCACCAAGTTTGCCCCCTCCAGTACCCAAACCGCTTGTCAACAATCTGCCAGCAAATTTTTTACCACCAAGCAAAGAAGTAACACCTTTAAGTATTCTTAATTGTGGACTAAAAGCAGCTATCGCACCTGCTATAGGCCCTACTACACCCATAAAATCTGATAAATCACCTGTAGATAAATTAAATTTATTTTCATCAATTATTGTGTTTTTTCTTATCTCTGATCCATCTTGTAATTTTATGGATTGGTACGGTAAGTTAAGTTCTTGTAGCCCCTTAGGTGTCAAAGCTAGTTGTCCAGTTGTATTACGTGTAAATCCGTCTGAGCCTACAATTTTTTGTAATAGTTGCTCTTGTTCTTCTGCGGTTTCTGCTCTAGCAAGTTTTCTTCGTAAAGACTTTACGGGAACACCTGTTTCATAATCAAAATAAAGTTTATCGTAGATTGGTGATACTGCACCTTTTGCTATCTCAGCTTTTACTATTTTGACTGCTTCCTCTTCGTTATTAGCATCAACTATTTGATAAACAGATGGTGATATGTTTATTTTATATTTTGGCATTAATCATCACCTAAAAAATCACTTAAAAAAGCATCTTTTGCAACTTCAGTTGGTGATTTTATTGGTGCTGAACTTTGAGAATATAAATTAACTTCTCCAGCTATTTCTTCTCCACCTGCTTCTGGTATAAAAGTGCTTGTTTTTGGTGGTTGATAAGTTATTATTTCTTTAATTTTATCAACATTTGTTTGCATCACACTAGATGGTATTCTAGACGACTGAAAAAATCCTGTATCTGCTATCATGTCTGTTCTTCTTTGATCTTGTGCTTTAATAAATCTATCTCTACTATCTTCTAATTTTTTAAGAATTTCAGCTAAAGATGTTGTAATTGTAATATTACCAAAAACTTCTTGTACTATTTGTCTATCAAGATTTGATATAGCTCTTCCAGCCTCTCCTAATATTTCTCTAATACCCTCTTGTTGTAACACATTTAATATTGCGTCAACTTTAGTTCTTGGTTCTAATTGATCAAATGAGGTTGCAGAATTTACACCAGCAAAAGAAAATAATTGATCTTTAACTTTACCCAAAAAACCTAGAAAACCAATACCGCCAGCTGTCCTAGGATCATTTCTTAAATAGTATATAGCTTCATCTACTCTAGCTATATTTCTATTTGTATTGTCATAATCTCTAATGGTATTGGATATATTTTTGTTAATTTCAGTTGCAGTTTTAGCGTCTTTTGGGTCAATACCTAAATTTTCTATTTGTGATTTTAAAATTTCTGCAGCTTGTTGTTTTTCTAATAATTGTCTTTTTGCCTCTTCTTCAGCTGCTTTTGCGGCACCAACTGCTAATCCTGAACCCATATCTTGTTCTGTCACTAATGCTTGGCCTACATTTCTCAAAAAATTGAAAAATTTTTCACTACCAAAAAAAGGCACTTCGTCTTCTATATCAGTTGTTGTTCCATCAGCGACTCCTGCACCAGTATCGTCATCCTTTGTATATTCGCCGCTTGCAGACACTACATCAGTTGTATCATCCTCTTTTGCACCTGTTTTTGTTGTTTTTAATTGATCTAAATCTTTTTGAGTAACACCAGTTTGCGGTCTTACAGGAGCAGGTTGTATACCAGCATCATCCATTTTTGTTGTTCTTAATTTTTTTAAATTTTCTATTCTTTCAAGTAAAGGATTTATTAAATCATCAAAATCTTTAATAAACATTTGTTTACCTTCTTGAAAATTTGGATCAGAAAATGAAAATAAACTTTGTGGTGCAAATCTGCCAAGGCCTCTTTGAGATTGATTTATTAAATTTTGTTTCCTTTTTTGTAAATCTTCTAATTGTTTTTCTAATGAAATGATCTCACTATTTACATTTTGAAATGACCTGTTAGGTTGCTTCGTATCAACTGCAATATCAGTTGATATTCTTGGTGCTGTAACAATAGTTTCTCCTATCATGATGAAGTACCATAGCCACTAAAAGCAGCTCCTAATTTTGATAAATCAGTTGTTTGGCCTGGTGCTAAAGCTGTAAATGTACTTAAAGCGGCACCTAAACCTCTTTGTGAAGGGTCTACAGGTAGCCTATATTCTGAATCTATTTGTGTAGAGCCTGCTTGGAACTGTGGTAATAATTGACCAGTAAGTTGTAGTGCTGTTAAAGGCCTACCTTGTTGATCTATTTGTTGTTTAAATAATCTTGATAGAGCTGTTTCTTCAATATCTCTACCTGTTTGTCCGAAGCCAGCTAGTCCTCTACGCTCACCAGCTCTTAAATCAGCTAGTGTGGTGCCAACCTGTCCTAAATCTCTAGCTGCTTGTTGTTCTGCTTGTCTTTGTTGTGCAAAAGTAGTAATTGCATCTCTTTGTGCTTGGCCAAAGCCTGCTTGTCTAATACCGCCTAAAGCTTCTGCTAAGCCTCTACCAAGAGCTTCTTGACGGTCAGCAGCAGTAAGTCTTGCTCTAGAGCCGAAGGCTGATAAACCGCCTGTTTGTATATCCCTTGCTCTTTGTGCGATATCTCTTTTTTCACCAGCTTCTAGAACATCTTGTATGGTTTGTTGTACTACTTGATCTTCAAAAGGATTAAAAAACTGTTGTGTCATGCTTGGATCAAACTGTCTTGTAGTGCCTCTAATTAAATCAGCTGATTCTCCTACAAAAGGTTCTGCCACACCCAAATCAGCAAGTGCTCTTTGTCTTGCTAAAAGCTCTAATTCACTTAATCCTGCGGTTTCTTGTAAGGGCACATCACTAGCTATTAAATTAGCAGTTGCTTGTTGTAACTGATTAATGAAGCCAGGTTGATCAGCAGTACCAAAATACAAAGCACGTAACAGGGGATCGGTTTGCAATTCTCTTGTATCTTGTTGTGTTAAAACAGGATCAACTTGGCCTCTAACATCTTCTGGTATTGTAGTTACGGGTACTGCCCCCACATCTGTTGCCACTGCAGCTGGCGTGGTAGGGGCAGGTTCTATAACGGGATCAGTTATGATTGAATCTGTTGTAATAATAGGATCAGGAGTTGGAGGTGTAAAAGGTATCGGATCACCAACGGGTAATGATCTTACAATAGGATCATCTAATCTGCTTATAAATAATTGATCTTCTTTTGGAGCGTCAATTATTCTTTCCAAAGTTCTTGAATCCTGATTAATACCACCTATACCACCTATTGATGGTGGTTGTGGTGGTATAACGGGAGGTGGTGTAAGAGTCGGTATTATTTGTGGTCGTGGCCTATCATCTAACCTTTGTATTGATAAAAAATCATCTCTTGGATTTTCTATAGGCAACCTTTCAAACGGGTCTGGCAGTCTCTCTGGAAAAGGTAAAACTGGTTGTGGTGGTACAAATGGTGTAACTATAGGTCGTGGTCTTATAGGTTCTAAGATGGGGGCTAGCGGTTCTCTACCTAAATTTTCTAATAAACCTCTATTCCTAAATATTCTATTTAAAAATGCCATATTTAACTCATCATTTCCTGATAATCTTCAAAAAACTTCATCAACTTATCGTTGTTTTTAAATCCTTGTTCTCTATCTGGTTTACCAGTTGGGAAAATAGTAAGACTATCTTTGTTTTTTTCTATCTTAAAACCTCCAAGTCCTTTATTTGCAGAAGCCGTCATAACAAATTCACCATCACTTAACATAGCTGGTATATCATCACTTGTTTCAGTGCCTGGGCCTTCAGATGGACCGCCCATACGCATATCTAATTCTTTAAATCCCATACCACCACCATAAGACATTTGTGGTATTTTTGTTTGTGCAGTAGCATTTGCTCTCATAATATTCTGAAAAGCTGATGAAGGCATATAGTTTTTACCACGTGTTGCATCTGTAAATAAACCAAACTCACCACTCATAATTAAACCGTGCTCGAATTTTTGTTTATCTATATCATCTAACTTATTTAAAATATCTGGATCATTTGATTGTAAAACCATAAAAGCAAATCTTTCATTTTCTGGATTTCTTACAGAGACATCAAACACTGCGTTGCCTTGTTGCATACCAGGTCTTACACCAACATCAAAGCCTTGAAATGTTTGTTGTGGCATTAAATCTGGTCTAACAGATAAACGTATATCACGTAAGCCGCCTTCTGTTTTTTCTGCAGCCTCTTTCGTTGCTTTACCATAAAGACCTGCAAGTAATGCTAAACCCGTATTATCACCACTTAAACCACGTATTTTATCCTCTATACCTTTGATAGCTTCAGGTGTTTTTCTACCAAAAAATCTGCCAGTTTCAGTTGGTCCAGAACTACCCCCAAAACCAAGTATGTCACCAATACTTTTAATTATTTGAGGAGTTCTGCCTTTATCTTCTGGATCTCTGCGAAAAAACCTGCCTAACCCAGATGGTTGAGATGCATAGGCTGCTTCTACTTGCTCAGGGGTGAAAAATTTATCTCCTGCTTCATTTGTAAAAAAACCAGGCATACCATCAAACCCTTGTTGATAAGTTATAACACCTCTTTGGAAAAGATCAGTTACTAGGGGATTTGTTTGGTAATTTTGTTCACCACCAGATACCATAGTAAAGTCACCTTCTGACACTAAAGGTTCTTGACCAGGCATAATTTGTTGACCTGGTCTAAAAATATTACCTAGACCCCCTCTAATTCTTGGGCCGATTTGACCACCAAATATGCCTTTTGTTCCCTCTGTAGGATTAAAAAAACCTCTAATTCTTGAAAATCTACCAGAACCTCCTAATCCTTGACCTGCCCCGCCTGCTCCTCCAAACATCTTACCGCCAGCAAAACTTAATGCACCGCCAAGTAATGCCTCTTTTGTAGATAGTCCTGATGCCTTACCAGTTGCAGCAGTAAGAGCTGCTTTAGCTACTGGGCCAACTCCAGGTATAAAATTCACTGCTATTGGTGCTACTTTTTTAACTACTTTTTTAACTTTTTTAAATAATTTAGACAAAAACCCAAATTCTTGTAATCCTGTTAAATTATTTATAGAACCTTGACCAACCATATACTCTGCAGGATTTAATCCTACAGATTGCAAATCTTGGTTGATCATTTGTTGTGTTTGTTCTGAAATGACAGGAGGCACCACCATTTCGCCTGGTGCTGCATGAATTATTTGTGAATCCTCTGGCTGTCCTGCGTTTGCTAATTTTTGTACGTTATCTTCCATAGCTTTTACTAAGTTGTTTGTAGATACCTAAAGTATCTATTATTTACCAAAATTAGCAAGTTTGATAGACGTGGCACCATTATTTTTAACAGTTACCTTGCCTACTGCACTTGTTGCTTCTAGACCATCATCTACAAGTCTTGTACCAATATCTACCCATTTATTACCAGTATATACTTGTAATACTTCTAATGTTGTATTCCAAATAATACTACCAGCATTAAAATTTATAGTATTCAGCTCATTTTCGCTTACTTGACGCGTATTGTCTAGGTCAACCGCACCTAAATTTATCTCAAGTAGTCTAATTAAACGGTTAAAAGTATCTGGAGTAACCTCGCTTTGAGCCAAAGGAAGCTGAGTTTGTAACAACTTACTCATCTTTTGCCGTCAGTTTTGATATCTATTCTTGTCGCTCCTAAACGCCATCCTATTGATAAGTTACCATTATTTGTAGCATCATCATTACTTTCTATACGTAAGGCCATCTGTCTAGCCCTAGCCCTTATATGTGATTGTTGTGTGGTGCTTGATATTTCGTTAGTTGAGTTAGTTGCTAGTGAATCGCCAGGAAAGTTTCTGGTCTTAACAACAACATTAACAGAACCATTATTTGCATCTTCTATAAATTTAAAATCAGGTATTATCCTTCTAGCGAAAGCAAATTTTTCGCCATCATCTAAATCAAAGTCACTGCTCTCTATAAAAACACCAGTCATAGGTGAACCATCATCATTAAATCCTTTTTCTTGTTGAAACAAATAACCGTCATTTACTGCTCTAGGATAATTTTCTATACCAGAATCAAGCCAAGCTGTTCTTACAAGTTGACCATAAAACCAAAGGTTTTCTGCATAGTTATAAATTACATATCTATCAATTTCAGATGAACTGGACGAACAATAAAACCAACCTACTTCGTTTTTATCTTTAATAGTAAAGGCATGTATTTTAAAAGATTGTGTTAAATTTATATCACCAAACACATAGTTGTGTACTGAACATGGTAACGTATTTACAGAACCGTTATAAAAGTAAAAGTTGTTATAACTCATAAAATATACAGCAGATGGTGTGGTTACGGCTGCTTTTGGTCCCACAAGTCCTGTACCTTCATTAATTAAATTAACGGCAAAAGTAAAAGGTGGACCAACAAATTGCATACTATATAATGCTGTATCTGTCCAAATTAAAATTTCTTGTCTAGCTTTAACTGCACCAATTATTGAAGATCCAGACGATAAACGAAGAGAACCTGCTGTATTAGTAGATAATGGCTCAAACTCTAATTCATTTTCTTGATCGCTAAAAGCAATTAGCATAGGATCTATAACACCTGTTCTAGAAGTGCCTGATATAGGATCAGCTCCTAAAACTATTAAATGTCTATCAACTTCTGAAGTAATTACTTGTAAACCAACGGTAGGGACTAAATTAGCACCTGTAATACCTGATAACTCAACTGCCCTTGTACCAACACCATTATTTTCTGTCCATTTAAATATACCACCGTTTCTAGCACCTATAATTAAATCCTCTCCATAATTATCGTGTGTCCAAAGTCTTAATTGATTTGTAGCATCTAATGCAGATGTGCTACCAAAGGTGCCTTCACCCCAGCCATTTATGCCCCAGCCTGTACCAGGCACGTAAACATCTAAACCAACATTAACTTGATAAGCACCTACAACTGAAGAGCCACCGTTGCCACTATCAGAAGAGTTTGCTGTAACAGTTGCACCAGAAGTATCTTTAGCCTCTATAGTGTAACTATTAGCATTAACTATAGTTGCTATTTGATACTCTTGATTTAAAACTGCAGCTGTAATGTTGCCTCCTAAAGAAGAAGCACCACTAAATGTTACAAAATCATTCTTTACAGCCCCGTGCGAAGTATCTGCAACGGTTATGGTGGCATCACCATTTGTAGCAGAAAATGTTACGTCACCTGCAGATGTTGTTAATCTTATCGGTGTTATATCGTTAAATATTGTACCGCTTTCAATATAATACTTAAGGTGCGTTCCTATACCAAGATACTTTGTACCACCTAATGATATCCAACCGTGTAAAGCTCTAGCTGTGCCTAAATACGTTGCGGCTGATAATTTTTCCCAACCACCAAATTTTTCTGGCCTACCTTTTCTAAAGCGTACTAGATTACAATCGAACCAACCACCTTCATTATCATAGGCTGTACCCTCTCGGTTTATGCCTGGTCTAAATATGGTTTTTTGTAAAGGCATTTACACCTCAGTCCAATCTTTGCCTTCAAACAACAAAGCTTCACTCTTTCTTCTTTTTACTAATCCTTCGTTTACCTCACCATTTACTTTATTCCATCTTTGTATTTGGTATGGTATATCCGCCCAATCAACATGTGTGCTGTTTAAAACTTTTAACATAGTTGAACTTTTAAGATTAGTTGGACCTAAATTAAAAACCCAAGATACTAAGGCATCAAATTGATTTTGGTTTAACGCAACTTTAACTAGATCATGAATATAACCCTCATATTCTTTTAGTTCATGAGCTAATAAATCTTCAGCCTCTTGCATAGTAATAGACATATTATCCTCAACAGGTGTGCCATCTATTAATTTTAAAGAACCATAACCGATTGTAGGCTTGTTAGCAGGACATCTATAAGACACAGCATTACCATCTGCATCTTTAGGACAACCTTCATAATGTTTTATAAGCGTTACGCCTTCTTGTGATATTTGCATGTTACTCTCCTTTATCGGGGGTGTGAGATGCTCCGAAATAAAACGAAATAATGGCACTTGCTAATCCTCCTAAATAACCTAGCACTAAGTTAATTAATGCTTCGCTGTTTTGCTCTGGCGGTTGTAATGTAACCAAAAATATATAACCTAAAAATCCACCTATAGTAAACAATCCTATAATACGAGCAGTCCAGTCTTTACTAAACATGCTTCTTGCATTTTGTTTGTCTTGTGTTTCTAGTTTAAAAACATCTACATCAAGCTCTTTCATTTGCACTTCAAAGTCTTGTTCTGCTTTTTTAAGTTCTAACATTTGCTCTGGAGTAGCATTTTGTATAGCTTGTTGTATTGATTTTTGATCGTTTGACACACCCAAAACCTCAGCTATCTTACCCATAGCCATATTACCTAGAGGTCCGCCCATAGCAGATCCAAGTGTGGGTGCAACAGCACCAACAATATTTTTTAGTAATCCTTTCATATTAAAAACCTCGTTAATACTGCAATACCTATAGCACCTATAAAACCAAAGACCCCAAAGGTTGCTGCTTTTATAGTTGAATTTATGTATGTGATTTCTTGTTTAATATCAGAAAACTCGTTAAAAGCAGTTTTCCAACGCTCATGTGATATGGTTTCAAGCTTTGTAAGCCTTTCTGCTACATCATTAACTGTCATTTTTTTTTCAATCATTTTGTAACGTATATATTTTAATTGGTTTTTCTTTACCTTTTACAAAAATACTTTCAAGTTCTTTTAATATTATTTGATCACTAAAGTTACTTGAACTGATAGTATCATAACCTATAACAATATCTTCTCCAACTTCCTTTGTAGAGCTTTCTAGTCTTGCGGCAAGGTTTACAGCATCTCCAATAGCAGAGTAATCAAACCTAGTATCACTACCCATATTACCTACAACTGCATATCCAGTATTAATACCAACACCTATTTCAACTCCTAAATTAGCCATTTTAACCTTATCTTGAATCTCTTTTGCACAAAGAACAGCTGCGGTTTCATGATCTGGCACGTCAATAGGTGCATTAAATATGGCCATCATAGCGTCACCAATATACTTATCTACCATACCGTCATAAAACTTAACGGTATTTGCTTGTATAGTAAGCACTTTATTCATAATTTTTGTTACTTCTTCTGGTTCTAATTTTTCAGACAAAGCAGTAAATCCACGCACATCTGTAAATAAAAATGTGCAATATCTTCTTTCACCACCTAATACTAAAGACTCTGGATTGTCTTGTAACTTTTTAACTTGTCTTGGATCAAGATAATGTTCAAACTGTTTTTTTATTTGTTGTCTAAGCTTGTATTGTTGTCTAAATCTAAGATAAAACGCTATTGATCCTGTTATAAATTCAGATATTAACGTCCAAGACACATCAATTAATAATCCTTTTTGTATTAAAAAGTAGCCTGCTGTAGCAGTAATTATCATTAAAACCGTTGCAATAGATATACCCCAAGTAATACCTAATAGGTGCAAAGCAAACCAAACTAATGAGACAAAAACGACTAACGAAAGCATTTCTACAGCTAATGCATAATCAGGTATATAAGGACTATCTTGAATTAATATCGATTCTGATAAGGCAGTTTGAATTTTATGTGGTTCTAATAAGCCTACAGGTGTAGCTATTTGTGGCATTACTCCATTAGCTGTAACACCTACGAATACAAACTTACCTGCTACATGCATTTCCTGTAATGTTGTTTCTTTAGTATTTACCCAACTAATCCATTTACGTCCTAGACTATCTGTTTTAACTGGTGGTATTCCTCGTATTGATATTTCTTCGATACCATTATCATTAGTTTTTATAATGTAAGTTTCTACATTTAATAAAGATTTGTAGATTTGTGTACCAAAGCTAGGTATCCAGTCATTATTGGGTGTTTTTACTAATAAGGGTATTCTGCGTACTAATTGATCAATATCTGTGGGAGCAACGGCTAACCCTTGAAGTGCATA
>VTLG01003055.1_pt1 | contig 13291 bp, 17 predicted proteins | sample 4694571 | NCBI WGS metagenome assembly VTLG01 (sample SAMN12604809, study PRJNA352737) | marine metagenome | biome: ENVO:00000447; feature: ENVO:00000209|ENVO:00000569|ENVO:01000036; material: ENVO:00002151; isolation source: viral sequences binned using virsorter ... | reverse complement strand
TGTTGTCTGTGAGAAGCTGTACCCGTCAAGAATAGGTATTTCCCACAAAGCCCCTTTTCCTAAATCTGCCGCTAGTTCAGTGTTGTCAGTTGTGTTTCGAAACTGAAGAAACATCCTCGTGTCGCGGCTAAAGTATAATTGTTCTGCCATAGATTATCTCCCTATGAACTTGAAAAGACTTGGGCGTGAACGTTTGTTCGTGCCAGCATTTTCCTAGTAGCGAACCTCTATAAGTATTTCACCTACGCCTAGAGGATCTAACACACCTTCGTCAGTATCAATACTAACTATTGTGATTTGTTGAGTTTTTTGCTCTAACCCATTTCTATCGTTGTAAAGTAGTTGACTGTTTTCTTCAAGAACTGTTTCAACATCTTCAAGTAGTTCATCTAATGCTTCTACTGAGTCTTCCTGGTTTACATAACAACGTACTGTTACATTTAAAAATCTATCTTTGTAACCACCTGCTTGGTACTCTCTAGTTTCTGATCCTGCATTTAAATGTATTGCAGGAAATTCTTCTACTTCATCCCAAAATTTCAGTCTTGGACTTGTTTCAGCAACAGATTGTTTATATAGTCCTCTACCATCAATCTTTCCTAATACTTCTGCAAGTGCTTTTGTTATTCCTGATCTACGAGACGTATACAACCTTTCGTTTGCCATTATAGTCTCCTAGTGTAAAATCTTCCCATTGCCAAAGTAGCTGCTACTTCTCTTATTGATCCTTCTATTAATCTACGAGGGTCTCTATCTGGAGTTGCCCAAGGAGGAGATCCTCTTCCCATTTCAAATACTTGATAGGGTCTAGTTGCATATTGATATCCCAAACTTGGAAATCCTTGTCGAGTTTGAGTAACATCTGTCACTTTTACACTTTCAGCAAATCTACCAGATCTGTTTACTAAAGCTGGCTCTCTCATATTTTTTCTAACAGTTTGTGGAAGCTTTTGATTAATAAGTGCTACCATTGAAAACATTGAATTGCCTTGTGCTCCCTTAGTACTTTGTCTTCTTTTTGCTGCTCTTCCTCGTACTCTTGGAGCTTTTACGTTGTGTTGCTTTCCTTGTTTTCCTTTCTCTTCGACTTTTGTTGTAGTTTTTAACTTAACCGGTGAAGCATTTTTTATTTGTACATTCTTTTTATTTTTTAATCTGTTTGTAACATTTAGAGTATAAAGAGCATCTAGTTTTTGTTTTAACGAACTTGAGCCTTCTAAGTCTATATATTTCTGACCAGTTATTGTCATTTCAACAGCTTGTAAAAATGCTTCTTGTATTGCTTTTTCTTCTGCTGCACTGCCAAGATTTACTCCTGCTAGCACTGGAGTAAGAATCATACTTAAGCCAGCTTCCAAGTCTCCTTTCTCTGTTACCTGTTGTTTTGCTTCTACAAGGACTTTCATTAGAGGAGCAGCTATTCGTTTTCCAGCAAGTGATTTTATACCTTGTCCTAAAACAAGTCGTAAGTTGTCCTCAAATACTTTTTCGTCTATTTCTTTGCCTTGTCTTCGTGCTACCTGTATTGATCCTGTTGCTGCTCCAACTAATCCTGATGCAGTTCCATCAGCTCCATGATCTAAGTGTGTCGTTGATCCTGCAGCATCTTTATTGTAGCTTGCTTGAGGCTTCTTAAGTCTTTTTAAAAAAGACTCATTAAAGTCATGTATCTTTTCTTTGATACCATCAAACGTTAAAGGTAAATAAAAAATACTTCTACCAAAAGTTAGTTTGTTTCTTTTTACTAACTGTTTAAAATATACAGCACCTGGTTGTTTTTCAGGAAAAGGCTGTGATAATCCTCTAATATACTGTTTAAGTTCTTTTCTATATCTTGTTTTTTGAGCTGATGTAAGTTTAGCTGGAGCTATTCCTTCTTCAAACCCTGCTTGTATTGCATGAGTTTGTGTTGTCTTTAAAACTATGCATTGCTGAACTGCCGCTGATTGTAAAAGAATTCTTGCAGCTTCTGCAACTAATTTCTCACTTTTACGATTAAAATTTTCTAGCAAAACTTTTGAGACTTCTTTTCGAAAAGCACTCTTACTCATTAAAAATTCTTATACAAGTCTAGCACTCTTTTAATGTGATCTGGAAAAGACACATTATTGCGCTGACTTGTGCTCGACTGATTCTGGATACTTGCTCCAGCAATACTCTGTCGTTGTTTATGTTCGTCTCTCAAGTAGTATGTTACAAGATCAAGAACTGCCAATTTCAAATCTGAAGGTACAGCCGAGTATCCTGCAGTGTATACAACTTTTACTGCTCCCACACCAGTGGGCCAGTTTTTATACCCACCCGAAGTTGTTGTTCTATAAACACTATCTGTTTCAGAGTTTAGAAAGTATTCATATGCTCCTGTTGTAAGTGTTGTATAAGATCCACTATAGCTATCTCTTTCCTCTACACTTACAATTGAGTTGACTGGACTTTCAGTAAGCTGCACAATGTATGTGCTCCAATCAATATTAAAAGTTTCTGTCTTATTTGACGAGTAGAAATCTACAAAAGTATTTCCACAGTAAGTCTTTACTAATTCACTTATAGACGGAACAAGTACAGTTAAACGGGCATCATCTTTTGGTTGAGTAATGCCTTCTGCAGTTTTATAATCTTGTACCGTAATTAAATCTGCCATAAGTGCCTTAGTAAAAACTTGGGGGAGGAAAACCTCCCCCGAGTCATTATTACGACTATCAGTGTTATCTACTGATACTCAATCCTTACTGAACCGTTGTCACCTGGGTGAGCGCCAGCTTTCGCTTCCAGTTCGGCAAAGCCGAGAGACTGTGAAGCAACAAGCGCTGTACGCTGGTTTGCAACTTCGTAATCAGTTTCGATGTTAACACCTCGAAGGCGAGGAATAACAAAGTTACGAACGTTAACCGCAACAGCAGCAGTACCTGTTACAGCACCACCTGCACCTGTGCTGCTTGCAAGCGCATCAGTAGCAATTACAGGAGATCCGTAGATTGCTCCTACAACGCCAAGACGCTTGAGTGCGAGCTCAGATCCAACTTCAGAAACGTCAGAGAATCCTGCGTCTCCAATCAAGTTGAAGTACTGGTCAACGGGTACTATGTAAGCTACATCGCTTGGGTTCAAACCAAACTTACCCATTTCTGAACGAATTGAGAGTAAGTTAGCAGAAGTAACAGCATCAGAAGTACCAGAAGCATCTGGGTCAGTTACGAGAGTTGAATCAAACGCTAAGAAAGATCCACTTCCGTCTGTACCAGCAGCACCACAAATACCAACTATAGAAGAGTTACCTACTATAATGGCAGCATCAATTGCTTTTGCGTGTGCACGTGCAAGAGCTGGAGTAAGTATTGGAAGCAACGTAACAATTACTTGCTCGTCAGTATTGTTGTCCAGGAAGGTTCCTGAAATCAATCTGTGAGCTTTCAATATTATGTTTCCAACGGTGAAGTTGTTATCACTCGCACCTTTTTCTTCCAACAAGTTAGCTGCTGTACTAAGGCCACCTGAATTGAAGTTTGCACTTTCAGTGTCAGGAATGATTGGCAATACAGTTGCACCGGATTGTACCTGAATCTCTCTAAAGAGAGGAGCAATCTTCTGCTCGATCTTAACAGCTTCTTCAAAAGTTGAAGCTACTGCAACATCGATGTTTGCAGAAGTTGTGGCACTACCGAAGTCAACACCAGCTTTCTCAATTACTTCACGACCGTACTGAGTGTCGATGATTTGCTTCTTGAGAACCTTACCAAGAATGCTTGCATGAAGGAGCTCTTCTTTTACAGCAGCATCCAACTCGCCTGCACGATTAGCAAATACGCGCTTAGACGTTCTCATTTGCTCAATCTCTTGTTGCTTCTCTTTTAGCACCTCTTCGTGCTGCTTAATAATTTCAGCTGTATCAGCCGACTGTGCATTAAGCTTTTCTTCGAGATCCTTAAGCAAGCGCTCAGCACCAGTTTCAATACCAGTTTTGATTGCAGACTTAACTTTCTCCTCTTCCTGAGCCTTAGCTTCCGCTACGGCTTCAGCTTCTTTTTTGGCAGCCTCTTCAACTGCCTTTTGCTCGGCTTGCTTCATTGCAATTTTAGCTGCTGTTTCTTCAGCTACTTTTTTAGCAAGAGCTTCCAAGTCAACGGATGGTTGTGTCTCATCAGACATATTTGTCTCCTTTCGGACTATCGCCCCGTCACTATTAGTGAAAGTTTTTTTGAATTCTTCATACTCCGAATCGGAGTCAAAAGACTTCGCCAGTGAAAAAGTAGCTGCTTGGTTACAAGGTACCGATACTACCGATACTTCAAACAACTCAGCGTCCTTTATCTTTAATCCGTCGGTTTCCTCTAAATAATCAGCATCCTTGACTCGGAAACCAACAGAAAAGGCCCCAAGGACACCGTCTTTAACTAATTCGGCTACATCTTTGGAAGCTTTACTAATCTTTGCCTCCATATGTAGTCCGTCTTTTGTTGCAGTGAGTTTTGTCGCACGACCAATTGGCCGATTGTAGTCATGGTTAAAAAGAATAATGGGATTCTTTTCAAAGTTTTGCAAACCACCTTTTGTCCAAGCATCTGCATCAATTGAATCGCCTGCGCGATCAAAAGCAGTAGTGCTTGCCATGCCGCGTATCATCACACTACCGTCTTCAGTAGCTTCTGATTTAAACGTGGATGTTAGATTAAATACTTTTTGCATCTTATACCCCAGTTGACTTTGCTCTTAATTCCTCGAGAGGATCTTTAGGAACATCTTTAGTAATGGTATCTAGAATTGCTTTACAGTGTAAGTCGTTTTGTACAAAAGCAACCATAGCTGACCATGATTTAAAAACTTTTTGTATTGTAATTATCTTTATGAGTTTTGGACGAAAAGGGCAGTCTCTAAATTCTTTTGGACTTGTTGGAATTGATCCTCTTTCAGCAAAGTACATTGCTAAGTTTCTTCCTAATCTTTTTCTTTGCGACATTGTTGCCATTAATCTTCTTCCTCTTCTACTGGTCTTCCGCCTTCTGATGGATTTCCTGCGCTTCCAGCTACATTTGCAGGTACTCGTATCTCTTCTGTACCTTCTATCTCTGGGAAGCCTAATCGGTCCCGAGCTTCTGCTGCTGTAATAATACCTCCATTTACTAGGGAGGTGAAGTATGCGGCTGAGTCTCTTAGCTCTGGCTGCAATGCAGGAATATTTGTTACATCTTCTTTTACACTAAATCCAAAAAATCTTTCAAATGCAAAATTCATTTTTCTTACGATTGGTAAGATAGTCTCAAGGTAATACATTCTCATATTTGGACGAATGTTTGCATTGTTTCCTGAGTCTAGTAATATAGGAGGTACTCCTATTGCTTTCAGAATAATTTTTTCGTTTTCAGCGATAGAATTCTGAAAGTCTAAATCCTTAAAGTTTGTCTGCGAGTATGAGTCTATCTCTATACCGCCATCTAAAATCAGAGGTCTTTTACCTCCAGCTTCAGGTCTGTACCGTACTCCCCATGACTGTATCATTCTCTCTTTGATTTTTTCAGACAGTGTATTTGGGCTCTTGAGTACTAATCCTGGCACTGCTCCATTCTTGAAAAAGTTGTCTTGAAACTTTCTCATAGATGCCATAAGTTGCATCGTACGAAGTGCTGGACTTAATCGTGGCACTCCTCGATATATTGAATAAAAGGAGTTTTCTTTGATATGAATTATCTCTTCTGGAGTATAGTTTATATCGTTTGAAAATCTGTAACCTTCAATATACGTGTCACTACTTGACTTTATTGCCATCTTGCTCGAAGGAAGATGATAGAGATGAACTCCATCAAAATACACAAAAATATTTCCGTCAAGAATAAAGTCTGTGACTAAGTTTCGTTTAAAGGTGTTTATATCTTGAAAAGGATTGGGTTCATAGTTGAGAAGAGTATCGACTTTTGCTCTTTTTATTCCTTTTACAACACCATTTAGTTTATTTAATCCAGTAACAATACATGGTATTTCTGCTGTATCATCAACGACCATATTCACTGCTCGATTTACAATTTCGAGTTCTTCATATTGTCGTTCGTAGCTAACAGTTGGCTCACGAGTTGTTTCTGAGCCTCCTCCCATAATTCCTTGAGAAGGATTTAATTTTTCTGTTCTACCAAGTAGTCTATCATACCACGCCATGTTTTGCTCTTTGTATCTCTACCCATCTCATTTGTTTATTTGCTGTAACAAGCGATGGTTCTTTTCCATAAACTGAATGAAGCTGTAGGTGATGTCGATGACATAAAGTAACAGTATGTATGTAAAGTTCCTCGTGATGTTCCTCTATAAAATCGTCTCTCAATGCCTGAATATAGTTTGGGTTTAAGTTGTTATTCAATAGCCAGTTATTGAGTAATGGCGTCAAGCTATAGTAGTGGTGAAAATCAAGTTGTGTTTCTTCACCGCATATATAACATTCCGCTGCCTTTTTATACTTGGATTTTGCTTTATCTCGTACATACTTTACTACGTCACGTTTTAACTTAGGCATTTTGGTTCCGCAGTTATATCTATAAAAAGAATTATATCTACTTTTAGATAACTTGTCAAATACTATTTTTTGGAGGTATCATTAGAACGTGCTGTTTGAAGTAACAAACGAATATAGAGCATATCGCATTGCATCAGCCATATGTGAAGAACGATCATGTTTCGGACGCTCCTTCATAAGATTTGGGTTTGAGTCCCACTGATAGCTTTCAATAGAGTACTGACTCTCTGCGCACTTTTGATCCATAATAAGTTTATCATTATCTACGATTGCAGCAACGTGCGCTATTCCGTCTAGTACAGACTTCTTTGCATTAATTGTAGATATGTCAAAGTTTTGTGCAAAATCAAATCGAGTTTGTTGTGCTGCCGAATCGATGTATATAAAATCAACATCCCACTTATCAATCAGCTTCTGTATTTCACCTGCATGTTGCTCTGTAGTTCTCTCTGCACTCATGTATTCATCGATGAGATAAAACTTTTCTTTATCCCAGTCGTAGGCGATTACGCAAAAAGCGGTAGGATCCTTATAGCCAACGTCAAGCCCAGCAAATACATCCATTGATGTAGTATCAAACTGAGAGAGATCCTGTATGCACTCTTCGAAATTAAAGTTCCACACCTGTCCTTCGTATGTATTAAAATCTGCTTCATATTCTTGTCTAAATTCCGCATCAGACATCGACTTCCTTGCCTCAGCAATGTCTTGCTCGCTCATCCTTGGATTATCTTTATAACCTGCTCTTACGGAGCACCATTCAGGAAACTCTTCTGAGTGTCCTCTTTGCCAGAACTGGCTAAACCAATTGTTTCTACCTCGAGGTGTAGAAATAAATAACGCCTTCGAATTCTCTTTATCTAGAGTAGGTCTAAGAGCCACATTGAAAGCGTCCCTTCCATCCACAAGAGCAGCTTCATCAAAAATAATAAGGTCATAACTCCGACCAACACAGGAATCCACCTGGTTGATCGACCCCATACGAATCGTAGAACCGTTAGAAAGTTCGATGACTTTGTCCTTCGCATTATCTCTTACTACCTCTAAGTCGAAATGTTTTATAAGTTGTCTTTGTAAATCAAAAGAAATCTGAGACAGCGCATAGTTTGGGGACATAATAAGAATATTGGATTTTGGTACAAGAGATACCAGCTGTCCAATTATGTTTGCAATGTATGTCTTGCCTTGCCGTCGAGAGATCGCTGCAGAGACAAAACGATACTTCGGACTATTAACTGCGTTAATAATAGCTACCTGGGATGGTAGTGGGCTGATTTCTAATAGATTCAAATATGGTTCTATTGGAAGCTTAAGAAAGCGTGCCTCAGATTTCAAATTTAAAATATAGTCGTCTATAATATCTGTACGACTGATTTCAACTGCCATTTTTTATTTTCTCGTTTTTACGTATGTAATACCACGATATGTATAAGTGATTATCATAATAGTCTCCTTTATAGCTTTTGAGGTTACTATATGTTGTCACCGAGGTCATCGGGGCTATCTTCTAGCCATGTACGCCTGCGCTCCAAAGTACATACCAACTATAGAGGCCTGCGATAAAAATATCATATCACTCATTGATCCCCATGTTTCTAGCTTACTCTCTGGTATAATCAATGATATTAGTGGGTATGCACACATTGCTATTATTGCTACCCACGCCATTCTTTTTTGTGCTTCTGCTTTTTCTTCTCTTAGTTCGAGTTCAATCATTTCTCCTGCCCTTGACAGTTCTTCATCGGTTACTATTCCATCTCCATCAGAGTCGTATTGAGCATATCGAGTTTTTGCTTCAAACTTTTTTATCATTTATTTAATAATGCCTCCAACTCTTGCTTTGTCTTGTTCTGTGTTAGATCTATCAGAATATCATCTGGTGTTGCTACATGAGGATGACATACTGCTGATTTTGCTGGAACAAAGTTATTGTATGCTCTTGTCAATTCTTGTGCTTGCCATCGGCACTGATCCAAATGTTTATACAGTACTCGAGGTGCTTCATCCCCTGTCGACAAGATAACAACTAGGGCATACGCCCACATTTTTCATGCTCCTAACTACTTCTTTGAAGCATAATTTCAATTAGTTGCTGCAGTTTCTCGTCCGACTCTTTAGCTGTTTCTGCTTGATCAGCTAGGGAACTTACTATCGCTTCTATTTTGGCTTCATTGACTTTACTCAACTGCCCTGTTTCTTGTGCAGTCTCAGCGGTTTTCTCCACAACACCTCGTATTCGATCAAGATCCTCTTGAGTCGATTGAGCCTGTGCCTGCATCGTCCCCCAAGCAATACATGCAGGTATAACTCCTGCAAGAATGGGAAGCGTCCATGATGGTACTTTTATGTCTGACATTATCTACTCCTAATAGCTTGGGAAGAATACATACACATCCCCTGTCAGTAAATATATTACAAAACTAATCGGTGCTACAATTATGGTTAAAGTCAGCAACTCTACCATTAAACGTTTGTGCCAAGGCAGAGTATCTTGCCAGTCTCTGAATGGCTGAGTTTTTTGCATTAACAGTCTGGACAATCTGCTGTACATACGCACTCAATCTCACCACAACAATCGCACATTACCATTTCACCTTATCAGCCCAATAGGCTGCTGACATCTTTCCTTTTGCTATATTTTTACGATGTCTTGCTTTAAATGAAGCACGTTTCTTCTTCATTCGTTCACTTTCTCCTGCTTTTGGTTTGCCCGCAGTTTTAGCTCCTTGCTGTCCAAAACGAATAGTCTTAATTTTATTGCCCACCTTTGCGACAACGATGTGACTCTTCTTCGGGTGCGAAGGAGTGCGCTTTGGTTTATTGTAACCTTTAACGCCTGCCCTTTTTAGTCTTGGATCTCTTTTTCTTGCCATAACCGGATGCATATATAGCACGACCCTGCTTTTCGGCAGCAGCCTTGCTCTTGTAAATCTTTCCTGATTTACCCCATCGATAACCACCTTTAACTTTTCTTACGGGCACGTTTTTTCTTTCCTAAAGCAATTCTTCTCTGTATGAGAGACCTTGGCACTTTTTTGCCTTCTTTGTACAGCTTTGCAATTCGTTTGATAACTGCCGCAAGCTGTGCTCGTCGAGACCCCGTAGTACCAGATAAATACTTTTTAGGAACTCGGCTCTTCTTATCTTTTGGTACGCGTTTTCTTTTTGCCACGAGTTCCTCTCTTTATATCATTATCTTGGGAGTGTCCACCCCGCATAAATGAATTTACTCTACCGAACGCCCACTGTGACATAGAAACTCCCGGACGCGATCCAGAACTGAGGTACGCTCCTTGCCCCCGCCTATAGACTCGAGCAAGTTGTCCGTAGGTGTAGCGAGACTTCTTAGCCTTTGCTTTGAGCGTTTTTTGTACAGATGCGCTAAGTGGCCTTCGTTTCCCAGGCTTCCTTTTAGTAGCGGCTTTTCGCTTTCTTTTTACGGCCATTCTTTTTTCTCTTACGGTGAGCTGAGTCTTTCATCAACTTACCTCCGGGCATAAAATGATACCCCTTTGGAGCACGTTTACCTCGATAAGTTTTACGCATTACTTCTTACCCCTCTTCTTCCTAAGAATTGCCTTTTGCAACGCCATCGGAAGCTTTCTCTGTTTGGCGGTGAGACCGTTCGACTTTTTCTTCTTTTTGCCATTCTTCTTTTTACCATTTTTCTTTTTACCTGTATGATAAGCCATTATCTCTCTCCATATAGCAATTACGCTGCTTTGTGTTTGCAATCGCCTGCTGTGCCCAGTCTAGCTCTTGTATAACACGAGTGTACCACAACTTGTCATAGTCCTGCTTTGCTTTCTCCCGATCCTCGAGTAGTTGCTCGATTCTCATGGGAATGTAATCTGGTTTCTGCCTTCGAGCCATCATGTATACCCCATATACTTGAGCCCTTCAAAAGTTGCAATCAGTATACCGACAATTGTTGAAAATGCTCCTCCGATTGCTTTGAAGTATCCCATCACTTCTTTTAACTCTGCATTTCTATTGAGACGCTTTTTCTTTTCTTCGGCTGCTCTTGCTCTTTTGCAGTTCTTCTGAAACTCTAGCCAGCGATCCCACATTCCCGGATCACCCGCATAAATCATTATCTCCCGTAGTCTGTATTCTTGTTTTCGTAGTTTCTCAAACTCCATGAATGTTTCAATTTGAGATTTGCTACCTCTTTTGTTCGAACTTCTAGCAATAATGGCTTTTGTGTTGAAGTATGTTGCACAACTTCCTGCCATCTGCGATATATCTTGACCGTGCTTGACCATATTCATGATCTGGCTCAGTGCCGCATTGGCAGCCTGCACTTCGGCAAGCACGAATTAACCCATAAGCCCCGAGGCAATTATTCCCATTAAAAAGAGTATGATTGTTCCTCCCATCGCCAGCATACGATTTTCAATTCTTTGAAGATGCTCACTGTTTGCATCTACACGAGCAAAGATAGTTTTCCAGCGCTCTTCACACTGGGCTTCGTGAGCTTTAAACGCAGTCTCTAGGTCATGTAGTTCCAAGGAGCTTCTCCATGAGTTTACCGTAATTCCCTTGTCCAAAAGGTACCTCTGAATTGATCTGTACGTTGTTTTGCGTTCTGATATTACTCGCCTGAGCTTTTTCCAGGTCTGCTTGTGCTTTGATTTCATCCATCCTCATCTTATGTGCCATTGTAAGTAAGTCTGCTAAATCTTTATTCGAATATACACCCGACTCTTGCGCTTCTTCAAGTTTTGACTCGATCATCTCGTCAAGTAGTTTTCCAATGTTATTTCGATTACGATACCCGAGGTCAAGGTAAACTGTATCAATATACTTTTTAACTTCACGTTTATTTAGTAGTTCTGCGACCTTTTCTTCTGATACGCGAAGCTCGTCGCTTACGGCTCGTATGTTTCCGAACTGTAAGTAACTATTTGCTATCTCCATGCCTTCGGGAGATATAGTCGTTAGTTCCTTAGCCATAAGAAGAATTATACTCCAGTTTAGTTATCTTGTCAAGAATTATTTTTCTATGTTGGTTTTGTAGGCCAGGTCACTTCAGTTATATCAGTAACACTGGAATTATTTGCAGGCACATCTCGAAGTGCTTGCCTATAGGTTTTCCAGGCTGCCAGCTTATCTGCGGCTTGTGGAAAGTCTGGTAAAACATATTTATCACTTTCAAACATCAAAACGTCTCTCTGAGATCGAATCTCTTTCCATAGTTCTGTAGAGTTAAGATTCCACTTTTCGTCTTTCCAAAAGTAATAGTGTGCTGTCTTTTTTGTTCTAGCCTTCCAACCCTCGTTTTGTTTCCAATATCGTGTTTCCATAAAAGTTGCTACATCTACTGTTTCTGTAAGATGTACGACATTTTTTCCTGAATCAAGGGCATAACTACCTTCGGGGTCAACATACGCCCCTGGGTGATACATTGATTCAATTTCACCTTCTTTATTTACAATTGCAACTGCATATACATTACTCATGTTAGTAATTCTCCTATTAATATTTCTACATAGTTCTGAATTGGTATTTTCAAAAAACGTCCTATGTTTGCTAAATAAAACCAGACTCTTGAATGAAAGTAAATCTTTCTTGAAGATTTTTCAAAATAATAAGCACCTATCTGTACGTTGTCATCTAAAGAATTATCAACAGTTGTTCTTGTATAAAATCCTCCTGTAAGAGTGACATAGGTTCTTTCAAAGGCGTCATCGTCGGGGGCAGTGTAAATTAAATTACTAGTTGTAGTTCCAAGAGGGGAGTAGTAGTAATTTACATTATTTACTGGAACAAAACTTCCTCCAGGAAAGGTATTCTTTGAGCTACCCTGTTTTATTTCCATGCCTTTTACAATTTTTCTAGAATCAAAAATTTCTTCGTTTTGACTGTTTGTTATATTTAACCCAAACTGTGATCCATTTGTTGTGGTCATCGTAGCAACATTTAAATCGCCTGTGAGACGTTGAATGACATATTGAGCACTGTTTCCGATTTTTGGTGAACTAAAGATAGTGGATGTTCCACTCACATACTCTCCATATTTAGCAAAAACATACCCATCATTTCCAGAAGGTGGACGACCCCATAATAAGTCAGAATTTTGCCACACACTTGTAGGTATTGATTCATCAGCAGAACTAGTTGATCCTGTTGTTGTAACCACAAGAGCTCGAGGTCCGTTATTTGCAGATGTGCCAGAGTCTGAATCAATTGAGTACGTTCCGTTTGGAGTCTGTGCAAAAACACCAAATCCGGGAGTTACGCCTACTGCTCTTTTTAAATATCCTGAAATCACAGCTCCGTCAGGACCCGGAGTTGTTGCCCATCCCAATGCCCAGTAGTAGAATGTAGTGCCTGTATTTGAAGAAGTATCAAAAGTAAATTGATTACTACTTTGCCATCCTGTAGGAGGATTTCCATCATTGTCTGAATCTGTATAAGCAGGTATTGATGTACTAGTAGTTTGTCGATAGTAAACTGCTGTTGTATAAGTATTTGACGTAAGTGTTGAAAGATTTGAAAGGTTTACAGTATGTATTGTATTACTTCCACTTGTACTCTCCGTAATTGTAGAAAGCACGGGCGATAAAGGAACGTTCTCGCTTACAGGAGTGGGAGTTCCATAAACTACTGCTGTACCACCTTCGTTAAATCGTCTTGAATAATAAACACGTCTTTCGCCTCGAGGCTGCTTAAAAATAAAACTACTACTCGAATTATCAGAAGGAGTAGGAGTTACTTGTACCCAAGGATATGCTTCTGTCTCGTCCGGGGGTGGGTTAGAGCTTGTTATATGTTGCATTACCCAAAAAGTAC
>VTLG01001351.1_pt1 | contig 13292 bp, 28 predicted proteins | sample 4694571 | NCBI WGS metagenome assembly VTLG01 (sample SAMN12604809, study PRJNA352737) | marine metagenome | biome: ENVO:00000447; feature: ENVO:00000209|ENVO:00000569|ENVO:01000036; material: ENVO:00002151; isolation source: viral sequences binned using virsorter ... | reverse complement strand
TCATAGTGTCGTAAGTATTTTTTGCGTCTTGCCATTCTTTAATGACAGGACTATCTTCTCTTTCCCAATGAGATTGAAAAACATTTTCTATCGTTTTTCTTTTTTCTGCATTGAGTGTTAGTCTTTTTTCTTTTTGCATATTTTCCTTTCGCTAATATTTTTTTAAATATACTATTGACAAAATAAAGTCAAGGGATTATATAGGATTTATGAAAAAACTTTTTTAAATGGTGCGTTGTTAAGATTACATATCAGACGCTTAAACATGGCGAACCAGACTAACTTTTAAAACTGAGTTTTTCGGGACAACTTGTAGTTGTAAAACAAAGTGCTGTTCACACTTACCTTTCGCAACTACAACTGATCCCTGATCCATCCGAATGGGTGCTAGTCTCCCAGCGTGATGGATCTGGGATCAGATAAGGTGGCTAGGACTTTATCGTAGTAGGGCCGACTCTAGCTGGTAGGCCCTGCTGATCCCTGGTCTAATCAACTGGTGTACACAGGCGCAACTCTCGGATTGTAGCGCAGATTGGACCTGGGATCAGTGAGCACTGGATACAGTGATAGGCCTGTTACCGCGGTTATTAAAATAAAGCACGCCGGCCTCAACCTCACTGGTCGCAGTTTAGAATGATTCTAATTAGCAAATGCAACCTGAGGTTGTATCTAGGGTGCGACAACTTTGCACTTGAGGGATAGTCCTGGATATGCTATAGTGTAATTCTAGCATAAAAGCTAGAGAAAGGTAGAAAGATGGCTCGACAAAAAAGGTATCAGTTGGTCCTAAACTTTAAGACTAAAGAAGATCTTGAAGAATGGGCTACAGGTACTACTAAACGACCATATGTAATCGTAGAAAGAGATGCGTTACATGAGCATTGCGAGCGAGGTATTTATCTTACTAAAAAGTTTAATGTAAAAGCTTTTTTAGATAAAGACGCGCCAGCAGAAGAAGATCTGCATCCTATTGCCCAAGGCATTAGGCTTAGCAGGTTAGGTTAATTAAACTAGATCCAGGCCCGCAAGGGCCTGGATCCTAAAAAAATTTTAAAGAAGAAAAAAGCGGCAAGCCGCAAGCAACAAGCTTGACAATGCTTCCGGGATAGTGTAGGATGTATTTAGAAAGGAATAATTATGGAAAAAATAACAATAGATTACAGAGTATCAGAACATATGAAAAGAATAGCTGATACGCTGGAGGAGATCCTGGGACTGGTTAAGAAGGATCAGGAAGAGAGCAAGAAGAGATGGGAAGAGAGTGAAAAGGATTAAACACAATAACCTGCTGCCATGGTTTACTGATGACCATGGCACCTTGCCGGCCAGTTACCTGGCCAGCTGTAAGAAATTTTTTAAAAGCATCAAGCAGCAAGCGGCAAGCTCCAAGCGCCAAGCATCAAGCTTGACAAAGAAAGAATAAAGGATTATATAGGATATATGTTAAAGAAAGAATTAGAAAAAATAGTTGGAGGGCTGTCTAAGCCTTCTAAGATGCCTGGACCAGCATATAACCTGCCAGCCTCAAAATGTATAACAGGCTCGAAGCTGGTAAAGATACCTGGCAGCGTGTGTCATGGTTGTTATGCTTTAAAAGGTCGTTATAGATTTCCAAATGTACAAGCAGCGCTGGAGCGTAGACTTAAAGCAATTGAGAGCCCGCTGTGGGTTGATGCAATGATCCAGCTCATTAAACCACATAAAGAATTCAGATGGCACGACTCCGGAGACATCCAGTCACTGGAACATTTACAAAATATTTTTAGAATTTGCAGGAAGACACCGGACACTAAACACTGGCTGCCAACGCGTGAAGCTCAAATATTAAAGCGTGTGAAGGTTAACGAAGTGCCGCGTAACCTGGTGATCCGGTTCTCATCTCATATGATAGACCAGGCGCCGGTCAACTTCTGGCCATGGACAAGCACAGTCACTACAGATGGACAGCACAGCTGCCCAGCAGCTAAACAAAATAATGAATGCAAAGATTGCAGAGCATGTTGGAATCGTGATATAAAGAATGTAAGTTATGGTAAACACTAATGTTTAGACACCCAAAATATTATAAAGAATTACGGACGCGTAATAAACTGGATCAGGTCATTAGCCACAGCGCTTCGACGGAAGCTAATTCAAGGCGTGCACCTGGTCCGGGCCCCAAGCTGCAAGCTACAAGCACCAAACGTCAAGCATCAAGCAACAAGCTTACAAAGACTCAAGCATCAAGCGACAAGCATCAAGCGTAGAGGCACAAGCATCAAGCTTCAAGCCGCAAGCGTCAAGCTCCATGATACGTGAGCCACGAAAAAGTTTCACGGTACCTGGACCAAGGGCCTCGACCATGATAAATGTATTGTTAGGATGTTTCACGTGAAACGATATTTGATGTGGAGAAAACCTTATTTTATTCCCCTTGCATACCTTTAGTTCTACTGTGAAAAAGACGCCAGAATTATTATAGCCCAATAGATCGGGAGTGCCAAGAAGACTATTATTTTCAAGTCTAATCCAAGATATTTTAGGTATATTTTTTTTAATTTTTTCATAAAATTTTCGTTCTGGTTTCAAGGGAACCTTGCTGTCTGTTAGTAATCTTTTTGAAGCTTGTCAGGTAAAATTATTGAAGACGGCTTTTCAGTTTTCAATACCAGTCTATGTGACTTATGTCCAGGAAAACCTATAATTGGATGCACATTTTCATGTACTTCCATTCTTCTAATATCATGTAGCTTGCCGTTTATCTCAACATAGATAACTGCATTCTTAACTGCTTCCGATCCTTTTGTAAAAGAACCTAAAAATTCTTGTAGATGTTTTACTCTCATTTCTTTTTTGATATTCTTTCTATAATACTTTTCATACCTTCTATTAAATTATCTTTACCAGTATTGTCATAAGACAAACGTTTCCAATACCAAATTTGTTTTTGAGCATCTCGCAAAATAGATTGATAAAACTGTATTGTTAGTTTTAAATTATCTATTTGTTTAGTTAAGTCTAATGAACCTCGATCATCTTTCATATTGACTTTATAGGATAGTTCCCTTAAATTGTCAATCATGGGTGTACCAAAAAGATTAACAGAAATGCAACAACGATTTGCTGAGTTTTTAGTATTTGGCGGGCCAGATGGACCAATGACTAAAAGAGAAGCAGCAATTGCAGCTGGGTATAGTAAAGATAGAGCAATGAGAGAAGGATCAGAACTAACAAACCCGAGATACTCTCCATTGGTTGTTAAATATATTGGTGAACTAAAAGAAGAAAGACTAAAGAAACACGAAGTTACTTACGAGGGCCACGTTGCAGAGCTTGCTCGATTGAGAGAAGCAGCTTTGAAAAAGGGTTCTTTTTCATCTGCGGTAAATGCTGAAGCAAACCGAGGCAAAGCAGCAGGATTATATATAGACCGTAAAATAATAAAAACAGGCAAACTAGAGGACCTATCAGAAGCAGAGCTAGAAAACAAAATGAAACAAATTCTATCCGACTACGAGCCGCTTTTAAACGCAAAGACTGTTGAGGGTGAGTCATACGACATTAAATCTTCTGAATCTTCTTTACCCAAGCCCGAGGAATCATCGTCCGATCCCCAAAACTAAAACCATCATCATCTTTATCGTAAGAGGCAAAGAGTTTTACAGAGTCCTTATCTTTTGAGTACAGCCAACCTTCATTAACTGGCCTCGCTAATTTCATTCTGTCAAATTCTTTCTCAGTTGCCCAGCCCGAATCGCTCACACAATCGATCCACTCCACCCGGACTTTAGGATAAGGTATATCGGGAGTTACAGTTGAGGCAATAGCTTTTCTTCTTTTCCTAGGCATGGTTATGTATAGCATATAGGGATCTAAAAAGTTTAAAAAATTTTAAAAAAAATGATACGCGCGCGCGTAGGGCATCTGTAAGTACAAAATAATCTGTCCACCTAAACATAATTTGTACCATGATTTGTCCACCCTAAAGTCATATATATCAACACTTCTAGACCAAAAGTACAAAAGTACACTTTTTTTTGCTACTTTTTTTAAAAAAATTTTTAAAACTTTCTAGATCCCTATAGTATAGCTTTTCCTGCCTCATTTTTGCCATAATGTAGATCAATTACTGCCATTTTTTCCTCTGCATTTGATATGGCTTCCAACAGTTTATCAACTTCTCCAGTAATATCTGGGTGTTCAGGTATTATAATCTCCTGTTCACTATAACATTTTATCTTATATTTAGCGTCTTCAATCTCAGCTTTATATCTGGACTTTAATACGCTCTTCATTCTCTCGTTCATACTTTTCCTCCTTTAGTTTTTCAAGTTTGTGTATTAAATGTGATAAATTTATCACAGTTAATTTATCTGCATGGGACAACGACATTTTAAAGTTATCGTCCTGGTACTTTTGAATTTTATTTTTTAATTGTACTTCGGGTATTCCCCATTTCGTCTGGTCTGTCATTTGTCATCTCCTTTAGCAAAGTTTCTAAATCACCTTGTTTCATTATTTCTTTCTCGTCAAACTTTAGTTCATGATACATGTCCAATCTTTTCAAAAACTTATGTTTATATCGCCTTAATTCTGATCCAGTTATAACAAATTCCTGGTAGTATAGGTCAGGCGTACATACCATTATCACACCTTTGTTAATTGTAGAGCCATGCACATGGTCATGGGCCATGGCGTATGCTGCAATCTGCAGGTAATAATCTTCGATCCATTCTTTCTTCTTAGGCCTATTAGCTTGTTTAAAATCTACAATAGCGTCTTCACCATTGTGACTACAAACCAAGTCAGTAGAGCCAGCGTATAACCCAGGATAATACATCGTGACTTCCGAGCCGTAATACTCTTCCACTGGCGCAAGACCAATTTCAATAACTTTTTCGGCCATGGACTTCGCCTCTTGTCCGAGCCCTGTAAGATCATCGTAGCCAGTGCCGAGGATGTAATGCTCAAGGAATTTGTGCATGGCAGTTCCCCGTTTACTAGATAAATTCTTAATTCGTTCTGCTTCTTGTTCTCCAACTTTGGCCTTCCAGTCTTTTAAAAATTGTTGATCTTTGGTTTTGCCTAATACAGTAGTTACACTAGGAAGTCTATACCCTGCTACATCATAGATCCGTGATCCTTGGTCCATGCTCTGTGTGCCACTAACATAATTGTATTTATCATTATGCTTTATAGCTTTACCAATGTTATGGTATTCTTCTAAATCTTTATCACTCATCATAATTTATTACATAGTACACCGCCGCCGCGCCAATAGCCAAGGCTATTAAACCAACTAACAACATACCTAGTCCATATCCAACCGTCATTTCTTATCTTTTAAATACTTAGGAGCAAAATTAGTTATATTATTTAATGGAGCAGAATCATGAATGTTACCACTAACCGATATTCGTGTACAATCAGATTTAAATGGTGCTACCCAATGTTTTAACCACGCAGGAAAAATAAACATATCATTCTCTTCCGGCATAAAAGACATATAAGTTACACAGTCTCTAGGTCCATTACCATAAATAAACTGTATACCTCCAGGTCCACAAGACTTACCGGTATAGTCCGCGTTTTCTTTTTTAAGTTTTTCAGGAATAGATAGATAAGTTACAAAAGATAATTTACCATCATGATCATGTGGTGGATTAAATTCATTTGCTTTTTGATAGTTAATCCAAAGAGCTGATAAAATATATTCAGGTTTTCTTTCGTATTTTTTATTAACAAATTTTTCAAACATTTGATCATACACACCTAAATACTGTGACATGTATGGTACAACTTTAGCTTTCGACTCTTCACTGTAACCAGTTTCTTTTTCTATGATTCCTGCTAATTTAGTTTTAAAATCTAATACGTTTCCTTTACCCTCAGACAATAAAAGTTTTTTAAAATCATCAGTTATTTTTAGTTTGATAACACATGGTCCCCAATTAAAAGTGCTTACATTTATTTTTACTGTCTCTGTCATTCTGCGCTCATCCATAGTTTGTATGCTTCTAAATCTACTATGTTACCATTCATAACTTTAGTATCTCCATAGTGATCAATAATTTTTTGTATGCCCTCAGTTTTAACATGCGAATATGGCCAAAATAATCTTGCAACTTGGTAAGCATCTCTAAACTGACATCTCCAACGCCATTGTTTTTTCCAACCTTTAGTGTATTTAGTTTTATATCTTTTCTCACCAACTGTGCCAACACCCAATACTTCATGGACCCATCGCAAAACAGATTCATCTGTCATTGCCATTTCCATTCTTATACTCCATGTCGGATATGCTTTTTTGTTATGCGGACGTTTTCGCATATATTGTTTGTAAGTAATACATCCCTCACCGTCAAAGAGTCCTGCGATAAAAGCTATGTCTGTTTCGCTAATCAATTTAAAACTCTCTGCGGTAATTTATACTCATATTCATAAAGTTGACCTTCTGAATCACAGTCCCAACATTGGTGTATCTGTAAATCTACATCGTAAATGTTATGTATCTTAATATAACCATTACCTTTACATGTTTTACAAATGTGAACTCTCTTAAGTTTTTTTAATTTTTCCATTTAGCTTTCTCACTTTCTCGTTTGATATTACTTCAATTGTTTTAGAGATGCTAAGCTTGCCATCGGGCAATAATATCTTAGACAACTTCTCTAAAATAGCGTATGTTTCTTTCGATAGAGAAACATTTTTATATTTACTCATGTCTGTCATGCGTGTTTCCTTTCATAATTAAATTTATATATAAGGTATTTTATAGGATTGTCAATGAAATTTATTTTAACCATGTTAATTTGTTCACAAGTAGCAAATACTTGCATACCCCCATATCAATATCCAGAGTCATTTGATGATGCCTATGATTGTATGATAAAAGGATATGAATTATCACACGAAAAGACTGTGGAGATAGGACCAGAAGAGGTTAATAAATATAACATATATATAAAATTTGGTTGTGATGCTGTTGAAGAACAAAAAACCCCTGCAAAATTTGACAAAGTAGTGTAATTATAGTAGTGAGAATTATCTTCTCACCATTACCTACCCTTATTAATTCCCTCTCTATAAAGGGTAGGTGTATTCATCCAAACGCCTGCTTTCTTGTGCACGTACTCACAGGCGCCAAAGGTCTGGAACGCTCGGGTTTTCCGATATGCTAACCTCAGTGATCTTAGCGCGAAGCATTTGTGAATATGAGGCACCGCCTTTTCTAATTCTGTATACATCCGTACAAGTGACCACTACCATCATTCATGACATGAGCGTTGATAGAGTCATCATACGTTGTAAGTTTTAATCTCAGTATGTCACACAACTCAAACAAGTCTAGTTCGTTTACCAATAAAAACATATGTTCCATCATCTGTTTTGTTACTGGAACTAACTGATAAACGCCATCGTTTAGTACGATCAATTCCATTTGCTGCCTCTGCTACTTTCTTGTGCCAAAGTTCTTTATACTTTGGATCTTTTGTTTTATTCCACTGGATTGCCAGTTCGTCTATTTCTTTTTGGTTCATTGTTTATTGTTGTACCCCACTTAATAATGTTCTTTAGACCTGGTGCTTTTATATCTACATCAACACCGTAAGGCTTCCATGCTTTTTTCATTAGATTTAATTCTAATAAAAAACTAGACCATTGTTTTTGTGTTATATTTTTTGGTTTTATTGTTATTATTTTTTCTTTCATGTTTGTAATATAGGATTTTTTGGGAGATTGTCAACCCCTATTATTGTGGACGCCCTTGTCGGTTGTATTTTTTATACGATCTTTTTTTGTTTTTATTTAACTTTTTAGCGTGTCTTCGAGGTCTTTTACGAGGTTTTGGTCTGGGTGTAAAATTAGTAAACTTACGTTTCGCCATATCCAAATAACTTTTCTATCGTTGACATAGGTGATGTTGGTGTAAGAGATGGTAAATAACTTATCTTACCATTTACATGTTGTTGTAAGTCTGCACCACAACTTATACATCTAAAAAATTCTGGCGTTAATCCAACAAGTATTGTCAACTCATGACATGTTGGACATTTCCCGTTCACTATCTCTGCGTGTAATTTTATGTGTTTTCCTGTCATATGCTTTCTTAGACTTTACCACACGTTGATGATAACGTCTATCCCTTAATTCTTTTGCAATCTTGTTATTTTTTTTAGTCAAGGATTAATGAAAGAATTTTTTTCTCACCCATATATACCTCTACGTTTGCCTTAGATTGGATGCATTTAAACGTAACTCTTTCACCAGGATTTCTGTCTTTCATCGCGTAACGTCTAGCTTTCATACAGCTAGATAATGACTTGTGATAACGATGCTCTATAATTTTGTGGTCTTGTAATAACAACAGAGCAAAAACCATTTCTATCATTAGTGTCCACTCCCATTTCTAATTAACTTCTCTACATCTTCTGTAAGTTTTTCTGTTCTACTTTTTAAAAAATCTATGTTAACGGCATTGTTTCTCATACCTTTAATCTCTGTATCTATGTCCTCCACGACGCTGCTTAAATGTTCTACCAACATAAAAAGCTCGGCCTCTCCACTTGACTGACCAAGTTCTCCACGCGGATATTTAATTCTAAATTCTGAGTTAGCTTCTAAATCTTTCTGCATTAATTCTATCTTTGTGCTGTGTTGATTAAGTGTTTCATGAAGACCAAAGTATGCCCAGGTCCCAATTGCAACCATCATGATCAACGAGGCTACCGTTTTCATCGGCATCTGCACCGCAGCCTGTTCAGATATTTTTAATGGTTTATTACTCATATGGTTTTGGTTTTGGTAGTATATACTTTTTTGATGGTATTTTCAATGTACTGTTATTGTTGTCTAAAGTCTTAGAATCTGGATTTTCCTCAATATAATCTTCTTTTAATTCATCCCATAAGCTACCAGTAGGCATATTTTCTGTTTCATCAGCAACAGGTAAAACACCTCTACATTTTGATATTAACAATGTAAAGTTAGGATTTAATGCAAGACTAGGATTTCTATTTACTTTACTACACATCTTCATTAATTCTAATTGTTGTTTTAACTTCATATTTTCTTTTGAAGTTTTGCAATCTGTGCCCAAGTATTTTCTAAAACCTAAATTAAATCTCCAATTTTCATTGTTATAATCTGTGCTGCCAGAAGAATTGTAATTTGTGTCATTCTGATACTGTTCTATACGAGCTTCAAACTCTCCACATCTATCACTATTGTTAAGATATTCGTTTCTAGGATATGCTGGAGTTGTGCAGAAAGCCAGAATTGTTAGCATTAGAATAATGATACCTGTAAAATAATAATTCATCCTGGCAATCTCCATAGTTCATCCTAATAATTTATTTCTCTATTTAAATCTTTAATATCGTATTCCATTTGTCTAACTTTATCTGCCAAAACTTCGTATAAATTTTCAGCCATTTCCCATGTGCCTTCAGCTCTTTCTAATTTTGCAATTACAGTATTTACATTATCTGTTAACACAGACATGTCTCTATTAATATTTTCAATACTCATAGTCTGTAATTTTTCTATTTCTGCTTGGTTAGCGTTGATAGTATCTGTTAAATTAACGATGTATTTAACACCTGTGAATGTTCCAACTAGGACCGAAGCCACAACAGGAACCATTACTATATTTTTTTTTAACAGATCTACTAAATTCATTATTTAACTATTAACGCTACAATCAAAACTATAAACACGATAGATTCAATCTTGTGGTTTGACCAATAATGAATCGCTTTTGTTTTTATTTTATTTATCATTTTTTTTCTCCTCTATCTCGTAAAAGAAATTATCAGTGTCTTCTGTTCGCCACTGCTGTGTGTCTTCTACGTTCCAGTAATTAGTTTGAACCTTCCAATCAGGCACTTGGTCTTTTACCGTAAACGACGGTATGTCCCAAATTAATCTGTTGTTAGGTTGTGCTGCATAATTGCCATCATTTAAAGCAAGTATGTGTGCACACTTATGTTCGTGTGGGATCTCTGAATGATCAGTGTCTAGTATATTACTATCTGGATGTGCAAAGTCAACTGTAAATAAATATTTACCGTAATGCCATTTTTTATCTTTACCAATATACTTTCCTGATTGTGAATCTAAAATGTCCCAACAATGCACAGAAGGATAATAACTAAAAGCATTCCAGAGCTGAAGTTCATCAAGTCTTCGTTTGGGGACGTCATCAATTTTAAATCCTCTTTGAATAAACGCGCTAATTGGTAAGCGATAAAAGACTGCACCGTTTTCCATGATAGCATGAAATAATAAAGCGTGCCCAGTGATAGAACTAAGACCAAAGATAATGCAGTCTTCAACTTCTCCATGATGTTTTTGTAAATCATATAAATATTCTCTTCTTATTTGTGCATAAGTAACTGGTATGTTTGCGTTTAAATAAGCCATGTTTTATCCTCATTTAATTGTACCCCAATTTGGTCCAGATTCATAGTCCACTTTGTTAGGCACTTCTAATTCAACAGCAGACTCCATAATTTGTTTTATCTTATCTGCATTATCACTAACTGATATATCAAGTTCATCATGTACTTGTATATGTGGTGTAATACCTTCTTTGTGTAATTCTATCATAGCTTTCTTTGTCATGTCAGCTGCAGATCCTTGTATCAATCTATTCAAAGCTTTATATGTGTATGCTCTTCTAATCCCTGGTCCGTGTTCCGCGAGTGCTGCATCGTGAGTCAGTGGTTTGTGTATACCGAATTGATTAGGCTCCCACAAATGAAACCTACACAGTCTACCCAACAAAGTTCTAACCTTACCACGATCCTGGGCTCTTGCCATTACACTATCCATCAATTGTTTTACAAACGGTACACGAGCATGATACTGTCTAAACAAGTCGTTTGCTTTTTCTTTATTGACACCTAACTCTGCTTGTAATTTATTTTTACCCATACCATAAAACAAACCAAGGTTAATTGTTTTGGCTTGTGATCTTGGTATGTCTGCCATCTCAGCTACAATCTGGTGAAAGTCTGCATCACCATCGTTGTATGCGTCTAATACATCTCCAACAGCATACATATTTTGTAATGCTGCATAGTGTACAACTAGACGTGGCTCTTGTTGTGAGTAATCAAAACAACCCCACGTATGATTTTCTTCTGGTATAAACAAAGATCTAATTAGTGGACCTATCTCTTTGTTACGTGCAGGTATCTGTTGTAAGTTTGGATTGCTGTAACTAAATCTACCGGTCACAGTTCCACCTTGATCTGATCTTAATTGATTTATCTCTGCGTGTATTCGACCCTTGTGTGAATGTTTTATTATGGTATCTATAAAAGTTGTGTGAGATTTATTTATCTCTCTTGCACGTGCAATATATTTAACAACAGGATGCGGGTGATTCTGTAGAAAGTTTTTAGTAAAAGATGGAGCATTTGTTTTTTCAGTTCGGTCAAAAGGTAGGTTTAGTTTTTCAAAGACTTGCGCAATTGAACGAGCAGCCCATATTTGGGTATCTACTCCTGTCTCTGTTTTTACTTTTTTCAATAATTCTTTTTCTTCTGTTAGCAGTTTGTCTTTCAACAGGTGTGCTGTTTCGATATCTACTCTCACACCTAAAAATCTCATGTCAACAAGACAAGGGAATAAATCGGTTTCTAATTTAAATATGTCTTCTATATCTTGAGAGTATATTTCTTTTTTCATCTCCTCCCATAAATCCAAGGTTAATTCTGCATCTCTTTCAGCGTATTCACCAACATACATTGCAGGCAGTTTATACATCTCAGATTTAGCATCTATGCCCCATTCTTTGGCTGTTTCGGTCAAAATAGCCTCGTTTTTGCCCTTTCCAAGGTAATCCCTACCCAAACTACCTAAATCGTAACGAAAGCGATTCTCGTCCACGAGAGAGCCAGCAATCATGGTATCTACAATCTCACCAGCTATATCTAGTCCTGCGGCCCTAATAAAGCATACATCATACATTGCATTGTGAAATATCTTTCTGGAAGGATAGTTTAGAACAGTTCTAAAGTATTCCATCACTTTCTTTTCATCCATATTACCACCGCCTTCATGAGCAATAGGATAATAACCAGACCAATCTTTTACAGCTAAAGCTATACCAACTATTTTAGCTTTACCTGTAACAGAGCCTGATCCCATAGTTTTTAGTTCTGGATCTTTTGTCTCTAAGTCAATTGCTATTTCATCGTAACCAGATAAATCTTTAAACTCAGTAGGAGGTAACCACTCTACCTGTGGTGAGAACATTGGTTTCTGTATCATTTTGTATCTTTCATTTTTTTTATTTCTAGTTCGCAATAGTGTATAATCTTTTCTAAGTCTTGTATACCATTTTTCAACTTATACCTGCAAACGTATTTCACTACATTTCCTTGAAAAAACGAAAGATCATTTTTTGCAATAAACTCGTAGGGTTGTATCTTCATTTTTTTGTAATGTGATCCTCCAATTTGTTTATCTTGAGGAAACACATCGTCAAATATATCTTTGTTCGTCATAAATTATATCCTTTATATTTTTGTTTTGGTTCAATAATGTGTAGATGTTCCTTGGTCCGTGTTGCACCAACATAGAACAATCTATTCTCATCATCTGGATTTTGTTCGTATGACTTCATTGTGTTTAAACTTAAATCTGTAAGCAAGACAACATTTTCACACTCACCACCTTTTGCACCATGTATTGTAGATAAAGTTATACGCGGTGCTTCGTTTAACTTCTCGCCATTCTTTCTCATCTTTCTTAAATACTGCACATCTCTTCTTGGAGCTGTATCAAAAGCTTCATACCAAACAGAATCATTTACTAAACCATAATTTTGTTTTAATTCTTGTATGTCATAGGTTGCTTCTTTAACCATACTTTTTAATTTGTTCTTATCTACATTCATGTAACTGTATATTCTTTCTATCTGATCGTAAGTTATTGGTTGACCTTTTCTAAGATTCTCCCAATCTAAAGCTGCTAGATGCAAAGTATGTTCTCTCTGTTTTCTAAATTTATTTTGATAGTAATAACCTTTCAGATATAAATCCTCTTCTAAGTTATCTAACATGTATTTTGTTCTAGCCATAACTAGCCATTCACCTGACGACATATTTATTTCTTCAAAGTCATAGTATCTAGACAAAGAACCTTGGTGTGTTTTTGGTTGCCATGTTTTATTTATTCTAGTTTTTATTTTATTTATTATACCCATAGCCAGTCCATGCACCCTCGCAGGAATCCTATAAGATTGCTGCAAGGGTAGCATTTGTCCTTCCTGTGCTATGAAAGAATCTACATCCGCTCCT
>VTLG01007298.1_pt1 | contig 13294 bp, 17 predicted proteins | sample 4694571 | NCBI WGS metagenome assembly VTLG01 (sample SAMN12604809, study PRJNA352737) | marine metagenome | biome: ENVO:00000447; feature: ENVO:00000209|ENVO:00000569|ENVO:01000036; material: ENVO:00002151; isolation source: viral sequences binned using virsorter ... | reverse complement strand
CACTTTTCCAGTCACGGCTGTTTTTAGTTTTGAACCGGGATTTTCTCTTCTATATCGGGCGACCCCAGCTTTTGTCATCCCTGCTCCAGACTTTGTAGATCTGAAATACTTTTTAGTTTTAGGTGGTTGCCTATCTCTTTTTCTCATTACGCCGTTTTCTTTTTCTTTGCAAACGTTGCAGCTCTACTCGGTGTTGGTCCTGTATTAGCTACTGCTTGTTTTCTTTTTACGGCACCCGCACGTTGCCCTTTGCTCATCGCTCTTGCTTTTGCAATAGGCACGCATTTTGGATAATTTTTTCTTTTTTCTCCACCACTTCTTCCACACTTCGGGTATGAGCCATCCGATTTTTTGTTTGCAATATCGACCCAGTTCTCTTTCACCCATGATCTTAAACCACCTTTTGAAAAGTGTGTACGCATTACGAATTCTTTCCGTAAGCTTTGCCTTTTCCTTTCATAGCTAACTTACATTTACCACCCATTCGATAGCCCATTCGTCCACCGTCTTTAGCGCCTTGAACATTAGACATATCTTTTTCATCTTGAATTTTTACTTTTTTTTCTTCCATAGCAGCTTTTTTCTTAGCCTCTCTGTCCATTCTTTTTTGCATGTTTTCTTTTATTAAATTAAAATTAGGCATTCTTGGCATTATACTTGTCCTCCTTTTAGGTATCTCATTCTAGTCATGTCCATCATTCCACCACCCATAGCTTTTTTTCTTTTCTTCTTGCCACCTGGTGTGACTTTACCTGAACATACTGCTGATGCGTACATGTTCGCGTATGCAGACGGGTAAACTTTAAATTTTCGCTTCGCTGCCGCTTTACCTCTTGGACATAGTTTTGCCATTATGTTCTACCTCTTAATTTTGCTAAATCTTTTTCATCAATTCTTTTAGGATCACCAGCTAATTTTGCTATTTTCATTTGTTTAGGTGATAATTTTTTCTTTGGTCCAAATGTTTCTTTTATCTTTTGTACGTTTGATTTTTTACTTCCAAATTTTAAACCAACTCTGCCACCTTTAGCTTTCATATCTTTACCTTTTGAAACTCCAGACTTAGTAACTTTCTCACCTTTTAATTTTTGATTTATTTGTTTAAAAGCTACAGAAGTTTTTTGTATATCTCTTTCAATAGGCAAAAAGTTTCTTTTTACTTGACCAGGAATTTTAGCTAATTCTATTTTATGTTTTGATGTTTTAGTTTGCGGATTAGCTTTGAACGGATTAATAGTTTGTCCAGTGGTTTTTTGTTTACCAAAAATCTTTTTACCTGCTTTTACAAAACTAAATATACCCATTATTTTTTTCCTCCGCCGTTTCTAAATATTTGTGTACCCTTTATACCATAAATGCTCGCCACGACAAGGATCCACAAATTGGTGAACCATGACGGGAGCTGTGAGAACATGTCGAAGAACAATTTTACTTTGTCCATCGCTGTCGGATCGTCCGATACGACCGCCCAAGCAAGCACCAACACGGGCAAACTTAAAATTATGAGAACGGCCTCATCTTTCCAGTCCGACTGTCTAGCTTCTAAGAGTTTTCCCTGGTAAGCCTCCTGGCCTTCAGCCATTTTTGTAGCGTGCATAAGCTGTGCTTCTGACATTGCCATCTTCGTCTTCTGCTTGTTAGCATATATTTTACTTCCAGCAGAAACGGCTAATTTTATTGCCGATAACCACATAATTTAGTACCAAGTAGCTTCTTTTTTCTTTTCAGCTAGCATTCTTTTAGTTCCTCTAACTTTTTCCTTGTCTCCTGTAGGGATATAGTTAAAAGCACCATCCGCAGTAGTTTTAGATCTTGGATCTACCTCTACATTTTGCTCTGGAACTGCAATTTGCTTTGCTTTTTTGTAATTTATCATAGTTTTTTACCTTTTTATTAATTATCCTCTATCATAACTTGTGCTTGTTGTACACCAGTCTTTGCAAGACTAACTCCAGCACGTAATTTAGCTAAATCTTCATTCTGTTCCATCTTATCTTCAGCTATTTCTTGTGCTTGCATCAATTTTGCTCTGTTTAAATCTTGTGTTGCTTCGTCATTTTGTTTTTTACGTTCATTTTCCATCGCTCGAAGGTCAACTTCTCTAGATTTTAGCTTTAAAAGAGGGTCATTATCAAATTGAGACGTAATTTGTTTTTCTTCTTTCATGTATTCCTCTGTCATTTCAGCAATTAATATTGCTTTTCTAGCTTCAATTTGATTTGTAATATCTTGAAGTTGTGCTTGCACCTGTGGATTAACCGCTGCTTGCTGTTGCATCATCATTATTTGTTGCATTTGCTCTCTAAACTCTAATTGAACTTGTTCTTGAGCCATAATTGAGATGTGTTCCAATATATTTTTTTGTATTGCAGCCATAATCATAGGATTATTTCTTACCATGTTAGTTGACATAAAATTTAAATGCGCTGTAATATGTGCTCTGTGGTCTTGACCAGGAAAAGCTTGAAAAGGTTTACCTGCCATTGCATTAATATGTTCCATACTAGGGTCCATTGGAGCTGTTGGTTGAGGTGGTGGTAATACTGCATCAATATTTTTTACACCAATTGCATTATACATGTTTCTATAAATTTGATACATATTATGCAGTTGTGGATTACTTGTTGCTATTTGTAATTGTGTTTGAGCTAAAGTAATTCTTTGTGACATTGAAAATATATTTGGATCTGCAACAGGCACAATATCTACTCTGTCATCAAAATCTACTTGCTTAATATTTCTTTGTCCACCTACAACATCATATGGATATTCTGGCGGTAAATATTGTGAAACTATTTTAGATAATAATTTAAATTCATTTTTCATTGCTGCATAACATCTTTTGTGAATTGCAGACATGACCCTTGAACCACGTTCAAGAAGAGCGATTGTAGTTCCAACTGCAGCTGCTTGATTACCATCGCCCACTTGCATATCAGCAATAGCCGCGAATCTTTGACCAGCTTGTACAACAACTCCTAATAAGTTTAGTAATGTAGGTGAAGGTTCTTTGTATGGTAATGGAAAGAACGCATCTCTTAAATTACCACCAGGTGCATCGACATCCTTAAATTCACCTGGTTGTATTGGAGCTGCTTCGTCTCTGACTCTAACTCCTCTTTGTTTAAATCCTGCAGGTAAGTTCGATAAAGTACCAGCGTCTAATAATTGACGGAGAGCCGCCGTTGCCGTACGACTCAGTCCGCCAATCATATGAATGAGTCCAAAGCCATAAAATCCAAGTCCTGGCAGAAATTTGAAGTGGACAAAATATTGGATCTTAGTTTTCTTTAGATCATTGGGCGCATAGTTCCTTCTAATAGAAAGAACTTTCCTACTACCTTCTTCGACTGTTACGATGTAAGGTAATTTTATTCCTGTTGGTCCATCCGTTCCTTGATCTTCAAAACCTTCCAGGTCTAAGTTTATGTGACACTCTAACAAAGTATAAATCGGTTCTTGTCTTCCAGATTTTTTTGTACCTTCTAGTTCACGTTCCTTTTTATTTAATTCATCATTAACATCTGTACCAGGAGGTCCTAAATCTATGTCAGAATAGAAACCTGATACTTGTTGTTTTCTTAATTCGTTTTCAGAAATTTTTATTGTGTGAATAACCGCTTCCGCATCGTCTAATGAGGTAGCCGTATACGGAACGATTAATTCATCTGCTGGTACAAACTTTGATACCGCTCTTGCAAGCGTTGTATCATAGTATACTTTTTTAAAAGTAGAACCAGCTAACGGTAAATGAAATAACATCGAATCAAATTCTGATTCGTATTCTTTCATTTGATCCATAATTAAATAATTCATGAAATCTTTTACACGCTCTGACTGTTGTTCAGTTTGTGAGTTTTTAATACCAACAATATCTGTTCTTACAGGCCCATCTGCAGGTAATAATTCTTTGTAAGCTTGCGCTTGAAACTGTGTAACTGCTTCAGCTAACACTGGGTGTGTTGCACCTGAAGCTCCTTGAAAGGGTTCAGTTCTATTTTCGTATTTAAATCCTAAAAGATCTAAACCTGTTTTATAACTATTCTCCCATTCTTTTCTTGAAGCTTTATAGTCCATGTAATTTTGAACCATCTCGTTTCCAATTGGTTCTAAAATATCTTCTGGTAAAATATCTGCTAAGTTATCAAAATGATTTTCTGTGCCCGGTATGTTTATAGCTCCCGGTTCAAAGTCGATCGTTGCACCACCATCTTCTTCTGGTACTACTTCAACTGGTCCTTTTTGTTCTGCTTCTTCTTCCTGAACACTAACTTCTTCTGCCATCTCTTCTTCTGAAGGGATATCTAGTTTCGTACGAGTGTTAGGGAGTCCTTTATCTATATCTGCCATTTAATACTCCTATCCTTTCTTAACACGATTTAATAGACCTTGCAACCCTTGTGGGTTTGGTCCTGATTCTGGCGGTGGGCCTGATGAATCGCCAGCTTGTTTTAAGATACCACCTCCTGCTCTTTTACGACGATCAAAGAAAGGACCTGTCTTGGTTTTAAAATTAGATTTTATAATACTGTCATAAAAATCTATTTGACCCTCAGCAATTTCTTTTGAATCTAATCCTTTTGCTTTTGCTCTAGCAATTTTTGCATTTATATTATCTATAATTCTATCTTTTTTATCAAAGAAATCTTCATCAAGTGCTTTTTTAATTAAAGCATCTAAATCTGGAGTCGTATCTTTTGGTGTTGACTTAACACTTTTATCTATCAAAGCTTGTATCCCTTTTCTGAGCGCGCCTGATTTAAAACCTGCACGGCCACCTTTTGCTGCCATAAAAGGATCGCTTAAATCAAAAGGAGTTTTTCTTTCTTGTTTTCTTTGCAAATCTTCATCAATAAGTTTTTGTCTTAGGTCTTCACTTTGTTTTAAATTTTCTAGCATCGCTGCAGTTGGGTCCTCTAATGATAAAAATGGTTCAGCAGCAGTTTGAAATTCTTCTTTTGCTTTTTCAAATTTTGGTTTGCTTCTTAATTTTTGACCTCTTGTTCCTTCTTGTAAACGTCCTAAGTTTTGAATTCTTTCATCAATGTTTTGTAAATTTTCAACTTGTCCATATGCAGGCATCTGTTCTTTTAATCTATCCTCTCTGCTTTTTCCAAAAAGTCCGTACGTTAAAGAGTCTACTATTTCTGTTGCAGGTTTACCTTGTGAGTATTCAAATAAACCAAGAGGAACTGCTATACCTGCTTCAAAAACTAATGCAGCAGGACCTAACACTCCTTTGATCACGCTTCCTGCACCTCTGACTGATTTTGAAAAGTTTGTCATTTTAGCTGCCGCAGCTTGATCACCAGCTTGTGCCTTTGTGCTTAATTCATTTAAAGATTTTTCGTATGCTTGTGGGTTTGAACAATTAATACCATTTGATAGTTGGCACTTAATTCCTAAATTTTTCATAAAAGGAACAAGACCTTTTATTTGTTTAAATTTATCATCAGACAATAATTTTTGCATATTAGTTCCTATCTCTCCGTAAGTTCTAGTTTTACCTACTTCTGGAAACTCTAAAGTTTGTGCAATATTTTCTCCTGTTTTTGATTTAACAAATTTAAGATAATTTTTTCTTTCAGATAAAGGAGCATTTTTTTCTAAAAGTCTTGCCCACTCTGTATTAAATCTTTTATTTGAAACTAAACCTAAGTTTTGATCATGAAATGTTAGTTGAACGCTAAATGGATCTGCTGCAACTCCACCAATATGATGCACATGAAACGTGTTTTGAGATCTAAGTCTTTTAGGAGGTTTATATTTTTCTCCAAAATATGCTTTTTGAATTTCTTCTTTTAAACCTGAGTTAGCTATTTTATTTTTTAAATCATATGGTTTAATAACGCTATCATAGGTAACGCCCTCTAATTTACCTGAGTTTAAATAATTTTTTAAAGTGCTGTAAGTAAATTGTTCGCCTGTTTTAGTATCTAAGAACACTCTTGACTGAAAATCTTTATAGCTAGCACCACTAGAATACTTTGGTCCTTCGACTAATTTTATCCTATCTCCTTCTTTAGAAGATCTTGCAATGTCTTTCCAAAGATCATCGTATGCTGTTCTTGACGAAGGCTCCATTTTATATTCTTTGTAAATTTTATCTTCGTATTTTTTCTTTCTTTCTCTTGCTTTAACTCTATCTTCTTCTGTTTCAGTTTCTTTTCTTTTTTTATACATAGCTGATTTTTCTTCAGGAGTAAATCTGTCAGCGTAAGGTATAGATTTTTTTTGAGCACCCTCGGGTTTATAAGATTTTCTAAATTCTATGTTTTCTTGATCTTTTATTTTTTTTAAAGATTTTTTGTTAATATTATATTTTTTTTCAACCTCTATTTGAGACATTGTCTCTGCATCTTTTTTTATATTATTAATTAATTCTGTATTCTCTGTTAAAAGTTTATTACTAAATTGATTTTTACCAGGTGTTTGACTGTAAAAAGTTCCAAACCTATTTGATGTTTTATATATGTGTCCAGTTTTTTCGTTGTATATAGGACTAGTGGCTGACGATCTGTTTATACCTTTTATCTTTTTTTTAAAACCATCAATTATATTTGTAACTGTTCTTCCTTTATATTCTTTTTTACCTGCTATATTTTCAAAAGAAGTTCCATAATCTTTTTTAAATGCATCTTCAATTGTTTTTTTTCCATAGGTTTTTTTAAGTTCATTGTACGCGTTTAATCTTCTCTCTAAATTCATTTTTTCAAAACCACCTTTTCTAAAAGCAGCTCTTCCACCATCAGCCTGTGGATTACGTTTCATGAAATCGTCGATAGCTTGTTTCTCTATCGCTCGTTCTGGTCTTTTTATTTGATCTGCTGTTGTAAATTGTTCATCATCAAAGAGATCCATTAGCTCTATGATTTTTTTATCTAGATCTTCCATTACTCGCCTAACATTCTAGCGATGCCGCCTTTTGCATATTCATAATCAGAATAATCAATATCAGGTCCACGTTCTGCCGCATACTCTGCTGGTTTCTCTTCTGCAAATCTAACTTTATCTTGTCTTTTTTTAGATTCTACAATTTGTTTCATTGTAGGTTTTTTACCAGTAGCATAACTTTTAATCTTACCTAAATCAGATGTAAGATCACTCATCTTGTTTACAGTATTTTCTACAAACTCTGTTGTGTAATCATCAGGGCCATCCATATAGTTTCTCATGTCAGCTTCTGTAAATGAGAACTCATCGGCAGGTGTGCCTTTTGTAGTTTCATCAGCCTGGCCTTTTTTAAGCAACATCTGCAATGATGTATCATCCCCGCTTTCTCCCATGACATTTCTTATCGGATCATCTACGTCGACCATAATAGAACCATCGTTTAGATCTTGTGTTACCGTTACACTTGTCTCGTCATCAATTTTTTTCATGTGTACAACTTGTCGTTCTTGCGTTGCAAATCTTTTAGAAACATCATCGCCTTCTAAAATAACTTTGTTAACTAGTTGATCAAACCATTCTGGTTTACCTGGAACATCTGCAGTTTTAATTATTGGAACTTTGGTCATTGTTTTACCAACCTTTAATGGTTTAAAAATTTTACCAACGATTGGTATCGCTGCCATACCACCTAATAATTTTAAGAACGTTCTTCTGTTCATACCGTCTTTCAAACCAATACGTGCTATACCACCTTTTGCCATGTCTTCCGGTGGATCAAATTTCTTTTTAGTCAAAGCTTGATAAGCTTGATCATATAAATCTAATCTTTCTTTTGTTGGCATGTCATCGTAAACTAATCCCATTCGCTCTGCTAAATCTTCTGCAACTATATCTGCATCAACTTTTCTATCACCAGAGAGAGATGGTGATTGATTATCGATTGCATCATCTAACATTTTTCTTTTTTTCATTGCAGCAATATTCTTTTTGTTTTCTGCTTCAATCATATTTTTCAATGACTCTTCTGATGATTGCACTGGCGCTGCAATATCATCGGGACCACCTCTACTACCTGGTGGTGGCATATCATCTGCTTGACCACCCATAATCTTAGATCCTTTTGGTATTTCTTTTCCTTCAAGATCAAATACTTTTGCTGACTCTGTGTTTCTAATTCCTGTTTGTGTAGTTTGTTTACTAACAGCTTCTATTTGATTTAAAATTGTTTTTAATTGTGCTTCACTAGTAATGGCTCTTGGATCAATACCATTACGTATCAATAGGTCAGCCATAATATTTTCACCTAACGTGACTCTTTGTGGATCTTTTAATGTGATCATGATGCCGTCATCAGAACGACCGGCCATCTGTTTAGCGATAAAGTTTCTGATAATTTTGTTTATCATTAATAATAATTCCTTTTAGTTTTCTCGACTTTTTCGTCGATATAATCTTCAGGGTGATCTATAAGTCCACCTTGTCTGAATCGCATGATAGCTTGTGTGGTTGAGTCCACAAGATCATCATGGTCGCCATAGGGAAATGCTGCGCACTCTTCCATGACATCGTCTGCGAATTTCTGCTCCGGACACCATATCATACCAGATTCAAATAAAGGTGCAACAGAATTAACTCTTGCATGCTTATCGTTTCCTTTTGATGGTGTAAAATTTACTACAGGTATATCCATTTGCCTTAACTCATATGTCAGTGGTAAACCACTAGCTTTTGCTTCAACAATAACAGAATCAGGTTGCCAATAGGTATATTGTTCAAGGGCCAAGCGCCTTAGTTCAGGAAACTCATAACGTCCTTTAATTGCATCCAATAGTATTAAATTAGCAGGTTCATCCTCTGAAGGATAAAACACACCCCAAGTAGTAATAGCCGAGTAATCCGCAGTTTCTTTTTTAAGAAAGGCTGTATCATAAGATTGTATAACGTGATGTAATGTAGGTATCCAATCTTTGTCCCAGATGCGCCACCACTCACGTTTTAATATTGCACCTTCTTCAGCTGTTGGATTCTGCATCCACTGTGCATTCCATTTACCCGTGGGCAGTGTTGCTTGGACCTTCTCTAATTCATCTAACTTCCAATACTCAGGCCATACTGGTTTAGGATTTGATCCGTGGTCCATGATTGCCGGAAACTCGACCACGTGCCACTGATCAGCTTTCGCTTCTTTCTGGTTGTTTATAAGTTTAGCTGTTAAATCTTTGTTAGACCATCTTGTCATAACAAGCACAATTTTACCACCCGGTTGTAAACGTTGTCTTGGACCTGATGTATACCATTCGTATGCTGACTCTAATGCTGTTGGAGATAGTGCATCTTGCTCTGAATGTGGATCGTCAATGATTAAAAGATCAGCACCCCGTCCAGTGATCGCACCACCAACACCAGCTGCAAAGTATTCACCACCTTGTGCTGTCTCCCAACGTCCTGCTGCCTTTGAGTCTTCTTGTAGAGTTGTTTTAAAAATTTTTGCATAATCTTCTGAGTCGATTAAGTTCTTGGCCTTACGACCAAATCTTATTGCGAGTTCACCCGTGTGCGTTGCTTGAATGATTTTTAACTTTGGCTCACGGCCCACCATCCAAGCCGGAAGTAAGAATGAGGCAAACTCCGACTTAGTATGTCTTGGCGGCATGTTAACTATCAAACGATTTATTTCGCCTGTAGCCAATTTATTAAATTTGTCAGCAATGTGTCTGTGGTGGGACCCCTCTATGAAATCGGGCCACATACATTTGACAAATGATAGAAAGTCATCTTTAGCTTTGTTTTGTATTTTTTTTTCTGCGTGTAAAACCTGTAATTGTTTATATTGTCTACGTATATCTGCAGGTAGTTTACTTATATCTATATTATTCAAATTCATTTAAAATTTTTTAAAAAATTTTTTGCATCATATTTAAGATGTTGAAAATGTTTTTACCAGGTAAAACTGTCTAAATCAAGCAATACAACCTAGAGTAGTGGGACCCCTTTACATATAAAAGGGGGGATAGGGTCTTATTTATTTTCTATGTTTGGGATTTGTTTGGGACCCCTGGCCCGTTAGGGCCAGGGGAGAAAGGTTGGTTAGTCTAGGACTACCATGTATTGTGCTGCGAAATGTTGCTTAAACCAATCCAATCCTTTACGAACTGTATCGTAGTCACCAAACATTTCACTGCCAATGATTGTATCGTAGACAGCCGCCGCGAACTCCGGCATAGTTGTCTTCTGTCCACTAAATCTATTAGCGACTTCTACTTCTGCTGTTGGGTCTTCTGGTAACTCAACATCAAAAGGTAGTTTGTATTGTTTATTATTATAAGTAATTATTTTCATATATATCCTTTCTAGGATTATCCTATATCATTGGTCCTAGTGTTGTCAACCTCTATTTTAGTTGTAAACCCATTACCCCAATGATGAGAATAAGGTTCTTTACTTACATTGATCGGAGTTTCAAGAGCCTCGGTCCTTGGACCTAATGCAATAATTGAAGTAATATGTTCTTTGATAAAATCCATAAGACAACCTAACTTACAAAAATGGTTTTCCCAACCTTGAGAATAATACCACTTTGATAAATCTTGCACCTTGATCTTTTTAGTCCTCAAAACCTTAGAGCCCTTAACACCTCGAACTCTATCCTGTGTATGTTGTTTATGGCACCTTGGTCCATGACACCAATTATAGTCTGTCATTTCTGCCCTCCATTTGTGGAAACATAAAAAACCATTTAACTATAAATGTGCCTGCGATTATTAATCCTAAAGTCATATCAAAATGAATTGCAATAATACAACCCAAAAAGATCACTGCAAAGTGCAATGCAAAATAAAATGCTCTCAACATTAGTGCCTCACTTTCCAACTTGTAGTTGCTGTTCTATATCCATGTGCGTCTAGATCATAATAAACATAATAAGGCACACCTTGTTTAGATGTTCCATATCTGCTTTTGTCGTCATGTTTGCCTTGTCTAGTAATATGTTTTTTGTGCTTACTAGCCCAATAAGTTATGTAGAATGTTTTGTTTGTCATTTATACCTTTCTGTTATGTAAGGGATATTATAGGATATCCCTTACATTGTCAAACACTAATTTAAACTATTTTGTTGTGCTTGTAGCAATTGTTTTGCTATTGCTATTTTTTCCTCCCTAGTTTGTTCAACCTCATCTGTTAATAAATCAGCTAGATTTGTTGGACTATAAATTGATAATGCCATTGAACTACTTTCATTCAAGACACTTTCATTTAATGCAATTCCAAGTTTGTCAGCTAACTCTTTTGCTTGGTCAAAGTATCTGTAAGATTTTAAACCAAGTTTTAGTTTTTCCATTTTCTTATTTACATGGTCAAAAAGATTTTTGTGTGCCATGATTACATTTTCTTTTGCAACCTCAAAAGATTTAAACCAATTAAAAGTTTCATTATCAGCAACAAACTTTCTTTGATGACAATAAGATGAACCAATAACCCAAAGTTTAAAATCTTCTTTCCACTCATCTTTGTAAAAAGAATGATTACCACTCACATCATTACGAGAACCAAATCCTAAATACTTATCAATATTGCTTTCAGCATTATAATAAGTTGGATTTCGTTTTCCATAATCGTCGCCAAGTCTAACATCATAATCTGGGTCAAGACCTTTTGATCTTAACTCATCACGATAATAAGAAGTTAAGAATTCTTTATTGGCTTTGAACTCAATGTGAACATCATCAAATTTTTCAACAGGGTTTCCATTGTAATCTGTGTCCATACGAGGTGTAGAGTTTTGAACATAGAAACAATTATCATGGTATAATTCCCCACCATTTCTTTCGCCATACTTATTAATCATAGAACGAATTGTGTCTACATCTTCTTGAGGTTGATGAAACCTTACAAGTTTTTCTATTTTAGTTTTTGCAACAGAACGCATATCATTGTAAGTTTCTATTGCCTCACTATGTTGTTTTTTATATTTTGAATTATCTTCAAAATGTTGCTGAAAAATATCAGCAATTACTTTACGCTTATCAGCGTTTAGTGTTTGTCTTTTTTCTTTTTGCATATTTATATTTCCTTTCATAAAAATTGTTTTAATGTATTGACAAATCATTGTCAAGGGATTATATAGGATATAGTTTATTTAATTACTCATTTAAACTGCGATCAACCACAGGTTGCATGTCACATCGCAAAGGGGTTTGCCATCTTCATGTGACCTGTGTTGATCCCTGGTCCATTCACAAACTTGCAGGAGACGAAACCTGTAGGATGGACCTGGGATCAGTGCAAGCGCAATTGGTATTACTGCGCTGGTCGCTCGCAGGCAGGACCGGGGTAACCTGGGACTGACTGCCTGGAGCAAGAAAGGATATTATGAACAGACAAAAAATTTTGATTGAGCACTGGCGCTGGCTTCAGGCCAACGGCTACAAGCAACAAGCCGCAAGCTGCAAGCTTCAAGCAGCAAGCTTGACAAGAAAGAATTATAAGGTTATAGGAGTATATAGGAGAAAGAAATATGAAAGTAAAAGAAGCAATTAAAATTACAGAAGGATTTACAAAGACAAGCAAGATGCCTGGCCTGAGCTACAGTCTGCCAGCATGGGAATGCAAAACCGGGTCGAAGCTTAGACTGGTGAAGGGCAGCGTCTGCGCCAGCTGTTATGCCCTGAAGGGTAACTATACAAGATACCCGGCAATCAAAGCAGCTCAATATAGAAGACTGGAAGCAATGAAGCATCCAGCCTGGGTTGATGCAATGGTGACTGTAGTTAAAAGGCAGAAGTGGTTCCGCTGGCACGATGCGGGAGATGTGCAAGACCTGCAGCACCTGAACAATATATTTAAAATTTGCGAAGCAACACCGGACACCAAGCACTGGCTGCCAACGCGTGAAGCGTGGATCAAGAACGAGCTGGACCGGGCACCTGCTAACCTGGTGATCAGGTTCTCACCTCCAATGATGGGACAGCGCAACGACACCTGGCCAAACTCTTCGATGGTTGTTGAGACTGGAGCAACCTGCCCAGCACCAAGTCAGGGCGGCAAGTGTGGGAGCTGTAGACAATGTTGGGATTCTACTGTAAAAGTAGTTTCATACGGTAAACACTAAAATGTTTAGACATCCAAAATATTATAAAGAATTACGCAAGCGTAATAAATCGGATCAGGCTATTAGTCATGCTAACTCAACGCGTGGGCCTAGCGACGTACGTCCTGATCCGGGCCTCAAGCAGCAAGCTACAAGCGCCAAGCAGCAAGCTACAAGCCGCAAGCTTCAAGCTCCAAGCGACAAGCATCAAGCCCCAAGCGACAAGCCTCAAGCTTAAAGCCACAAGCTTCAAGCTCCAAGATTCTAGAACCACGGAAAAGTTTCACGGTGCCCTGACCGAGGTGCTGGATG
>VTLG01003777.1_pt1 | contig 13295 bp, 4 predicted proteins | sample 4694571 | NCBI WGS metagenome assembly VTLG01 (sample SAMN12604809, study PRJNA352737) | marine metagenome | biome: ENVO:00000447; feature: ENVO:00000209|ENVO:00000569|ENVO:01000036; material: ENVO:00002151; isolation source: viral sequences binned using virsorter ... | reverse complement strand
GGTATCACTACCTCCCTTTTTTTTATTCACAAATATTTATACCTATGACTACCACAACCGTTGATATCGATACCGAACTATCCGCAGTCAATGCGATTCTTGGTAGCATCGGACAAGCTCCTATTTCTGGTATTGATTTTCAAAACCCTGAAATATCTTTTATTTATAATATACTGAAAGAAGTAAATCAAGACGTACAAAATGAAGGATGGACTTTTAACAAAGAATTTCATATAAAAAACTCAGACAAAACAGCTGATAATAAATTTATCATACCATCAGATGTTATATCTATAGATGGTACAGATGCATGGGATAAAACTCGTGACTTTGTTAGAAGAAAAGACTCTTCTGATGGTATATGGAAAGTATATGATAGAGTTAACCATACATTTGAATTTCCTGATGATGATTATTTTTATTTTAATTATGTAAGACGATTGAATTTTGAAGACATACCTGCTCCTTTCCAAAGGTATATTGTATACCGTTCATCAGGTAGAGCTGCAGTACAATTAGTATCTAATTCAGATCTTCAAAGAATGTTAGCAGTATATGAAACTCAAGCTCGTGCAGCTTGTTTAGAATATGAATGCAATCAAGGTGACCATAACTTTATGGGATGGCCTGATGAATCAGCTTATCAATCTTATAAACCTTATACAGCACTAAGACGGTAATGGCAAGTGTAACACAAAAAGTTGGAAACTACGTTTTAGGTATGTCCACACAACCTGATGAACGTAAAATAGGAGGACAAGTAGTAGATTTAAAAAATGGTTTTCCTGATGTAGTAAGACAATTGGAAAAAAGACCTGGAAGTTCTTTAATAAAAGATATAACTACTACTAGTAATCCATATGGAGATAGTAAAACATATGCTGTAGATACAGGATCACATTCTAAATGGTTTAATATATACACTTCAGATGATGAGCAATATATAGGTCAAGTTTCAAATTCTGGAGTTGTTAATGTTTGGAGATGTAGTGATGGTGCATCAATACCTGTTGATTATGCAAGTGTCGCTGGAACAAACCAAGCTACTTACTTAAATAACTCTGCTTTATCAGATGAGAAGTCTTCTGATATACAGGTTATGACTATTAATGAAACTACATTTTTCTGCAATAGGCGTAAGAATACAGCAATGAAGACAACAGCTTCTTTTCTATCCCCACCATTAGTTAATGAGGCTTATATTGAACTTGATAGTATATCTTATGGCAAGCAGTATGCATTAGATATTTATGATCCTACTAATAATACTACTTATACTTATACTAGAGCTACAGGTATAGTAGTAGATGAATCAATTAGTTATAGTGGATCTAGTAATGGTGACTGCCAAGGAATGGGTAGGGAGACTGTTAATGTAAGTACAGGAACTGCTATATGGTCTACTTCACCTCCTAACGCAAGTTCAGGTGGTAAGACAAATCTTAGGTATGAGATGGACACACGTTGTACTCCTCAACCTACCAATGATGATGACAATGATAACTATCATGATTCATACCAACCATATTCTAAATTACAATTCGGTGGAGAAGGTTGGACAACAAACGATACCCATCAATATACTTCTCAGAAAGGTGTAACAACTACTGTTACTATTAAAAGCCATGTAAATGTTATATCTAGAGCTAATATAGCTATGGTTAGACCAGCTCCTACATCTTCTAATAATGAGGAACATGTATCTGCAGGTGGTATATTAGGTGATTTAAAGACAGCTTTAGATGCTATCTCTGGTACAGGTATTACAGCAACAATTGTAGGTAATGGAATACATTTATATAGAGCAACTCCTTTTGGTGTTACAACACCTGAAAGAACTCTAATGAATGTAATAACTAGTGAAGCGAATAATATAGCAGATTTACCACGTACATGTCGTCACGGTTATAATGTACGTATTGTAAATAGTGGTGAGGATATGGATGATTATTACCTTAAGTTTCAAGCTGAAGGTATATCAGCTGAGATTGCTAAAACAGGTACTTATGCTAGATCAGGTACTACAGTAACTATAACTTCTACTGCTCATGGGTTATCAAATGGTGATCAAATTATCACTAGTTTTACAAGTGGAGCTGCAACAGACGGATACTATACTATTGCTAATGTAACATCTGATACATTTACAATTACAGATTCAGCTTCTGGTACTATCTCAGCAGGTGAGACTGTATATTACCAACCAGCTCGTTATGGAGAAGGTGTATGGGAAGAGGTATGTGAACCAGGTATACAAATTCAGTTTGATGATGATACTATGCCATTAAGTCTTACCAGAGTTTTACCTGGTACTTATGCTATTAATGGTGGATCTAATAGAAATTATACAAATGGTGTTTTTAAATTTGACTATCCTGATTGGGGTAAACGAGATGTAGGTGATGATATAACTAATGCACCACCTTCTTTTATTGGCTATCCTATTCAAAAGATGTGTTTCTTTAGAAATAGAATAGCATTATTAAGTGCTGAAAATATTATATTATCTAGAGTAAATGATTTCTATAATTTCTGGGTCAAGACTGCTATGGCTATATCCAACGCAGATCCTATTGATTTACAATCCAGTTCTACATATCCTACTAAATTATTTGATGCTGTTGAAACAAACACTGGACTTATAATATTTAGTGCTAGTGAACAGTTTTTACTAAGTTCTGGTGCTGAAGCTTTACTTACTCCTGAAACTGCAAAAATAAGTTATTTATCTTCTTATGCATTTAATCCTGATACTAACCCTATAAGTTTAGGTACAACTGTAGGATGGATAAATAGCACAGCAAAAAATGCTCGTTTCTATGAAATGGCTAATGCTAATACTAGAGATGAGCCTCAAATACAAGAGCAAAGTAAAATTGTATCAGAAAAATTTCCTGTTAATATCACATTAATGGGTGCATCTCCAGAGAATTCTTTAGTTTTATTTGGTACAGATAGTACGTTACATACAGCAACAAATGAAGTTTGGGGATATAAATTCCATCAGACTGATAGAGGTCGTAATCAAAGTGCTTTTTTCAGATGGGTTTTATCTAATAATATAGTTTATCAGTGTATATTAGATGATAAATTCTATGTAGTATTAAACAATGGTACTAAATATACTTTTGAACACTTCGATATAAAATTAAGATCAGATACAGATTTAATAGGAGATGAGCCTGATGTCAATAGAGTCTATTTAGATACAAAAAAGACAATCGCTTCTGGTGATATGACTTATAATGCAGCAACTGATGTAACTACTTTTACATTAGGTGCGGGGTATTATAGTTCAAATACATTAACAGCTTATTGTATTACATCAAGTGACGCAAGAGGTAAGAGTTATGATATACCAGCAGCAAAGATAACTGGTACAGCTCCTAATGAAACTGTAACTTTACCTGGAAATTGGAAAACTTCAACTGAAGCTGGTGCTGGAACTAGCTCAGTTAATACAGATTTAATTCTTGGATATGAGTATGAATTTGCAATAGAATTACCTAAAATTTATTTAACTCGTCAAGAAGGAGAAAGTATAAAATCTGAAACTCGAGGATCTTTAGTTATACATAGAATGAACTTTGATTTTGGAGATGTTGGGGTTATAGATGTTACCTTAAAACGTAAAGGTAGAGATGATTATACTTATACTGTAGAATCTTTAGAGTGGGATAATATAAATGCTTCAGAACCTGCTATAGCTGAAGGCTATATGCATACTATACCTGTATATGATAGAAATATAAATACAACTGTTCTTTTAAAATCTAATCACCCATCACCTTCTACTTTACATTCAATGAATTGGGAAGGAGATTATTCACCACGATACTATAGACGTGTCTAAATACATTCACCCAATTACAATGGAAGCTGCTATTGATGTAGCTTCTAATCTTCGAGAGGATGATTATAGAGAAGTGTACGAAGGTCATGGTCACTTTCCTCTTCTCCATCTTCCTCTAGCTGCTTTCTATGGTGATACAGTTTGGTTTGAAGTGCCAAACGGCAAGACTGCTGGCATGGCAGGAGTACAAGAAGATGGTAAAGTATGGATGTTGTGTACTAACGCAATCCATCAATACCCTCTAACTTTTGCTCGTGAAGCTAAACGATTTATAGAAAGTAGAGAAGAAGAACTTCTTTGGAATATTGTAGATAAACGGAATACCGCTCATCTAAAACTTCTAAAGTTTCTAGGATTCAAGTTCTTACGGGAACTTAAACATGGTCCTAACCAATTAACCTTTATAGAATTTTGCCGTGTGCGATCCAGTATCAATCGGAATGGCCGCTGTTCAAGGCGCAGGTCAGATATCCGGACACCAACAAAAAAAAGCTGGAGTCAATGCTCGAAATAGGCAGAGACTTAAGCAATTTGAATATGATAATCAAAATTATCTTAATGAAGTAAAACTAAATAACGCTCAATATTTTAATGATACTGTAGCATCTGAAGTAGAACAAGAAGGTGTCTTCAAAGCTATGGTTGATCAATGGGAACAAGTAGATCAACAACTTGATCAAATGTTTGCTAAGAGCTCATTTAAACAACAAGAAGCTCTTATTAAAATGTATGAGAATGAATATGCTGGTACACAGACTGGTCGAACAGCTGGTAGATTAGCAGCTTCAAGTGCAAAAGAGAAAGGCTATGCAATAGCTAAAGAACTTAACGAAATGTTACTTGCAAAAGAAGAGTCGTATCTTAAGAAAGAAGGTACTCGAACTGATGCTATGAGTAAGATAGATAGGTTATATGAGAAAGTACGCTTCCCACCTCAGCATGGTCATACACCAGTACCACCAGAATTAGAAGCGAAACCATCGAATGCGTCGCTAATATTAGGATTAGCTGGTACAGCCTTATCTGCTTATGGATTCCATAAAATGACAGCAGCAAAGCCAACAGGTATGATGAAAGATACAACTGGTTCAACAACATTTGGTGTCGGAAGTGGTAAATCAGTAACCACTTTCCAACCTACTCCAGTCCAAGGTGAGATATATACACCAGTTACAGATATATCAGATCCCTTTACAGAATATTTAGGTTAATGACTTACAAAGAAAATATAGAACGCCTTAGAGCACGTGGTAGGTATAACCTAGCTCAACGTGAGGCGAATACTAAAGAACGTATCAACTTCATACGAGAGCAAGAAAAAGAAGCTATTGATAATATTAACAAAGGTACTGAATTACTTGTTGGTAAACGTTTTGGATCTGCTAATATTACTTCAGGTGAAGGTGGTCTTATACCATTTAAGTTTGGGGAATATCTAGACAAACAAGAGGATATAGGTTTTGAAGCTGAGAAAAAAGATAGGGCAAGGAAAGTTGCAGAGCTGGCAAAAAAATTACAAAATGCTAGTGATATAGATACTGCACATTTAAACGTTAAATATGATATGCTAATGAATGGCTATCTATATGAAGACGCTGATAGATTTGCTCAATTATCTCCACATGCTCAGACTGCTTATGCTAGAAGAAAATTAGGATTATGGAAAGAAAGTGTAGCTGATAAGTTAAATTATAAATTAGCTAAAGATAATACTGAGTATACTCTTAAGGAGATGCCTGGTAAAACATTTACACCTGAAGGTATACATAACGATCCTCTTATATCACCAATTATTAAAGAAGCTTTTGTTGATAGAGTATTAGATGACTTAATAAAAGAAAATGGGATCGATGGTTTCAGTAAAGAGTTATTAGAATTAGAAGGTATAAATGATTGGGTAGATCCTCAGACTAATGAAATAGTATTCGGAGCTCATAGTGAAGCTAAGAATAAAGTCATGGGGAAATATCGTAAAAATTATAATGAATCATCTTCTCGACAACAATTAGAACTTCTTTTAGATAACTTTAAATCAGATAAAGATTTATTGAAATTATTATCAGGAGTAAAAGGTTTAAATAATTCTTTAGCAGGTAAAAATGGTTCAGGACCACTTGGACCTGGTGATGCTTGGGTAGTCGTAGAAGATCATCTAGCAAGTATTCTGGCTAATGGAGATATGGATGAGGATGAACTTAAGAAGATTTTTTACGACCAACCTAGCCCTACCGTCCCAGGTCAGCGTATGCTCGAAAGCCATAGACGAAGATTCGAGAATATTATTCAAAAAGCTGGTAACGAGATAAATCAAAGAGCTAATGCTAGAAAACACTTAGATGATAATAAAGGCCAAGCATATGTAGATAATGTAATAGATCTGCGTATGCAACCAGGTGGTGATTTATATAAGTTTTTATATGAAGAAAAGGAAATCGACAAACTACCTTTTGACCAAAGAGCTAAAGTTGTAAGATCAGTGCTTTCTAGTCTTGAAATGGATTGGGTTAGGAATCATGGTGGAGAATTGCAACTGGGACAGTCAGCTCCCTGGGTTGACGATCTATTTACTGATTTAGTTTATATAGACCAAGATGAATTGTTAAGTAGAGCAATAACAATGCTGGAGACTGGTGAGTCTATAAGACCTCGAGATTGGGAACAGTTAAGCCCTAAAAGTAAAGCCGTCTTAAGCAATCACCCAAAATTTGGTACAAATCAAGGTTTAATAGAGGAGTATGCTTTACGATATGAAACAGTAACACCAAACGGTAAGCCTGGATGGAAATTTGTGATACCAGATTTGGTTAAAACTGCTTTAAAAAACCACGAATTAAATGATCAAGATGGTGCACTTGTTCAGGACATAACAGCCAGAATGACTGCAGTATATAAAGCGGCAAAGCAAAAGGCATTTGACTTAGATAAATCTGGTGAAATGACTGGTGATAGGGCACATGATATTGCAATGGGTGAAGTTAAATATCAATTAGGACTAGAAGAAAGAGATGATAAACTGCGAAAAACTAAAGAAGTTGAAAAGGTTTTATCATATAAACCTAGTGAAGTTCAGGTAGTTGATGATTATAATACTCGTAGAGGCGAGAAATTAGCAATCATTCTAGGTAATAAATTTACTGGGATGGACATGTTAACCCAGGCTTATTGGATACCAAGTTTAGGCCCAAATTCACAAGAATTCAAAGAGCTTTTGAAATATGCAGAAACTGGAGAAGGAGGAATTCCTAAGATATATAACTGGATAGCTGGTAATATGCCAAATCATACAGTTTCTCAAATAGCATCTTGGCAGTTAGCACAAGTAGGTAAGACATTACCAAAAACTGATCTTACTGGCGAGGCTCTGCTGTTAAATGAAATAGTTACTGGATTTAATAGAAGAATAGGATATAAAGCAAATTCTTCTGATATACAACAAGCTAAGATTATTGCAGTAGATGGAGTGAATTTTACTATCGGGCCACCAGCTATAGATATTGATAAAGATCCTGGAGCCAAAGCGCTGTGGAACTCACTATTAATAAAAAATCCAGATCTGAAAGAGCAAGGATATTCATTAGCTAAAGGTTCTAAGCCTGGTACTTATACTTTGGTACATGAAGATGAAACAACTGAACTCCATGGTACTCCAGTAACTTTTGAAACAACATCATTATCATTTGATGAGAAAGGACTTCCTGTCTATGCACCAGTAGAAGAAAACCCAATGTATATGGGTAATAATCTTGAAGCTTGGTTAGCAAAGTATGGTCCTGGTGCTGATGGACCTCCAGATGCTGGAGATGCAACAAGAACGATTTCTCCTGAAGAGGAAAGGGAAAATGTAATTATTGGTGAAGAAAACAGGTTGAATCAAATCTACATTGACAAAGGTTTTCATGATGAAGATCCTGGACCACCACCAAAACTAGAAGATTTTCCAATCCAACCTGGCGATGAAAAATTTGTTGTCCCACTGGATCCACGAATAACTGCAGAATTCTATAACTATAATGTTTATGCTTTTCAAGAAGCTACAAAAGAATGGGAGCAAAAGAAAAATACTTATAGACCTCTTACTAAAGAAATCACTAGAGGGTCAAGGAAAAAGTATAAATCTACCATGTATTTTAATCCTGAAACAGATAAATATGAACATAAGAATATTGAAGCTAGATTATTTCCAGGTGAGAAGATTTCTGGTAGAGCAGCACTATCCAAATCTAGAGGTGAAAGACAGTTACAATTACGCTTAACTAGAGCGAATGCTTTACCTGATGAGAAAGTAGTCAACATTCATAGGACGAATGACGGTCGATACATTCAAGGTCCAATAACTGTATATAAACATGTAGATGAAAAAGGCTACGTTGAATACAAAATCAACCCCAAAGGATCTGAGTCTTATTTACAATCCTTCTGGAATATACCAGGATCACCTGTATTATCTCCAGCATTACAAGATTATGCTTTGGAGTTATACAATACAAATTCACAAACAGTTTAATCGATGGATATTAATAATTTAACTGAATCCGAAAAGTTAATGCAACCTTATTGGGAGCATAGAAGAAGAGAACTTTTTGAACAACAGCAAGCTGGTACATTAGATGCTGAAGCAATTGATGAACAAACAGGTTACATCAATAGCGAAACTGAAGCATTTAATAAGTGGTTAGCTGCAAAACAAGAGCAAGAAGCTAAATCCTTACCAATAACTGAAGCTGCTAAATCATTAACACAACAAGACTATGAAACAGGTAAACAGCATAAATCTATCCATTCAGCACCAGAAGCAAAATTATTAAAAAGTCATATACCTTATCAAGAAGGAGAGAATGACCCAAGCCATCCTAATTATGAAGCTATTTACGGTGATACTTCAAAGTGGTCTTGGAAGCAAGCTTTAACTAATGTAGTTGGAACTGGAACTTTAGGAGTAGGACATTTAGGTGATTTTGGTGTTGCTGACGATAGAGATGAATTACATAGAAATAGAAAACATTTATTCACTTCCGGTACAGGTACAGCAGATGCAGAGACTAATTTAGTTGAATTACGTAATACAGTACAAGGTGCTGCATATCAGTTAGTGGATGGTATATTAACATTACCTGAAACTACAGGAAGAATTGTAACTGGTCAAAATCCTTTTAGTGAGAACTTTGACTTAACTTGGGATCCTCTATCTTCTTTAGGAATGGAGGAACCTTGGACTGGTACTAAGTTCGGTGATGCTGGAAAAGTAATAGGAAGCTTTGCTGTAGGTGGTGCTGGTGCTACAGGCTTATTGAGTAAATTATCAAAAGTAGGAAGGTTAGGTCGAATTGGTAAATGGATTCAAGGTTTAAATAATACACAAAAAATCATGATAGGTGAAGCTCTTTATATGCAAGCTTCTCCTTATCGAATGGATGAAAATGCATTAAATTTAATTAAAGAAACACCTTTATTTAAAGATAATCCTGAATTCCAAGAAGCATTAGACCTAATTGCAGTAGGCGAAAACGATCATCCAGCAGTAAAACAGTTAAAGAATACATTAGAAGCAGCTGGTTTAGCTGGATTATTTACTAAGATTTTCGCTATGGTAGGTTCAGCTGCAACAGGTGGAAAACGTGGTGCGGCTATTAGAAGTTTAGAAGAAGGATTAAAAGATTTAGATAAGACAGAACTTGGGAAAAGATTAGGGGATTTGGAATATAGAGATGTCCAGTGGGGTAAAAGTCAACTTAAAGCTGATCGTGAGTTATACAGAGCTCCAGGATTAGATATGGGCCCAAGATTTAGAGCTGCTAAAAATAGATTAGCTGCTGGTATTGCACAAGGTAATATTATTTCTGGTAATTCAGTTGGTAAGATTCTAAAACAATTAGATGATATAGCAGATCTTGGGTATGGATCTTTAGATTCTATAATAACACCATTACAATCTGAACTTGCAGTCAACTCAGCTGCATTTGGACCTAAGTTTATTAAAGATACAGCTAAACAATTATTAGGGGATCCTTATGTACAAGGTTTAATGAAAGATGCTGAAAGGACTGGACAATCATTCCAAGAAATATTTGAACCAGCTTTCCGTAGATTCCATGAAACCCTAGGTGGTGATCTCGAAAAATTATCGAATGAAGAATTTTGGAGACTTATAGATATAGATAAAAGTCCTGATAAATTGATGGAAAATATTGTAGCTTCTGATCTTATAAACCAAGCTTTATTTAAAGAGATAAGGGATGTAAGTAATGTATCACGTGATATGAGTCAAGTAACTGATATTTTTGGTACAGATGGTCCTTGGAAATCAATAGCTGAGAAATTATCTTTTGGCCTATCAAATGTAAAAAGAGCTAGATATTTGTTATCTGAAGAATATAGAAGATTAAGTGGTAAACAAGCTGTAGATGCTTTAGCTCAACGTACTTCTGAATTACATGATGAGACTATAGATGGTGTCAGATTAATGATGCAATTCTTAAGAGATAGTGATTCAGATGAATTAGCTCAAGGTATTTTAGAAGTGTTCTCTATGTCTGATAAGATTAAAAACTTTAGAGATTTTGATCAATGGATGAGGACTAAATTAAGAGGTGGTGACTTTGCTGATAAATCTAGACATGGTGTACTAGGTAAGGAATTAGGTGCAATGATGGTTAACAGTATCTTAAGTAGCCCTAAAACACCATTACGTGCTATTCTAGGTACAACTTCTAATGCTTATTTAAATGAAGTAGCTACATTATTTGGATCTACAATACGTGCTCCTTTAACAGGAGATATAGCAACAATGAGAGCATCCATGGCATCAACAAATGCTATGTTTCAATTAATACCAGATGCATTTAAAATCTTTAAAGCTAATCTTAAAGCAAACTTTACTGGAGATTTAGCTAATATTAAAACCCGTTATACTGAATATACAAGAGGTGATATCAACTTTGAAATAATGGGTAGATGGGCTGAGAAACATGGTACTGATGGTGATAAAGCTGCTTTCTATATAGCTAATGCTGCTAGACAAGCTAATAATCAAAAATTATTTACATGGTCTTCTAGAGTATTAGGTGCAACCGATGATACATTTAGATGGTTATTATCTAAAGCAAGATCTAGGAAGCTGGCTATAGAACAGGTAATGGCTAAATATGGAGATGATGTATCTATTGATGCTGCAAAATTAAGAGAAATAGAAGATATAGAATTTGCTCGTTTACATAATGAAGACGGTGTATTAGATATTACTAAGGATACTTTCTTAGAAAAAAACTTTAAAGAAGTAACTTTAACTACAGAATTAAGAGGATTTACAGAAGGTCTAAATAATTTGATGAGCAAATATCCTTTAACTAAACCATTCTTTTTATTTGCTAGAACTGGTATTAATGGACTTAGTTTATCAGTTAAGAATATACCAATTGTAGGTGCTATGGTTAATGAATCTAGAGCAATACTAGGTGCAACATCTGAAATGGCTAAAGAAGGTCACTTATTAAAGTACGGTATAGAAACAGCATCAGATCTAGCTTCTGCAAAAAGTTTAGTTATAGGTAGACAAGCTGTAGGATCTCTTGTAGTATATGGTGTAGCTCAAAAGTATTTAGCAGGTGGTATCACAGGTAATGGTCCTGCAGATGCATCCATGAAGAAACTTTGGATGGATTCTGGATGGCAACCACGTAGTATTAAAATTGGTGATGCTTGGGTCTCTTATGATTCATTAGAACCATACAATTTAATCTTTGCTAATATTGCTGATGTAGGTGATAACTTAGAATTAATGGGTCCAAAATGGGCTGAACAAAGATTTCAACTTATAACAACAGCTTTAGGTAAAGGTATTACTAGTAAGACTTACTTACAAGGATTAAGTCAATTAATGGACTTAGTTGGTGGAGAAGGTGGTGGTTATAAGTTAAATAGGACTGCAGCTAATTTACTTAATAACCAATTACCATTAGCTTCAATGAGAAATGAAATGGCTAAATTCTTGAATCCTTCAATGAGAGAATTAGGGTCAAGTTTCTGGGATCATATAGCTAATCGTAATCCAGGATTAAAAGCTACTTTACCTATTAAGTATGATATGCTTAATGGTAAACCAGTCAATACTCAAAACTTTATGCAAAGAGCTTTCAATGCAGTAAGTCCTATACAATTAGCTTTTGATAAAGGTCCAGGTAGAGATTTATTATTTAATAGTGGGTATGATTTAAGAATCTTTGCTTATACTGCTCCAGATGGTACAAATCTAAGAAAATATCCTGAATTAAGATCTCTTTTACAAAATGAAATTGGTAAATTTAATTTAGAAGAAGAGTTAAATGATTTAGCAATGACGCCAAGTATACAACAATCAATGCTTAAAATGCAAAGAGATAAAGCATTAGGTAACTTCTCTTTAGATCCTATGCAAGCTTATCGTCATAATAAACTTATAAAAGCACTATTTGAAAGAGCCAAAAAACGAGCATGGGCACGCTTAAGAGATCATCCACTTGTTATTCAATTAAAAGAAGAGAAAAGACGTTTACAAGTAGGTAATAATCTAAGTCTTCAAAATACAACTAATATAAGGAATTTCCCTAAGTAAACTAAATGGCACATACAAAAGTAACAAAAACACATTCCCAAAATACAGGGGCTGCGAATACATATAGTTACTCTGGGAGTTTCGATGTATTCAAAGCAACAGAAGTTGAAGTAGAGTTAGATAACATAGCGTTAACCTATACAGCTTCAACCATAAATGAATCCGCCTCACCTCGAGAATATACTGTAGATGTTGCAGCAAAAACAATACATATTGGTGGAGCTGATTTATCTAGTGGTACTATTGTTATAGAACCTGTAACAGATATGGGTGAGCCTACACCAAGAGCTACCTATACACCTGGAGCATCGATTACATCAGAAGATCTCAATAATAACCAGACGCAGTTAATGCGGAAGGCTATGGAATACGACGAGCAGAAACTTTCTTCTCGTGGTGGAACCATGACAGGTAACCTGACAATGGGTGAAGATCAGACAATTATATTTGAAGGTGCAACAGACGATGCTTACGAGACCACTCTTACGGTTACTGATCCTACTGCTGATCGTACAATTACTCTTCCTAACGTAACAGGAACAGTAGTAACTACAGGAGACACAGCAACAGTTACAGCTACTATGATGGCAGCTGACTCTGTTGATTCTTCTGAGTTAGTAGATGGAAGTATAGATTCAAGTCATATATCCAGTAGTGCAGTTACAACAGCTAAGATAGCAGCTGATGCTGTGACTGGAGCAAAGATAGCTGATGATGCTATCAACTCTGAGCACTACACAGATGGTAGTATAGATACAGCACATATTGCTGACAGCCAAATTACTACTGCAAAACTAGCTGATGATGCTGTTACAACAGTTAAAATTACAGATGGTAATGTCACTACAGCTAAGA
>VTLG01002008.1_pt1 | contig 13295 bp, 23 predicted proteins | sample 4694571 | NCBI WGS metagenome assembly VTLG01 (sample SAMN12604809, study PRJNA352737) | marine metagenome | biome: ENVO:00000447; feature: ENVO:00000209|ENVO:00000569|ENVO:01000036; material: ENVO:00002151; isolation source: viral sequences binned using virsorter ... | reverse complement strand
ACACTTGCTCAGTCTCAAATGAGTCTCAAAATTAATAAATATTCATATTCTCGCTTTTCCGTGTAACATCTAAGTAATGGCTAAAAAAGGTACAAAAATAGAAACTGTTATCAGGTCACGCAAACTTGGCGAGATCATCGCTAGAGGTGGCCGTAGATCTGATTGCGTTAGATATGCTTCCAAAAATTGGGGGGTCAGTTCTAAAACAGCAGATAAATATTTAGAGATCGCCAGAGCCGAAATGAAAGCTGATTGGGATATGGAAAGACCTGAAATGGTGGCGAATCTTTTAGCGCAAGCTGCAACGTTACAGATGGAAGCAAGAGAAAAAGGTCATTTGCATATTGCTCTCGGTGCGATCAATACAGCAGCTAGACTTGCACAAATTATTTCGTGAGCATTTTAAATACAGTTCAACCTGGAAAAGTTTTATATCAAATCGGTGCTTATGATTTGCCGACAGCAGAGCAGGCAATAGAACGTATATCACAAGATTTACTTCCGCATCAAGCAGAATTTTGTCAAGACATGGATCATAGAAAACTTGCTCTTGTCTGTGGTTTTGGTGCTGGTAAAACTCACGCACTAATTTCAAAATCTTGCATATTGGCAGCACTCAATGTTGGTCATGTGTCGGCAATTTTTGAGCCAACTGCGCCAATGCTTAGAGATATTTTGCAAAGAACAATGAATGAACTGTTAGATCAATGGCAGATACCTTTCAGTTTCAGAGCTTCACCGTTAGCGGAATATACTTTGGAGTTTGCAGAGGGAACACATACGATTTTGCTTAGAACAATGCTCACATATCAACGTCTTCGAGGCCAGAACTTGTGTGCAGTAGGATTTGACGAGGCAGATACTATTCCAAAAAGAGAGGCAGAAAGCGCAATGAATATGGCACTGGCAAGACTTAGATCAGGCAATGTTCAACAGTTTTATGCAACAACAACTCCCGAAGGCCATGGCTGGGCATTTGAAACTTTTGAAAAAAATAAAAAATCAGACACAGGATTGATTCAGGCAAGAACAAAAGATAATCCTTATCTGCCCGATAACTTTATTCAATCTCTTGAAGAAAATTATCCACCTCAATTAATAAAAGCTTACTTGCTAGGCCAATGGGTCAACCTCACAAGCGGTCAGGTTTATAATAGGTTCTCCAGAGAGCATCATGTCATTAATAAAATACCATTTGATATTAAGATGGAAACTTTACTTTGCGGTATAGATTTCAACGTAATGAACTGCAACTGCGTTATTGGTGTGAGAGATGGTGACAGGCTGGTGATCATTGATGAAATATCAAAACAAAAAGATACAGATGCGTTGGCACAGGAGTTGCTTAGGCGTTATCCTTCAAACAGAATATTAGTTTACCCTGACGCTAGTGGTTCAGCACGTTCAACGATTAATGCATCAAAAACAGATCTCGCCATACTCCAAGGTTACGGCTTCGGTTCAATGGCTCTCAAGAGCAACCCCTTTATCAAAGATAGAGTTGCAACCGTCAATGCGTTATTACAGAACGGCAAAGGGGAAAGACATTTGGCGATTTATGCCAGTTGTACTCGTTTAATTGAGTGCCTTGAGTTGCAGAGTTACGATGAAAAAACAGGAGATCCAGATAAGCAGAATGGTTACGATCACCATAATGATGCTCTTGGGTATTTAATTTATCGTGAATTTAATTTGCTTTATGGTAGAGCAGGCAGGCGAACTGGTATTAGAATATATTAAAAGTAATGGTACTATGAGGCAAAACTGTGTATAGCCCACTAAATATTTACAATCAGCCCATAATACAAGCTGCTACCACAGTTGCAAGCCCTAATGCGGCCTATCAGAGAATGGCCCAATTTTGGGACTTGATTACAGATTTGAAAGAGGGAACATACAAAATTAGATCTGAACATAGAAAATATCTTCCGCAAGAAAGCAGGGAAACAGATGATTCATATGACGTTAGATTAAGTAGATCAACAGTAGTGCCTTATTTGCAGCGTATTGAAAAGATGCTTTCAGGTATGTTAGTTAGAAAGCCAGTAAGACTTGATGATGTATCTGACTTAGTAAGGGAACAGTTGTTTGACGTAGATTTGGAGCAAAATGATTTAAATGTGTGGCTTTATCAAACATCAAGAATTGCAATTAGCTTTGGTCACGTAGGGGTTCTTGTTGATGCACCGAAAGATGGAGAAAAGGCAAGGCCATATTGGGTAACTTATGCGCCAAAAGATATTCTTGGTTGGAGGACAGAAATCGTTGACGGTGTAAGAAAACTTACTCAACTGCGATTAATAGAACAGGTTGTTGAGCCAGATGGTAAATATGGAGAAAAGATTGTAAAGCAGATCAGAGTATTAGAGCCTGGACGTTATGAGATACATAGAAAAAACAAAAAGGGTGAATATAAATTGTTTGATGAAGGTGAAATGAGCATTAAGGATAAGATTCCCTTTGCTATAGCTTACTCAAATAGAGTTGGTTACTACGAAAGCCGCAGCCCACTATATGACATAGCTGAATTAAATCTTAAGCATTATCAAATACAATCTGATCTAGATAATATTTTACATATCAGTTCTGTTCCTATGCTTGCAGTCTTTGGTTATCCTAATGCTGATGAGATAACAACAGGCCCTAATGAGGCACTATCATTGCCACCTGAGTCACGCATGGAATATATCAGCCCATCAGGAGACAGCTATGACAGCCAGTTTACAAGATTGAAAGATATTGCAGAGCAGATAAATACACTTTCACTGGCGGCAGTACTTGGACAGAAGTTGGTAGGTGAGTCAGCAGAGGCTAAAAGGATAGATAGATCACAGAATGACAGCACAATGATGGTCATTGCACAGCAGATGCAAGACTTGATTGATAACTGTCTAAAGTTTCATAGCGAATATCTTAATGAACCTAATGCTGGTAGCAGTTTTGTTAATAGAGACTTTGTTTCTACCAGACTAGAGCCACAGGAGATCCAGTCATTACTTGCATTATTTACTGCTGGCACTATCAGTCAAGAAACATTACTTACACAGTTAAGCAGTGGTGAAATTCTCGGTGATGATTTTGATGTGGAAGAAGAAGTTGAGGCAACACAAGCTGGGGGGTTGATCGAAATGGAAGCCCCAACAGAACCTGACGCAGCTTAATGAATGTCAATTCCAGAGGTATTTTTTAGAGAAACTATTGATTTAGGTAGGTATAGCAATTCTGTTTCTAGAAAATTTGTCTCAACTTATAACGACATCATTGTTGCATCTGCAAAAAAACTAAGACAGATTGATTTAAGACAGCAAGCAGCGGCAGAAGGTGTAATTGTTGCACCACAAACTAGGAAAAGATTAAGAGCTATTATTGCTCAATCAAAGACAAATTTAAATACATGGGCAAAGACTACAACTAAAGAAATGACACAGGAGTTGCAGGGTTTAGCACTTTTACAGACTGATTTTATTAAAAATGAACTTCAGAAAGTAACGGCATCAGGTGATATTCCTATCAATAGTGTTGCTGTTAGTCCTAAATATGCAGAATCCTTTGTTACTACTGATCCAACACAGGTCAATATTTTTACCAGTAAACAATTTACAGAAGATGATTTTATTAAGTTTGGTGCTGGTAAGTTTGAACTCACTGCTAGGCAAGGAGCAGCGATTACATTACCTAATGGCCAAACAGTCGAGAAAGCATTTAGAGGAATAGCAGAACGCCAGCAAGACGCACTGGCAAGGCATATAAGACAAGGTGTGTTCTCAGGGGAGTCAACGCAACAGATTGCAAGACGAATGATAGGTAGGCTTGACTTTGGACAGAAAGGAAATGAAAGACAAATTGCAGCGGCTGGTGGTGAATTAACAAAGTTAGCTAATTATCAAGTAAGAACTATTGTAAGAACATCAATTAATCAAGTACAGAATCAGGCAAGTCAAGCTGTATATGCAGCAAATAAAAAAGTAAGTCCTAAATATGAATATGTTGCAACGTTAGACTCAAGAACAAGTGCGATATGTATGAGGTTAGATGGCCAAGAGTTTGAATACAACAAAGGGCCAACACCACCGCAACATTTTAATTGTCGATCTACTACTGTACCTGTTGTGGACTTTAAAAGATTACAGAAAGATTATCCAAGTCTTGAAGAGCCGCCAGCCACTGCACTTGATACAAGGCCAAGTATTACAGGCAGAGTTCCACAGGGGCAGGCTTATGGTGATTGGTTATTAAATCAAAATCGAGAACTACAACTTAAAACCCTTGGTAGTGAACAAAAGGTAAAGTTTTTTAAAACATTAGCAAATAAAAAAGGTAGCTCTGGTCAAAAGGCACTGAGGCAAATTATCAGAACCGATGGAACAGAAAAAACAATAGACCAAATTAAAAAAGAATATAAACTATAGATATGCCATTAAAAAAAGGAAAATCAAAAACTGTTATTTCAAGCAACATCCGTTTGCTGATGAGAGAAGGCAAGACGTTGAAGCAGGCACAGGCCATTGCATTATCTACAGCAGGCAAAAAGAAAACAGCTAAGAAACGTAAAAGGAAGTAATATATAAACAGCTACTTTTATTGTCATGCCTTCACACTACGGATCAATGAAGCCCAAAGGAACAAAGAAGAAAAAGAAAGGAGGTAAAAAGTAATGGGATATATATTCAAAGTACAGGGCGAAGAAGAAACAAAAAAGCCCAAAGAAACTAAGACCACTGCTAAAAAAAAGACTAAAAAGTGAGAAAGTTCCGCAAGGTAGCGAAAGATAAAAAGACTGGCGTTGCTAAGAAATATCTTAGTGGGGCTAAGAATAAAAGTGCAAAGGCATCTGAAATCAAACGCACTGCGGAAGCTTACAAAAGAGGTGAATTTATTGATATAAAGGCAGTATCTAAATCACGCACAAAACAAGATGGCTCCAAAAAGAAAACCACTAAGCGCAGCCGTAGAAAAAAATCTTAGGGCTAAAGCAGAAAAATCCAAATTTACATATCGTCAACTTGCAGCCGTTTATAGGCGCGGGCAAGGTGCATACTTATCTAGTGGATCAAGAAATGTTTCTATGGGTGCATGGGCTATGGGAAGGGTCAATAGTTTTATCTCTGGAAAGGGTGGAGCAAGAAAAGCAGATGCTGATTTGTTGAGGAAGAAAAAGTGAAACTGACCATTAGACAAAAGAACACACTTGCAAAGCACCAAAAGGCTCATGGTCACACAAAGGCTCACATGGAATATATGAAACGTAAGATGAGAGAGGGCATGAGTTTCACCGAGGCTCACAATTTGGCGATGAAGAGGAAAGGCAAATGACATTAAGTAAAAAAGAAAAAATAAAACGTAAGCTGAAAAAATATGGCTTAACAGAAGTTAACAAAGCAAAACCGACACCAAATCACCCAAGAAGTTCTCATGTTGTACTGGCTAAAGAAGGAGATAAGGTTAAATTAATCAGGTTTGGACAGCAGGGAGTAAAAGGCGCTGGTAAAAATCCAAGAACAAAAGAAGAAAAACAGAGAAGAGCAAGTTATTACGCAAGACATAATGCCCAGAACCCAAATCCAACGATATTTTCGCCATTATTTTGGTCACATAAGGTCAAATGGTAATTTTCACGATAATATTATAAATAAATATTACGATTTTTTATGTCAGAAGAGCCTATTAAGCCAAACCCTTCTCCTGAACAATATGCAGCTTTACAGGAAGAGTTACAAAAGCTAAAAGCTAATAATGCGAAATTATTAGATCAGAATATAAAAGCAAAAGAAGCAGGGAAGGCTATTCCTCCAGATGTTGATGTAAATGCCCTGATTGCCTATAAGCAAAAAAAAGAACAGGAAGAACTTGAAGCACAGGGTAAATATGAGGAAGCGAGGGAAAAACTTGCATCTCAATATCGTCAAGCTGAAGAGGCCAAAAACAAAAGGATCCAGGAACTTGAGCAAAGACAAAGAGAGCTTGAAGTGGAAGCCCCTGCTGTCAGTGCATTAGCTGATGTTGTACATGACCCACAATATGTACTATCAAGAATAAACAGAGATCAACTTGCAAGAGAAGCTGATGGTACTGTTGTTGTGGTTGATGGATATAACAGAACTCCCGTAAAAGATTGGGCGCAACAAAAGATGCCTCAATGGATACAAAAAAACCCTAGACCACAGGGTGGTGGAGCAACGACAACTAAAGTTCAGACAGAGTTTCTTACAACCGGTGAAAAAAATCCCTTTGCTAAAGAATCTTTTAATTTAACTGAGCAGGCAAGATTATATCATACAGATATAAATAAATATAATATGCTAAAAAACGCAGTTAGCGGTTAATATAAAGTTAACTTGTTTGTATAAGTTAGGTGTTGTCACCGAAAATTAAAAAATTATTATTTAAATCTCATGGCTACATTGAGGTCGGATTTGATAATACCAGAAGTTTTTACCCCCTACTTAATTGAGGAGACAACTCAGAGAGATACCTTCTTGCAGAGTGGGGTCGTGACACCTTTGGCAGAATTAAATCTATCCGCAGAAAGAGGCGGTGACTTTGTAAAGATTCCATTTTACAAAGCAAACTTATCTGGAGACTTTGAAGTTTTAACAGACTCAACATCTTTAACACCTGGAAAGATCACAGCCGATAATCAAATCGCTGCTGTTCTTCATAGAGGTCGTGCATTTAGTTCAAGAGACTTGGCTGCATTAGCAGTTGGAGGTGGCCCAGACCCAATGGCTGCTATCGCTCAAAAGATGGCTGCTTATGTAAACAATCAAAAGCAAAAAGATTTATTCTCCTGTTTAACTGGTGCATTTGGTTCTATTAATGCAAACTCAAGTAGTTCTGCATTATTTGATTTGACTATTGATTCAGAATCAGGTGACAGTCCAACAACATTAAGTCCAAGGCACGTTGCAAGAGCACAGGCTTTACTTGGTGATGCTGGAAGTAAGCTTACAACGATTGCAGTCCATTCAAAAGTCTATTACGACTTAGTTGAAAGAAATTCAATTGATCGCATTTATGACAACACTGGTGCACCTGATACAGATGCAACTTCTGGTACAACAGCAAATGCTTTTCCAGGAACAACTTCTATCCCTACATTTATGGGATTAAGAGTTATTGTTTCTGATGATGTTCCAACAACAGGTTCTGGTTCTTCTACTGAGTATTCAACATTCTTCTTTACACAAGGGGCAGTTGTTACGGGCGAGCAAGCACCAATCAGAACTCAAACTGATCGTGATATTTTGGCTTTGGAAGAAGCTATGGCAGTGGATCTCCACTACATCTATCATCCAGTTGGTTTAAAATACGCTGTATCAACAGTAAACCCAACAAGAAGTGTGTTGGAGACTGTTGGTTCATGGTCGAAAGTGTATGAGACAAAGAACATAGGGATCGTTCGTGCAACGAATGTATCGAACCAAGACTAGCCCAAAACCCTTACTATAATTAGGAGTTTTTATTATGCCTTCTTTATTTGAAGTAACTGCTGGGTCTTTAGTAGGCCCAACTACAGGTGGAACAGTCACTCAGGCTAGTTCAAAAGCAACTGGCGTGACTCTCAACACAGAGTCAGGTCAAATCACAATGAACGATGCAACACTTAACGCCGGTGTTGAAGTAACTTTTGCTGTAACAAATAGCAAAATCTCATCAACAGATGTTGTTGTTGCTTGTCATGGAAGCGGCGGAACTGCTGGTTCATATTTAGTGAACGCATCTGAAATCGGTTCTGGTAGTTTCAAAATTACAGTTTCTAATGTATCTGCTGGAAACTTAGGTGAAGCTATTGTTATTAACTTTGTTGCTCTTAAGGGTGCATCAAGCTAATGGCTATATACGCATTTAGGCGTATGAGAGAGAGAAATGAGGCTGCTCAAAAGGCAGCTTCACTCACTCAAACTCTAGAAAAGCCAAAACCAAAATCTAACCCCAAAAAGGTAAAACTCAATGGCGATAACTCTTGATGCTACTGTTGGCGGTGCTGACGCAAACACCTATATAACTCTTGCTGATGCAAACTCTTTCATAGAAGGTCTTGTACTCAGTGATGACACTGCCGCATGGGACGGCTCAAGCACTGATAACAAAAACAGAGCTTTATTTACAGCAGCCCAAAGAATAGACAGAGAGAAGTTTTTAGGAGCTAGAGTAGCTGATACACAAGCTTTAGAGTGGCCAAGATCGGGAGTACGAAAGCCTGACACATACACCAACTTATATGGTTTAAGTTTTCCAAATAGATTAGTTGCTGATTATTATCTTGACACTGAAATCCCAGATAGAGTGAAACACGCACAGGTCTTCTTAGCTGTTTACCTCAATAACAATAGGAACGGGTTAGAATTGAGTGGTCTTGAAGATTTTGCAACTGTGAGTATCGGTAATATTAATGTAACTCCTAGATTTTATGGGGCTACTGGTATTGATCGTATCCCACCAATAGTTGATCATTACCTTATGGGTATTAGAATAGGTGGAAGAGCAAACTTATCAATTAAGAGGTCATGAAAATGAGTTACGGATACGAATATCCCGCAGCGAAAATTATTAATGATACAGCGGCCCATACAGGAAGATTTGGTAAGATTGCTGCATTACAAGATTCTGTTATTGCCACTCTTGTTTCTGAAAACATAACAGGCGATTTGACATCTTTACAATTTAAATCTACTGTTGAAATTGAAGGAGTTATAACAAGCATTACACTTAGTAGTGGAACAATCGTTGCGTATTTATTGTGATTACACGTTATCCAGCAGCAAAAATAATAAACGACACTAACGTACATACGGGGCGTTTCGGTAAGGTTGTTGCTTTACAAGATTCTGTTATTTCCGTTGGAAATTTTTTCGATTCAGTACCCTCAGTCGATGATATATCAAATTTTGATAGTATCATATCATCATATTTTGGTGATGTTTCATCAGTTCCTTTAAAAGCAGGTGCAGAATTTTTAGGCCCATTTTCTGTTGTTGTATTAGATAGTGGCACTGTTATTGCATATAGATTATGAGTATTGCTAATGCTTTAAAAAAAGCTATTTCAAAACCCCTAGGTAAACTTGGTGGGGATGTAACTATCAGGCAGGTTACAGCAGGTTCATATAATACCACTACAGGAGCTATCACAGAATCTACATCTGATACAACCATAAAAGGTGCAATACGTAATGTTACAAGAAATCAGGTAAATGATTTGATTGAATCACAAGATAAAATAGTCACTATATCTGCTGGTGATCTTACATTTGTTCCTACAACAAAAGATAGAGTTGTTATAAGTAGTGTTGAATTTAAAATTATTCAGGTGATCACAAATGAACAGAATAATACACCGATTAGTTTTGATCTGATTTTGAGGTAACTATGGTCAGACAGATCAAAGTCTCTGAGATTGATGATTTTTTTGAAGATTTGGTTGTTGATCTTGTGAAAACGACTACTCTTGAATGGACAAGAAGAGTTAAAAAAGCAACACCGGTTTTTTCTTTAGACAACTATCCTGACTTAGATTCAATACCTAATTTTTTCACCTTACCAAATGGTCAAGTAGTTCCTTTTAAAAAAGCTTTATTAGAGCATGGGGCTGGTGGAAGATTGCGTGAAGCGTGGCAAACAAAAATTAGAAAATTTCAAGGAGAAGTAACTAATAATCTTCCATATGCAGAACCTGTATGTTTTGGAACAAATCTACCACCATCATGGAGAGGTCAATATAAAACAAGGCAAAACACTGTTGCTGGGTTCCCAGAACTAATTGGTAAAGAGCTTGAACAATATGTTATACAACAACTAAGGAAGGGCATCTGATGGCAGCAATAGATTTAAACACTGTTAGATCCACAATTGAAAGTAGACTTGCAACAGAACTTGCGTCTAGTCCAGCAATCCCTGTTGTATTTAACAACATGGCTTTTGATTCGACAACAGAAGATACTTTTGTTCAATGCCAGACAAGTTTTGGCTCTGGTAGCTACCTTACTATGGGTGGTTCTGCCAACTCTACAAATAGTGTTGTCGGTTTAGTTCTTTTAAATATATTTACAGAGGAAGGAATAGGCCAAGGGTCAAACTATGTGATTGGCAAAAGGTTACGAGACCTCTACAATAATATTACAGTTTCAAATGTTATCTTTGATTCACCTATTGGCCCTGAAGTTTTAACATCAAGTCCTGAAGGAAAATTTCAAACACAAATCAGAATAACTTTTGAAATATTTGAGGATCTTTAATCATGCCTAAACTTGTAATCACAGAAGAAATGCTAGATGCTATCGAAACTGTTAAGGGATCAAGAGATCCTCAATTATGGGATCCAAATTGTAAAAGATATATGAAGAATCAAGAAAATTCAAAAAAAGATGTAAAAAAAGCAAAAAAAGGTTAATATAAAATAAATACTTTCTTTTTGTTATGGCTGCCTTAAAAGGTGATGTTGGAAAAATTATGTTTCATAATACAGCTGGTGGTACAGAAGCCGATATTAGTGGTTTAAGATCGTGGTCTTTATCTATTACCAAAGATACGCTAGAAACCACAGTAATGACAAACACATCAAAAACATTTATAGGTGGTCTTATTTCTGGTGAAGGTTCTGCAACCCTTATTTATGATAATGCTGGCGACTCAGATTATCTTTCTTTTGTTGAAGATATATTAACAACAAATGATGATGGTGGAGCATTGTTTGAATTGTTTCCCGATAATACAGCAAGTTCAAAAAAGTTTGGCTTTTCTGGAATAATAACAGGTGCTGAATATGGAGCAACAATTGGTGAGATTCAAGAAATAAATATCACCTTCCAGACTTCAGGTGCCATAACTTCAGATATATAGTACATTAGGATAACCAACCTAATATTTTATGGCAAAAAGAAATGTAGATCTAATTACAGAGGCATTTGCTGATGTAATGTCTAACAGAAGAAAGTATGAACTAAAAAAGCCTAATGGCGAACTTTTAAAAGAATTATATTTTCCACCACTTACAAGATTTGATAGAATACAGGCTCAAAAGTTAGCTGGTACAGAAGAAGGACTAGTAATATCAACGAGACTTCTTTGCCAACTTGCAGAAAACGAAGATGGAACAAAAGCTTTTGCCTCTGCAGATGCTGAAAATTTAAAAAGATTTCTTCCTGAGACTGTCTTAAATGAACTTGAATTATTTATGATGGATATAAAAGTTGATTTAGATACAGCAAAAAACGAATCAAGCGAGATAACTGGTTAAACTTTGAGTTTTTTCTCGCAACAGAATTAGGTAAAACATTAATTGAATTAAGAAAAAGTATTACAGAGGAAGAGCTTGTTTTTTGGGCTGCATATTATGAAGTAAAAAATGAAAGGGAAAAACAAGAAATAAATCGTCAAAAGAACAAAACAAGGTAGTATATAATAAAGGTTATTTGTATTTGTGGCACAATCAACAGTAAAACTTATAGTTGATGCACAAAATGCAATTAGACCATTACAGCGTGTAAATGAACAGACCAAGGCTTTAAGCAGTAGTACAGATAAATTAAAAAATAGATTAAATAAATCAAACAGATCAATAAGAGAATCAGGTAGGGCTGCAAAATCAGCAAGTGGTGGATTTGCTGCATTAAATAAATCATTGATGCCCTTGTTGAAGGCTTTGGCAGCAATAGCAGCTATAAGGTTCGTTTTTATAAATGCTGCTGATATTGAGACTCAAAGAAAAAGTTTAGAGGTTCTTACTGGTTCTCTTTCTAAGACAAATAAAATAATTAAAGAATTACAAGATTTTGGTGCTGTTACTCCATTTAAAAGTAGTGAATTAATTGAACAAACCAAAAGACTTAAAGCTTTTGGTTTTGAAACTAATGAATTAGTAGATACCACAAAAAGGCTTGCCGATGTTGCTGGTGCTACTGGAGCAGATTTACAAGGTATTGCAACTGCCTTCGGACAAATAAGGGCAAAAGGTAAATTACAACAGGAAGAAAATTTACAGTTGTTAGAAAGAGGAGTTGACATAACAACTGAACTTAAAAATATAACAGGTTTACAAGGTGAGGCATTTGAAAAAGCACAAAGACAAGGAAAGATAGGAGCTGATCTTGTAAATCAAGCACTCATAAACTTAACAAATGAAGGGGGTGCATTTTTTGAGGGTGCTTCTTCACAAGCAACAACCTTAAATGGAAAATTATCTACTTTGATAGATCGAACTGAAAGTTTAGCAAGAACCATCGGTGACATACTTTCCCCAGCAATAAAAAAGGCTTTAGATTTAGCAACAAAAGGTGTAACAGCTATAGAAAAAATTTTTAGTAGGTTTGGAGATGTTGGAAATATTGGACTAGGAAATTTTGCAAAAGCAGAGATAGATGCACAAGCTCAAGCTACACGATTAACAAAGTTAAAATTTGGTGATGATATAAGACTTTCAGGGTTTGCTTTTACAGATGAAGAAAAAGCAGCCAAAAAATTTCTAAAAGAACAAACAGCATTGTTAAAAAAACAATTTATTGAAAGGGAAAAATTAAGAAAAAAAGCTTATGAAGAATCAGAAATTATTAATGAAGGCAATAAAAAGCAAGCAGATAAAACAGAAAAAATAATTGAAACAAATAATGCTGCAACTGCTTTTAATCAAACATTAGAATCATCTGTTTTTATTCTTGAGGAAGCTATAACTCAAACTGATGGCCTTAAAGAAAAATTTATGGAGATAGGTCAAGGAATTGAAGATGGCATTGTTTCTGGTCTTACTGATGCTGTTATGGGAACAAAAACTTTAGCTGAAGCTGCTACTGGTGTTTTAAATAATTTGAAAAGAAAACTTGTTGAAGTTGCGATGCAACGTGCAGTTTCTGGTATAGGTAATTTCTTCGGAAATGCTTTAAGTGGAATATTTGGTGGAGGAAAAAATACATTTTCAGGTTTTCCAAAAGCATTTGACACAAGTTTTGATACGAGCCTTCTTATGGCAAATGGTGGCCCTGTAAAAGCTGGCCAGCCATATATAGTTGGTGAACGTCAGCCTGAATTATTTGTACCTCGTACATCTGGAACAATCATACCTTCAGTTCCTACAGGTGGAGGCAATACGACAAACAATATGATCACTGTTAATGTAGATGCTTCTGGTACATCTGTTCAAGGAAGTGGGTCAGAAGCCGATCAGTTGGGCGGTTTGATTGCTTCTGTAGTGCAGGCAACTATAATTGATGAACAAAGGGCAGGGGGTTTATTAAATAGATAATGGCAACATTTCCATCAATACAGCCCACTTATGGGATGAGAAAACAAAGCAAACCAAAAATA
>VTLG01015299.1_pt1 | contig 13300 bp, 6 predicted proteins | sample 4694571 | NCBI WGS metagenome assembly VTLG01 (sample SAMN12604809, study PRJNA352737) | marine metagenome | biome: ENVO:00000447; feature: ENVO:00000209|ENVO:00000569|ENVO:01000036; material: ENVO:00002151; isolation source: viral sequences binned using virsorter ... | reverse complement strand
AACTGTACATAGTATAAACCCCCACACCGAAGTGCAGGGGTTTTGTGTGCCAGTTTTATTAACGTCCTATGATGATGGTTCCGTTGGCCAAGTGACTGAGTGAGGGAATCCACTACTGGTTGGAAGATCTCTAAGATTTTGTCTATATGTTTTCCATGCAGTCGTGATGCCAACTCCAGTATCCACGGATTTAAGTGTAACCCAATCAGATGCTTTTAATTTCTCATCCCTTACATTTCTAGCATTAGCAGCAGCACTAGCATCAATGGTTGCTGTTACTCCTACACCAACAGAATACTTAGTATAATAATTACCATCACCCTTTACCTCAATACCATCTCTATACACGTATTGATATGGTGGTGTAACACTAGGTTGTGAACCTTCATATACTATATCAGCACCGAATACATTTAATATATCCTGAGTTAATGCTAAAGGAAATGATGTATTAGGATTCTGACGACGAAATTCTGATTCCGTAACTACATTACCATTTTTTCTTAAACGAATTTCCATCTGAAATTACAGTACCTTATGTAAGTTATTTATATTATGCAAATGCAAGGTATAGAACCTTCTCACCAGAGACATTTAATTTCATTCCAGAACCAGGAGCAGTGTTAGTTAGTTGGAATCCATTAGATAGTGGATCAACATAATCAGTATCACTTACTTGCCTTGCAGGTGTATTCCACCATAGATATGGATCATTACCAGAAGAGAATCCTCTCAGAGTATCCCATACCCACCATACACCAGTGCTACTTATATTCCGAAGCATAAGAACTCTTGGAGAAAATCCAATCTCAGTTACATCTACTGGAGTACCTTCACCAGCACCCGTATATATTCCCGTATGGAATACTCCTTCACAATTTGCAAACAGATACATGAAATGACCATTAACTCCACTCTGATTAAACAATCCCTGTTTAATATGCATTGTTTCTGCACCTGGTCCTTCAATATCACCCCACATAATATGCCTAGTACCTATTATAGAAGTGTTGATCCAAGCAGTATTATATCTCATATCATGGACTCCAGCATCACCAGCAGCTTTTGACCAGACTCCCCAATAATTTCCATAAGAACCATAATTGGTATTATTTCCTATTGATTTAGCAATTACTAGATCAGGTTTCACTCCCAATGCATGTGGTGTATTATCTAAATTTGGTTCCACAAAAGATCCTGCACCATTATACCTAATAATATCAAAGAATCCTGGTTTCCTCTTAAACATATAAAATACAGAATCCGTATTCTTGTAACTAGAATCATTACCCCAACAATACTCTGGTATATAAGAACCGTATGTGTTTGAATATGTCTGAGTAGGATCATACATTTCTGAATTTAGATCATATCTAATATTCCTTAAGTTTGCAGGATTATTACTAAGATAATCATCATCATTCATTGAAAGGTAATATCTACTATATCCATTAGCATTATTCGATTGATCACGTCCACCTTGGTCATTAGATGAACCACTCATCAATCTATTTGTGGTCATAAAAGTTGGATTATAACTTCCACTATCATATCGTCTCATACTAAACTCCATATCTTGCACACCAAAACCAGTTTGATTACCACTACTATCAACAAAATTATGAAGATCAAAAGTATGAGCTTCTGGTGATTGACCTTTATATAAATGAATGCACTCATTCTTACTACCTACCCACCTACCTACCTTTGCATCTGGTCTACGAATTGCAAGACAATATTGTTGACCACTGAAATTACCATTCCACCATCCCTTTACATTAGCTCCTTGAGCATAATTAGTAGTCTCAACACTGGTAGTATTTGATTGGATATTGCAGCCATGATAAGGAGCGTACATCCCATTCTCAGTCTCAGCACTCCATCCACGAAGATAATCAAACCAGTGGCAATTACCGCCATCATGCATGACCAATAGCATTTGTGGTTCCCAACCAACATCAGTTAGAACATTATTTCCATTAACTACAACTTGCTTAACAATTTCAGAATCTTTATCTTTACCAAATAACTTTGCATCAGCATCATCACCATCTGCCCACATCCATACTGAATATGTACTATTAGCAACCCACCAAGGAGCAGTTTCATTTACTCCAAAATCAGTTGTAGTAGGATCAGCTTGACCCCAAAAATCACTATCTCCACTAAACGCACCCCCTTCATTTATTTTTCCATACTGAGATCTACCTTGTACTTTATGATATACATAAAAATCTCCAGAACCATGATTCTTCATTATCCAAAATCCTGGTTTACATTCCAGTGAATGATTTATTCTTTTATTTTGTTGTTTAGGATTTCCACCATCACCAGTTGTAAAGGTGACCATATCAAAGAATCCTGGTTGCTTTCTAAATGTATAAGCAAGATTTGATGAACTATTACTATTATCATTCATACCTTCATTCATATACACGTTTACCCCCATTGTCCAACCATCACTATCAAATGATTGCATAGCATCTGATTGAGTACCCAATGCAGGATCACTGTCTGTTGGCCAAAACCTCTTTTGTACTCCTATATCAGTATCAGATATTGCTTTATAACAAGAACTACCATTAGCACCAGATACTGCCCTTTGCATACTCCACACCATTCCACCATGTTTCTGCATATTGATGCCATTGGTGATCTTTTTATCTCTAGGTGTTAAACTTGAACCAGTACCTTGACCAAACCATGTATCAACAGAGAATACCTCATCAACATAATGATTTGGTATAAATCCTGCAGCACCAGGAACTAATTTTTGTGTAATAGGATCCATTATGCTATTGCTAAGTAGAAGTAGTAATGTCCACTGACATTGAGAGTAGTGTTTGCTTGGTTAGTAATCTTAAATCCAGTAGAGTAGGGATCAATATAATCATTAGTATCATTTTGACCAGCAAGATCATTCCAAAGAAGAAAAGGATCATTACCAGAAACAATCCCTCTAATGGAATCATAACAATAATAATCTGTAGAATCCCACTTATTAATTATAACAAGTCTAGCAGTGTCATCAAAATTACAATCAATATTCATATCAGAACCAGTTCCAACATAATAACCTACCTTACTAATCTTAGGACATGATGCCCACATATATGCCATGTAACTATAATATAACCTATTTGTTTCTGTTCCAGTTCCAACATAGAAATCAGTTGCAGTATCAGTACTCGTTCCAAACTTCTCCTCTCCAGTTGAGTAAGCAGCCCAGTTAGCGTTTGTTGCTTGTGCTCCTAGTTGTTTAAATGAGTTATATGAAACTCCAGTATATGGACTAGCAGCAGCAGATGGTAAATTACCACAATTCTTATGATAACCAGGAAATCCCGTACCAGCACCAACATCATTACCAAAAGTCCTAATAACTATCATTTCTGGTTTTACACCCAAATTATGAGGTATAGCTCTTTCTAGATTAGAATTAGCAGAAGCAGCATCTCCAACATAACCAACAGTATCAAAGAATCCTGGTGCTCGTCTCATCATATGTCCAATATATGGGTTTTGTTGCAACAGATTACCATATCTTGCACCTTTCATTTCATCCCATGTAGTAAAACCATTATGATAATATAATGTATCGTTAATACCATTACCATTAGTATCCCAATACATTCTTGGTTCTCCAGTTGAAGTATTCTGCCCCATCTTTCTCGTTGCTAACCTCCAATATGCAGCAGCACTATATCCTCTATCCCAGAACACATCAGGTGGAAAATCAGCAAGATATGTAGGTGTATTTGTACCCCATGCTCTACTTACCGCAAATACTTTCTTTGGATCAGTAGGAGTCCTCATTGGTCCTTTACGGATTGCCATATAAACATAATTTCTTCCAGTTTCATTTAAAGCAGTAGGTCCAGGTAACCAGAATCCAGTTGCATCTGTAGTAATATCATAGGCATTATCTTGTAGAGATGTCATGTTTGCATATAATAATTTACCAGCGTTACCAGCAGCAGTAGCCATTACACCTTTATCTTTTAAATTCATTCCCCCTCTTTGAGCATCATATATCCACCAATTACCAGTAGATGATGTATCTTTTACCATAACGTACTGGGGTTCCCATCCCAAGGTAATCTTACGTTGTACTGCATTTCCAGTATAAAAATCACACTTGATTATACCATCAGGTTCAGGATCATGTGCAAATACATATGCAATAAATTTATCACCAGAACCATTAACTGCACCAAAACTACCAATATTAAAACTTTTATTTGATACATTACCAAATCCAGGACTATTTGCTGTTGATGCTGGTACACTATCATCTAAATGTAACCAAGACGTTGTACCAAGATTTCTGTGATATACCTGCCAAGAATCAGTTGCACTCAAATTCTTAATCATGATTATCCCAGGTTCAATTTTGAGATTATGATTTATTGTCCTACCATTAACACCATTTCCATCCCATTTAATGACATCGAAGAAGCGTTTAGATTTCCTAAATCCCCAAGCAACATACTTATTATTGATTGCAGTTTCTTCTGGATTACCACCAAATACTGCATCACCATCTCTACTATGACTAGCACCTTTTGCAGTCCAATGTGAAATTCCTCCATTGATTTCCGCTTCTTCTGAATTCAGATCAGATCTAATATATTTTCTTACATCTCTCTCTGTATCATATAAACGGTGTTGATGTACTTGATCCATACACTTGATCCACAATAATCCACCTTCAGTCCAATCTATATCTTCACACAAGAGACGAGGTGTATTAACAGTTGTGTTAGTACTTTCAACAGTCATATAAAGATGTTGAGTCGCTGGCATACTATGAAGAAAAGGTCTGCTAGTATACAATGCTCTCATAGTTCCACCAGTTAGAGGTGCAGTAGGTGGAGTGAAACCAGTTATACCGTCAGATCCAGCATTTCCATATGCACAGTTACCTACTGTTATTCTAAAGTTACTAATATAACCCTGATATTTATTTTGAGCTGCAGAGAGAGCACCTAATCTAATTCTAGGAGTACCACCATTAGGATTATAATTTGTTCCAGCAGTAGTAGAATACTGTTCCGCATTACCATCAACAAATTGAGTCATAGTACCATTACTATATCTCATTACACATATATGATGCCAATTACCATCCATTAAATTTGTAGTACCCTGCAGTTCCACATCAGTAGAGGTTCCATCATATGCCCATGTATTCATTACGTTAATATTACCTGCTTGTGGTTGCATTCTAATCTGCAAATTCTGATGAGCAGTATTTCCAGTAGGTCCATCTAATTGAAAAAGATTTACATTTGATGTTTGATATGCTCCCTTGACCCACATCTCAATAGTGAAATCACCACCCAAAACAAAACCACCATCACCAGTAAAATCAATATAACCATTTACACCAGATCCACCAAAGTAAGTACTATAATATCCTTCTTTACCATAATTTGTAGTAAATCCTGAAGCAAATGGTGAATCATATCCTGAACCCATTCCCATATAAACATCAGTACCAAATACATCTTCTACCATCACATCAGGAAATGTTTCAGGAGCGGCTGATGCCATTAAAAGTTTTTGAGTAATAGGATCCATTATGCTATCGCTAAGAAGACGTATTTTGCATTGGGAGTGGTTAATGCTGTATTGGCATTAACCGTAAAACCACTATTTGTTTTATTTAAATAATTAGTATCAGTAACAGATGCATCCTGTTTATTTAACTTCAATACTGCATCATGTCCTGCAGGATGTTGCTGAACATTAGTGGATGGGAAAGCAACAGGACTACCATCAACAGACCATACTAAACGAACAGCACCTTTACCACCCCAAGAGTTCTGCCATGAACTAGTAGCATAAGTTCCAGCACCACCTCCATAGTCACCACCATATCTATTAGTATGTCCACTACCTCGACCATCTGCACCACCTGATCCTCCACCACCTGGATTACCTGCATTACCTGCTGTACCATTAGCACCTTCTCCATATATTCCTACTCCACCACCCCCAGTACCTTGAGTGTAACCATCAGACCATCCACCGCCACCGCCTCCTCCTCCACCAGAGCCAGCAGTTCCTTCTTGATCTCCATAATATCCAGCATTTCCACCATTTCCCGAATATCCACCAGCACCACCTCCACCGCCATGATCACCATGAACACTGATTGATCCAGTTCCACCATTTCCACCACCATCTCCTGTATAACTTCCACCAGAACCTTGTACAGCATTACCAGCACCACCATCACCTGCAACAGTACTTGCGTTTATGAAATATGATTGACCTCCACTAGTATTATTGTAATTTTGTCCAACTTGTACTGTATATGACTGACCTGGTGTTACTGGAATATTATTCTTCCATCCGAGTCCACCACCACCAGCACTTCTCTGTCCACCACCAGCACCAACACAAACAGCACATACTGAAGTTACTCCAGCAGGACATGTCCAACTATATGTTCCTCCTGTTGTCCATTCTGCATTACCAAATTGACTACTAGATTCTTCCATTCCTCTTACAGTATCAAATAACATCCAATCAGTACTGTCATTAGTATAATCTTTAATTAAAAGAAATCTAGGACCAGCACCAAATCCACAATCAACAGATACACTATCACCATTAGCATTGACCTCATATGAACCTACTTTAGATATACCAGGTAATGTTGCATATAACTGTCCAGTATAACTAGCACTGTTATTATTAACTGCATTATCACTTCCCAAATAGAAATGGGTCTCAGTAGGTGCATTTGATGTCCAACAATTTGCTCCACTATATTCTTTATCATCAGAATGAACTTTTAAATAAGATAGACTTGGTATATCTTTATGATATACATACCATCCATCTACTATGCTATTACGACTCTTCACAATTATCATCTCAGGGGTAACCCCAAGTTGATGTGGTAGTTGTCTAGGTGAGGTTGAATCCCCATTCCAGAACTGGAGATCAAAGAAACTTTTTGCTCTCTTAAACATCCAGGACTGATAATTAGCACCATTAGTATTTTTACACCATCCATAACTACTTCCAAACTCAAAATCACTAAAACTTCCCATATTAGTATTTTTATCATTCCACTTCATATCACGACGAGGAACTTTTCTAAATACCACATTCCAATCATTACTTGATTGTGTATTTTTTTGATATGCAAAATCAACAGGAAAATTAGAAGTATAATTTGGTAACTGACTATTACCCTTACCAGTAGACATTGCAAATACTTCTGTTGCTGATTTTGGTGTTGTAAGATTATTTCTTATCGCATAGTAAATATAATTTGTACCACCATAATTTGTATTATTACTATTACTATAAAGAAAAAATCCACTAGATATAAAATCAATCCTTGCATTCCCTTGGTTCTCTGCAGAATTCAAATTTGGATATAACTCTGCATCATCTCCATAATTCAGATTATTATCTGATACACCCATTCTTCTGATTTTATCATAAACAACCCAGTTATAATCTTGAGGATTACCAGAACCCGAAATAGACTTCAAAATTACCATCTGGGGTTCCCATCCGAGATCTATAGTTGTCCCACTTCCTGCTCCTTGATAAACACCAGTCTTTGCTATGACTTCATCACCTTTCTGACCAAAAGCTGCTTGATCTGCTCCAAACAAATATGCAATAAATTTATCTCCTGATTCATTAACTTGTGGTGCTGATCCCACTGTGAAATGAGAATCAGTTGGTTGAGTCTGATTCCAATATGAAGCCATAGATTGCCTATCTCGTGTATCATTCAACCACATTCTCCACTGTTCTGGATTAGTTGCATCAAGATGATCATGATACACTGGCCATTCTCTTCCCGTATCTCTATTCTTTATCCACATCATAGAAGGCTTACACCCAAGATCATGGGCTAGGGTCTGACTAGAACCGTTCCCTGTGTATTCTACGATTGCAAAGAATTTTTCAGCTTGTCTAAAGAAATAACCAAAATTTTGATCGTCAGTTTGACCAATATTTTCTGGACCAGGAGTTCCATCCCATTCCATTCCTGTTTCAGTCCACTTCTTTAATCCCGTGGTTTGATTTTGGCGTTCAACATTCTGATCATCTGAGCAAAGATAATCTGCATGTGTATATGTTCTTGTTTGTCCTACATTTGTACTAGGAAATGCTCTACCAGCACCCCATAAAATTCTTACAGCACCTCTACCAGCACCACCTGATCCTGCTCCACATCCACCACCAAATGCACCAGTATATTCATTCCAAGAACCATAAGAAGAAGCACCAGTATAACCACCTGATCCACCAGATCCTGGTTGACCATAGTTAGCAGCATTTCCACCAGTCCCACTAGTACCTTCACCAAATAATCCTACACCACCACCTTGTCCACCATCTGTTGAGCAATGGCCACCGCCACCGCCTCCTCCACCACCTTGACCAGGAGCACCAGCAGTACAACTAACTCCACCATTACCACCAGCACCAGTATATCCACCACCACCTCCTCCACCACCTTTTCCAGAACTACCGCCATTACCATGACCACCTCGACCACCGCCAAAAGTAAGATTCTGATAGTTAGTTCCTATATTACTAGAAGTATCTCCACCAAATCCACCACTTCCATTTTGATTCTTCCCACCACCATTTGCTTGAATTATTAAATCACCATTAGCATCCTTAACGTATGAATTTTCCCCATCTATATCACCTCCAGTACTACCAAATCTACTACCAGTTCTTCCTTGCCATACTTTCAATGTAGTACCTGGTGTAACAGGAACATCATTGATCCATGATAATCCACCACCTCCACCAGCATTACCTGCATCAGCACCTGCACCACCACCTACACATAATATACAAATTGAAGTTACACCAGCAGGAACAGTCCAATTTTGTTCAGAACCACCTGTAGAAGTAGGATGACCTGACCATACCGCTTCACCAGAAGTAGGATCACCTTGAGTTCCATCTAAGGGTGATCTAACAGTATCTGCAGTATACCAATTATAGTCACTACCACCACTGTCTCTCTTCTTTCCCCAAAACATCCCACCCTTCAGCATGTCAATACCAACATTGGCAGTATGAATACCAGCAGAAGTATCATTACCATTCCAACAATAGGGGGCAAATACATCTGAGGTCTCAGTAATTACATCACCCCTAGCTGTTATAAGTTTACGTGTAATGGGATCCATAAGTTATTCCCGATCCCTCTTTTTAATTAGTGTAGTTTACCAGTGAAGAACCTCTCCATCGACTTCCAGAGTCGTCTGTAACAAACATAAACAGATGAGTCTTACCAGCAGTTAATGATGGTGCTGCATCATTCGGCCATTTAACCGTAGCAGGCCAATTAGCACTTCCACTCGTATGCGTTAATTCTAATGTGAATGCATATGCTTTACCAGCAGCAGGAACATTACTAAATGTGAAAGTACTTACACCTGCAATCGTCTTAGTAAAATAATTACCAGAAGCACAATCTACATCTAATGCTGATATTGGTTGAGAATCTTCTGTATAATTTCCTGATACATTTAAATCATGAACTGTTGTTGTACCTGCAAAAGTAGCAGCAGTTGCAACACCAGTTATATTTAAATTAACTACATTTATCGAATCTGAATTTATATTATCCGTACTAGCAATACCAGTTAACTTAGAACCATCACCGTAATAAGTGTTGATACCAGAAGAGGCAGTTATAATTCCTGAAAAACGCAATCCTTGCGGAAATTCAGGAGAACCTGTACCTGCTTCATTAACCAGTTTATTTACTCTAATTTCTGACATGAGTTCCTAAGTTCCTTTCTATACTTTATTTATCAAAATACACCGAGCACATTAAATGTAAGTGTTGTACCAGCACCAACAGTAAAGGTTGCACCAGTAGCAACTGTTATTTCATTTGCTCTAGTAAATGCCAAATTACCTGATCCTTCATCAGATGTAATATTAACAGATGTTCCAGCACCCACTTGAAGTGTATCAGCTGCCCTATAAATCTGACTCCCTGCATTACTCATATCAGAAGAAAAAGCAGATCCAAATCCACTAACTGCAGACAACTTAGATCCATCACCAGAAAAACCTGTTGCAGTAACTACACCAGAAACTGGAAAACCATTTATAACTTCCCCAACTATCTGGGTCTTTGATTGAGCCATGGATTTATACTTTTAGTTTTATTTATATTCCTAATACGAGTCAGTGATGGTAGGACCATATGATATGTATACTAATCCACCTCCACCAGCACCACCTCCATTTGGATTACTATTATGTCCTGCTCCACCGCCTCCACCACCGAAGGAACCACCGCCTCCTCCACCAGAGTTTTGACCATTTCCCACACCAGCAAGACCACCAGTAGGACCACCACCATCACCACCTGGATTATTTCCACCTGGAAGATGTTGTCCATCTTTTCCATCATCTAAACCACCAGTTCCACCAAACTTAGTTCCTACATGACTACCATCAGTACCTCCACCACCTCCACCAAATGCATATTCATTACCAACATATTGAGCAATTATTAAATTTCCACCTTGTCCACCATCTCCTCCATGTCCATTATCTGATCCACCTCCACCACCTCCACCAGCGAAGTAACTACCAACTCCACCATGTCCTGCATCACCATTATCAGAAGGAGCACCACCACCTCCTCCACCACCATTGGTTCCATCTTGAGAACTATGATGAAGATATCCCCAAGTACCTTGAGGATCATTAGTATAAGGATAACCTACTCCACCAGAACCATTAACAGTACCACCAGAACCATTACCAACACCTGACCTCCAACCAGAACCTTGACTACTTGAAGGACCAGCACCACCGCCAGTTGCAGTTAATGTAGTTGGACCTTGGAATTCAGATGTACCTCCTGCCATACCATTCGTTCTATTATATCCACCTATTCCTACCTGTAAGTTATAGGTAGTTCCTGGTGTTACTCCTGAAAACAGTTTCATTGCAGCACCACCGCCACCTCCAGCACCATACGTAGCACCACTACCGCCACCACCAATAACAATCACTCTAAATTCAGTCACTCCTGCAGGGACAGTCCAAGTATGAGCACCGTCAGTGGTAAATGCAACATGAGTATTTGGATCTGGTTCTGGTGGTTCATCCTTCATAAAGTTGATAGGCATACTAATACCAAAGAATGGATATTGCCCTAAAGGATTAAACGATCCATGATTACTACTTGCCCAAGATGTATCATTAAAATTAGCTTGTTCTAATCTAATTACGATTGCATCACTATCACTTCTAGGTGCATATCTCATCTCATTATAACTACCAGAATTATTAGAATAACTTACAGGTTGTTCTGCATACCAAAAACTTGCTTCGTTAGAACCTGGAGTTCCATTACTACTATTCCAATTATTAACATTTGGATGTTCTAAACCTTTAATATAAACTGAATACCAAGAATCCATATCTAAATCAGTTGCACCACCATTAGGAAGTTCAATCTCAAAAGCACATGATGTAGAACTTTCATTAAATTGAGTTCCATATGTACTAAACGTATTATTATAAGAAGGTAATCTTAACCTAAATGTACCACTATCATATATTACCGTATCACCTGTATTCTTTCCTGCCATTACTTTAATATGAACATTATCAATAAATGGTCCAAATCCAAGAGAATTATTTCTTGGTCTATTTGTTGGTACTCCATAACTAATAGATTTAAGATTCCACTTTGCAGTGGCATTATCTCCTGTAGCATATGAACCTCCTGGCATTACTTTTATTGATATTCCATCTGCAGTAGATGCTTGAGCACTCCAGTTAGCATGAGTAGAAAACTGTTCTGTCTGAAAACTACCAGTAGATTTTTTCCATGTTGACAATAATCCACCATCACCTGCACTACCATCTGCACCATTTTGAGTTCCACCACCTAATCCTCTATGTCTTCCCCAAATTCGATAACCTTTCTTCACAACTTCTTCTGTAGGTTTTCCTGGTCCCAATACTGATGGCATACAATTAGGTCCAGACCATACTCTAGATCCAGCTAAATCTTTTTCATAATCATCATCAACTCCACAACATAAAAATTCTACAGTAGGACCAGTAGGACCAAATGGATGGGCACTCTGAGCTGTTGTACCTCCATGATCTTGTATTGAAGGACCAACATCTTTACCAGTATTAGTACTTTTATTACAACATAAAAGTTTTACATTACTTGCTGTTGCACCTTGACTTGTTGTTGTTAATGGTTCATCTGTTGGTGTAAAATTAGATGTATAAAGTGCTTGTCCCTTTACTATTCGGAAATTACTAATATTACCGTTGAGTCGATAACCAGTTGTATAGTAACCACCTATGGCTAGATTTGTTCCAGTGTAATTGTAGGAATCGCTCCAAGATCCTAAAGCTGTACCATCTACATACACTGTGCAAGTACCACTACTTCTCACATAAGCACAATGATACCATTGGCTAGCACTTCTACCACTGCCATAATCCCAAGTACTACCACCTCTGTATCCATGCCAATTAGAACCATTATGAGCAAAAGATAACGTAGTAGTATAATTAGTAGTCAAACCCTCCACTTGCCAAAGTCCTACGTTACTATTTTGAATATCAAACCAAGCCCAACATTCAATAGTAAAATCTCCAGTTCCCATAGACAAATCACTACTAGAACCAACCATCAAATGATTAGTCCCATTAAAATTAACAGAATAAGATGAATGACCAGCAGTACCACCAGGAAGAGTGGTTGTTAATGGGAATGTTGGTATAGTATACGTGGTATTAGCATCATCATATAAAGCAACATTCTTTGATAACCGTAAATTAGATATATTTCCAAACCAAGAACTAACTTGCATACGTCCACCATATCCCCATCCACCAATTACAGGTCTATCACTATATGCCTGAAGAGTAGCAGTAGAATTAGAGCCAGTCCAACCTGTAGATGTTGCTCTTTTACCATCAATCCACATCCACCACTCATTATTATCATTTCTTGTCATTGCTACATGTGTCCATGTACATTGTGGAATAATATAATCTGTTTCCATATAGTTAGTACCATTGATATGGTAATATATTCGATAAGGACCAGTTCCCTGAGTTCCATTTGATTTAAGACTCCATGATCCAAAATGATCTCCATTATCAGTCTGATGAGGTCTTCCTGACATTATAATACCACCCCAACTATTACCAAATGTCTGGGTATTATCAGCTAACCTTTCTACATAAATCCAACACTCCAATGTAAAAGCACCAGAAAGATTAGAGTGAGCTTCTATAT
>VTLG01010731.1_pt1 | contig 13301 bp, 17 predicted proteins | sample 4694571 | NCBI WGS metagenome assembly VTLG01 (sample SAMN12604809, study PRJNA352737) | marine metagenome | biome: ENVO:00000447; feature: ENVO:00000209|ENVO:00000569|ENVO:01000036; material: ENVO:00002151; isolation source: viral sequences binned using virsorter ... | reverse complement strand
ACCTTTGTCAAGCCAAGGTTCGTCTTTATATTCGTCGGCTATTTTAGAATAGCTTTTGCTTCTAGTTAAAAAGTTCTTAGTACGCTTCAAAACGTCTAAACTGATCGGCCGTCTATCAGATAACTGGCGAGCGCGTGCAAGGCCTATATTCGTGCCACCTTGTACTACGTCGCGGCCGTACTTCTCTATCCAGCCTAGCATACGTTTTGCGTTGTTAGTTGCTGTTTGTGGGTAGTCGCTAAAAGTTTCGTTTTTGTCTTCTTTTTTACTGCTCATAGGGTGGCCTTCTGGCAGTAAATCTGTATCGTGTTTACCGCTTCTAAACCTACCGTTTCTAAGGGCATATAGATAGCTGTTTACTCGGCCCATAGCCCACTGGTCCTCATTCCTTACGTTTGGCCTTACGCTTTGCGGGTTTGTTCTATAAGCCCCTACGCCGCGCTTGTATACTTGAAACAAAGTATTTACAGTAGTACGCTTTGTATCGTCGCTACCTACTTCTTCGTTATGGTCGTCAGCTTTTTTTTTTAAAGCTGTTCTAAGCCTATCGCTTATTTCTTCTTGTTTATCGTAGCCTACAGCTTCAAGATATTCGCGGTGGCTGTTAAAAGGCATATATACAGTATCGCCGCCGTCAATACTATGAGCGTGGTACCCTTCGCCACCTAATTCTTCAGCGCGTGCTTCGGCTTCTTCTATAGTTGTATAGGTATCTCTACGCCCTTCTACTTTGGCTTTGGTTTTAAGATTATCTAAAAGTTCTTTTACAAGTGCTTTTTCTTCTTCTATATCCATAGGCGGCACTGGGTCTGGAAAATCTACATCGCTATTGTCAATAGGTAAAAGGTTACTAGGTACGTAGTAGTCATTCATTTCTTTCGTATCTTGATCTATGCCGTAATTCATAACAGCGCGCTTTTCGTTTGGCGTAAGCCACCAGGCCTTGTTTAACTGGTCTACTACTTTATCGTTTTCTTCTTGTAGTTCTGGTATACTGGTAAAATCAAAATCTATAAAAAGGTTTTCGCCGTATTTAGGAGTAAGCCAGCGGTTTAGTTCATCTCGTAGTTTTATAAGTTCTGGTATAACAGCATTTTGGTACAAAGCTTTTTTAGCTTCCTTCATATTGTTATACGTAGTAGCCTCTGTGTTATTGAGTAACTGAACGGGTACGCCGTATATATTACATAAGTCTTTGATACTTGCGTTGTACTGTTCAATAAGCGAAACATCGCTAGCGTTTAAACCAAAGTTAGTCCAGCTTAATTTCTTTGGCGTTATTATAACGTCGCCAGCATTATTACTGCCTTGGTACTGTTGTCTAAATTTATCTTTAAGCTGTTGGGCTTGTACTTCGTTTAAGTCGCCGTCGTCTGCCATAAGTAAGCCCCTGGCTGTTTGGTTCTGTAAATACTTTACACCTGTAGTTACAGCTTCATTGTTTGCTGTAAGCGTTCTAAGTCCAGCGGCTAGCGGGCTTTGCCCGTACAAGTGGCTTGCTGTACCATCATAGTAAGGGTTAAAATCAGCAATATGTAAAACGTCTTCGGCTGGCATTGAGTACTGGCCGTTATATTCTATACGATATTCTTTTACAGGCGTCATAAGACCGCCGCTTATTATTTCAACAATTTGAGATGGTAAAGTATAAAGTTCTGTATATCTGTTTCTGTTAGCGCCGCTATCTGGACCTATACCGTATATGTATCTATTACCAGTAAGTTTGCCAAAGGCTATAATTTCAGTTATAAAAGTATTAAAAGACTGTGCGGGGTTCGGCCTATTTAGTAGTTCGTGTAGTTCTGTATGCTCTAATTCTACTAGCGCGTGTTTCTGTAGCTTCTTGGCCTGGTATATAGTGTTTGTATCTAAGGTACTACTGGTTAAAGCTTTGTATCTTTTAAGATCGTTTTCGTTTACTTTTTCATAAATTTGAAAAGGTATAGTAGTAGCTGCCCTTGTTATAATGTTTACAAGGCTATAAATAGTAGCGTTACGCCCGTAGCCTTGTTTTATATATGTATCGTTGCCTTCACGATTCCATACAATAGTATCGCCTAAAAATTGATATATAGCCCTGTTATACGCGGCGGCTGTTTGTTGGCTGTTTTTTGTTAAAAGTTTTGTAAAGCGTTCTAGTATAGTAGCCATAAGTAAAATTTGTACAAATTTAATCAAATTAAATTACGAAAAAGTCGGTTCTGTTCTTATACATACTGTAGCAAGCGTAGCGCAAGGCGTCGGCCAAGTGATTGTTTTTATCTATAGGCGTATTTATTATAGTTCCGTCTTTTAATTCCTTCCAAAAATACGTACGCTGTTCTTGTATTAAGTTCTTGCTTTCCTGGCTTACAATTACGTCAAATTCCTTTAAAAGGCTTATACCAGCTGTAATAGAACCCGCGCCCTTTATAGCTGGCTTTGCAAGACAGTCCATCTGTCTAAGTTCTTCTATACTTTTAGGCTCTGCGCTGTCGCAAAACATCAGCGTTTGATTAAGACCTTGTACCTTTAGATAGTCCGCTATATCACGATTTGTTAGCCCTGTCTTATATAGAAGTTCGTGTACGTAAAGCTTGTCGTTCTTCTTGGCTACTTTGAGTATAGCCGTCGGGTCGTTACTAAAACCAAAGTCTAGGCCCAAGTGATAATCTAAGTCTGGAAAGTCAGCATAGGGTATATACTCCCAGTTGCTAAATATCTGGCGATTACTAAATACAGCGCGCTGGCCCTCGCCAAAGACGCGCCAGTAGTCTGGGTCCTTTGTTCTTAATAGTTCTATTTCTTTTACAAGATCAGGGCTTAAAAAACTGTTATCTGTATAAGTTGTTATCCAGGTTTCGACGTCGCTTCGCTCACTGTCTATAAGTTCGCTGTATAACCAGTGTACTGGGTCCGACGGGTTGAAGTCTATAATTATTTCTTGGGTGGTCCTCATATTAAGCTGTCTATAGTCTTCGTAGTGTAATTCGTTGGCCTCGTTTATAAAACATATATCGCGCTTACGTCCGCGTATCTTTTGCGGCTCGTCTACGCTTAAAAACTCTATAGTATGGCCGTTATACTTAAAAGTGTTTTCGGCCTTGTTGTGTACCCCTAAGTAATATAAACCGACACGCTGCATAATTGCTATAATATCGCGCTGTACTGATCCTTTGAGCGCTGGAAGTGTTTTACGTACTATAGATATTACTAACGGGTCTTTTTCTGTAGTTATCTTATAAACAAGGTACTGGCATATAGCGTAAGTCTTGCCAGATCGTGTACCGCCTTGGTGTACCTTTATCCTAGCCTTGCTTTTTAGTGTTTGGTAAAACTGTATGTTACAGGCCTCGCTTATTCTTTGCTGGGTACCCATTCAATTACTTTACTTTCAAGTACGCCTTCGTGTGCTATTTCTTGGCGTTCTATATATCCTCGTTTCTTGCCTTTTGTCTTCAAGTAGAATATAGTCGCCGTTACGTTACCGTCTTTTATAAGATCATATAACTTACTTTCGACTATATCTATAGCTACATCTTTAAACTCGTCTACAGCCTTTTTAAAATCTGGGTCTTTATCTAGCCATTCGTAAAATGTAGTACGGCCAACCCCAGCCATTTTACAAGCTGTAGTAACAACGCCTAAGCTTTTTTCTAAAGCTTTTAACATTTTGTCTTTTTTAGTGTGTTTGGTTTGTTCGGCCATAATGCAAAGTTAAATAAAAAAAGCCACCCGTAAAGGTGGCCTTGCAATAACCCTAAAAGTCAAATAAAATCTAAACCAAAGAAATGAAAAAAAAGGGTTATTAAATATATTTTATATAGTGGTCCATATAGCGTAAGGGGTCGTTTTTAAGCTTATAAAGTTCTACTAAGTCTTCGTAACATTTTTTTTCTAGTTTTTGTTTGTAAATAATAGTTATTCTTCTTTGAACATCGTTTACAAACCTATCTCTAAGTTCTTTATCTGTTAATCCTTTTGGTGTTTTAAAATCTACTAAAAAATTCATTTCGTTTCGTTTTGTTGTACAAATATAATATAAACTATTTATAAATTCCAAAAATTTTTTAAATTATTTTTGTTCTATATCTGTAAACCAAAATATATTAAAGCCAAAAAATAGTAGTAAAAACTGTAAAGCGTGCCGTTCTTTGTTGTCTATATAGTCATTTTGTTGAAGTGTATCATCTATATAATTAATACCAATAGTAAGGCCATAAATAGGGTAAAAAGTAATACCAAACAAAGGCATATTATAAGCTTTTATTTTCGTAAAGATACAAATAAAGCGACCATACTTTTAGATCAGCTTGCTTTTTAGTATACGTATCTGGGCTTTGTATTAGTTGCCCGTTATCGTTTATTTGAATGTGTAAGCCTTTTTTTGTTGGGTTTACGTAAACCTTTATACCGTTTTTTACGCACCAGCTTAGGGCTTCAAAATGTTTTTCAGTCATTAAAATAATCTTTGTTGCGCTTTGTGTTGTTCAATTCTTTTTATTGCAGCTTCGTAGTAGTCTTTATCAAGTTCGCATCCTGTAAACTCATATCCTAAATTATAGCAAGCTATTGCTATTGATCCACTACCCAAATGAGTGTCAAGTATTTTGTCGCCTTCTTTTGCGTAGTTCATAAGTAGCCATTCATAAAGTTTAACAGGTTTTTGTGTTGGGTGTATTCTATTTTTATTTTGTGGTGCTATTTCAACCCATTTAGATACAGTACCTAAATTTTCAGACAAACTTGCAATTTCGCACATAGACATAGTAAAATTTTCACTAATTGTTTTTTTCTTATAAACTACAAAACCTTTATATTGTGGTAGTTCAAAGTTGTTAGCACCCCAAATAATTTGATTTTTGCTAATTCTATTTAATTCGTTAAAATATGCTTTATTTGGTCTACCTTCTAACGACTTCATACTTCCATTATTACGCATATCTTTTGTTGGTTTGTTTTCATCTCTATAAGGAGGATCAACTATAGCAAGGTCAAAGTAGTTATTTTCATACCTTGCCATTAAATTCATACAATCCTCGTTTGTTATATTCATATTTTAATTATTTACCAAGGTACGTTAGTATCTTTTATTACTTCAAAAGTTTTGTTTTCTTTGCCGATCGGTTTATAAACCCCGCCGTTTCTAAAGTCTGGGGCTACATCAAACTGGCCTAGCTGGCCGTTTTCTTTACGCTTTACCTTTTCTACATATATGCTAACTATATCGCTTTTATACTCGGTCTTTTGCCCTATGTTTCTATAACATACTAGGCCGTTATAAGCTTTGTTATAAAAATCAGCGGACCCCGAAATATCGTATAAGTTTGGTTTTTTAAATACGCCGTTATCGCTTTCAATTTTACGCGGGTGGGCTACTAGAAAAAGATGCGTGTTTGTTTGCTGGCAAAACTGGGTTATTTCGCTTAATTGTTTACCTATATAGCTAAAATCTCGCTGGGCGCTATGGTCTAGCATATTCCAAGGGTCTATAAGTAATACGTTTACCCCCTTTTGAAATACAAGTTGTTTAAAAGCCTCTAGTATACCTTTTAGCGTAAGGTTTTCTAAGTCAATTTTAACCCAGTAAAAATGTTCTTGAATAAAGTCTTTTGTATTGTTTAGATCATCTACGCTACAACTACGCTCGTTTAGTTTATCAGCTATTCGCTTTATATGACCTTCGTAAGGCCAGCTTTCAGGGCTAAACATCGCGCACCTAAAACCATATTTTGTAGCAAGGTTTACAAGTATCTGATCTGTAAAATCAGATTTACCGCTGTTTGGTATACCAGTTAGTACACTCCATTCGCCAAAGGCAAGTTTAAAATAGCTATCGCTATCTCCAATACCAAGGCTGTAGTTTTTTATACCATTATCGTTATAATTTAAAACGCTGGTCCATATATCTGAAACATTTATAACGCCCTCTAAAGGGAAGTTTTTAGCGCCTTTTATAAACTGCCGTAGTGTTTCGGCCCCTTTACTTATTAAAACCTCGTTAGCGTCTTTAAAATCGCCAAAATCTACGTATTTACAGCGGTAGGCGCCAAGTCTGCGGGCCAGTTCTTTACGCAGCAATAGCCCAGGCTGGTCGTTATCAGTACAAAGTATTATCTGTTGTTTATTCTCAAAGTATTTATAACAGTTGTCTAGATAGTCTAGGCGCTGGTTGCCTTTACTGGCGCCGTTTGGTACGCTTACTACGCTGTATAAACCAGCTTCGTGTAAGCTTAAAGCGTCTAGTTCGCCTTCTACTATGTAACAGCTTTTGTTATCAGCTATATTATCAAGACCGTAAAAAATCAGTTCAGCACCGCTTACAAGCTTAAAATTCTTTTCAGCGTCGCGATATTTTACGTTTACTAGTTCGCCAGCCCTGAAATAGTTAAAATTGATGGTGCGGCGTTTTTTCTGTACTTGCGGTATATATTCTACGCTTTCGCCTATTTTGTAATGTACTAGCGTGGGTTCTGTTATACCACGTTTACTAAACCAGTCTATTATACGGCTATTAAGTTCAGCGTTTACCTTTGGCGGTTTTACGTACTCTATTTTTTTCTTAAATTTTACGTTACCACTCCAGCCGCAGTTATGGCAGTTATATATACCTTCGTCTACGTTTACGCTCAAACATTGATCTTGCTTGTTTTTCCTTGTATGGCTACATTTTGGGCAGCGTGTTTTTACTTCGCCGCTTGTTCTTTTGATTTGTATACCAAGGCCCTGTAATTCCGCTAAATAACCCATCTATAAAAGTATATTAGCTATAGCGATAAAAAATAATACCCAAAAGGTATAAGTACTTATTATAAAGGCAAATAATTTTATCTCGTTTCTAGTTATTCTTCTCATTGTATTAATTTTAAAAAAAGTTAAAAAAGTATCTTTTGTTAGCGTTGCCAAGTAAAAAAACCTCTTTTTGACGTTTTACTTCTTTTTCGTCAAAAAAAGTGCTAGAAGGGCAATCTATAAACTGGGTAGTATCGGTTATTTTTTCTAAGTCAAATATATACAAACCTTTTTTATCTATTACACCGTAGTATTTTTTTTCAGCCTTGGCGCTTAAAAGGTTATCGTATTTAAGTTTTTCTAATATCTTTAATCTATAAGTTTTTTTTCTAAATTTTAACTCTAGTACGCAGCTATTACCATTATCATCAAATCCTACAGCGTCGTAACTTTTATAACCTTCTCCAGTCCAGTAAAGGCGCCACCCTTCTAAGTTTAACAAAAAAATAAGCTGTCGTTCGTAGCTTTTTATAAGATCAAACTTCTTTTGCATATTCTAAAAGTTCTTCATATTCTTTATTATTTAAAAGCTGTCGTAAATTGTAGCTATTTAATTCGCCGTTTTTGGTCTTTGCGCCTAAAAGTTCTTGATCATTTTCAAAATACGTAAAGTACTTATAGACCCCGAAAACCTTTTTAAAGGCACTAGGGCGCTTTTTAAGCGCGTTTTTAGTCATAAACCTATCAATATATAGAACGCCGTTTTTATCGCGCGTACGTAGCTTTAAAACGCTTAAAAAATTATCAGCCCAAAAACTGTCTTGCCTTAGTTTTTTGCAAACTTGGTAAACATCGCCCAAGTCATAGCCATCAATACGCTGTATTTGTTCTAGTGTTTCTAGCCATTTTTGGCGCCTGGTTTTTGTTTGTGGTTTAAACTTGCTAGGAAAAAGCGCTATAAAATGATCAAGCGCCTTGTTAGCTGTTTCAAGCGTTACTTTTGTGGCTGTTTTTGACTTTGGACTTATATTTCTATTATTATTATCTATAATACTAGTATCTATATTTATATTGCTAGTATTATATATATTACTAGCACTATTACTAGTACCGCTAATTTTAAGACCTGGAGCAAAAAAACCGCTTTTTTTAAGCCTATTTAAAGCGCTTAAAATGCTTTCGTACTGTTTCTTATTAAAGCCTTCTAAGACTATTTTATATTTCAAATTCGTGTTGGTATCCGTAGTTTTCGCTGTCATCCTCAAGTAAGTTTTTTAATTTATCACAAAACCGCCTTATATCGGTAAAAATAAGACCGAACTCAATTAATTTTATGGGTCTATCCTGGTAAAGTTCAAAAAGTATTTCTACAAGTAAATCAAATTCTACGCGGGTCATTTTACCTACATATTCATATTTGAATTTTAGGTTTTCTGGCGCGGTAGTAGTCCAGCGTAGCTTTTGGTTAGTTTCATCAAAGTAAACGCTGCTATAAATCATTTTTAAAGTATTTGTCTATTATTTCGGTTATGGTATCAAAATCGTTTAAACAGTAACTAGCCCAGCCGTTAGATTTTAGATTGTCAAGCCACTGTATTTGCTTTGCTGTTGGTTTGTTTCGGCCAGCTTTTAATTCAATAGCAAGGCCGTTATATTTTTTTGAGGGTGTAAATACTAGTAAATCAGGTATACCAGCTTTACCGCCGAGTTCTTTAAATTTAAAACGCTCAAAAGGGGTGCGCCTACCTTCATTTGAGACGTGGCAAAAAAGCGCCTTTGGGTAGGCTATAGATAGGTAATTATTTACAGCTATTTGTAGCTTGTCTTCGGGTCCTAAGTATTTTTTAAAGCCGCTCATAAAATTCTTTTACCCCACTTATAAGTATTTTTTTCCATTTTAAGCTGGGCGTTTTCTATAAGCAAGTTATTATATTTTTTTACAAGTTGATTAAAATTCATATTCATATAACCCTTTGGATCAATTAAGCTGTAAATTATTTCTTCAAATTCTTGCTTGAACAATGGCTCAAAGCGCAAAACATTTTCTAGTTCTTTAACTCCATACATAACGCTTGCGTGGTCCATTCCTATACTTTTACCTATATCGCTGTAACTTAAACAAGTGTAAGTTCTGCATAAGTAAAAATAAACCCATCTAGCGCGCACGTATTTAGCTTTTCGTGTCTTTGCATCTAGTTTTAAATTGTAGTACTGTTCTACAAAGTTTTTAAATTTTTCCATATACTATAAAATTATACTGCCATCGTCGGACCTATCGCCTTTATATCCAGTTATCACGCCCGTTTCATTATACAGCTGCCAGTCAGATAACGCTTGTTGATAGGCTGCGCGGCCCTGGTCTATTAAGTCTTCGCTAAGCGTGTAAACTTGTACGGTATAAGGCGGGTTTGTTTCTATTGCTATAAATTTAAATTCGTTTACTTTTAGCATATCCATATAGAAAGCGGCTTGTAAGTGATAGGCCCTTTTATATATATCACTTTTAAAAGCTTTTGGGCTATTATTTTGGCACGTTTTTACATCACTTATAAAGCCAGCTACTCGGTTTATACAGTCTGGCCTTACTCTTACTTTTATGCCTTTATATTCTAAGTAGTGGCTGTTTTCACATTCGCCTAAAATATATTTTTTTGCCAGATCGTCTTTTTTAACGTTCTCTACTATTGTTTTTATAAGCTGGTGTATTTCTTCGTCAAATACTTTTTTGCCTTCTGCGTTTTTCATTTCTTCGGCGTATTGTTCTTTACCAGCTTTTGTTCGCCTATCTATTTTTGGTATAAAATGATTTTGTTTATAAAATTCTAAAGGCTCATATATTGCTGTATGTATTGCAGTGCCTAAAGCCATAGCTGGTGTTTCTTTTATATTTTCATTTAAAAAATGATGTACACTTTTTAAAAATATACTTTTTAAACCGCTTGCGCTTATATAGTCTTTTTTACTATGGTATTGTTCGTTTGTATCTTTAGTTATATTCATCTTAAAAAAATAAAGCCCCAGCCGTAAGGCCAGGGCTGGTTTAACTTACCAGGGTAAGTCATCGCTCCCTTGCGCTACTTTTGTTTCTTTTTTAGCCGTTGGCTTCCAAGTATCCAGTTCGGCGTAGCACTTGCCAGACTGGCCTTTTTTAAGACTTATATTGAGCCAGCCGTCGCTGTGATTAGCTTTGGCAAACTCTACAAAGTCTTCTAGTTTAACGCTTAAATTTGCCAGTACAAAATCTGGCGCGTTATCGTTTCGCTTTACTATAAAGCCATTTACAAAAGTTTTCTCTTGTTGCATAATTATATATTAAAATGATTAGTAATTTTTTCTCTGTACGCTTTTCGTACTTTAAATTTATTTAAAACCTTTTCGGCTTGATCTTTAGTGCCTTTTAGGGTCGCTTCTAGCTGTTCTTCTGTCAGCCAGTTTTTAGTATCTGTATTTTGATTAGCTACAGCGTTACCAACTTCTTGGGCGCTTGCTATAGCTACATCTATACCTATGCCTAAATACCCAAGGGCGCGCCCTAAAGCGCTTGTAAAACCATTTTCTAAAAAAGAAGTTTTATTTATAAAGCTACTATCGCGATATTCTTGCGCGTGGGCGCTAGATATTTCGTTACCTTCTGGGTCTAAAATAGTTGCTTTAAATATACCTTCTTTTTCATCTATACCTATTAAGTCTTCTAGTATACGCCAGCCTTTATATTCGGCCAGATTTCTAAAATGTAAAAGCCGCTCGTTTACAGTTACGTACTCTTTACCTTTTATATTTACAGTTTTCATTTAGTCAATTCCTATAAATTTATAAATATCAAAACCCGCTCGCTGCAAAGTTTTAAGTTCTTCTAAAGTAAAAGTATCGGGTTTATTTATTCTACTTTGAAGTGTCGGGTATGTACAGCCCAACAAGTTACAAACATCGCTACGCGTCAATTTAAGCCTTTTTAGTTCTTGTTTAAAAGTGCTAGTCATATTATTAATTTGCACAAAGATTAAAAAAAAATCTTAAATAAAACTACTATTTTAAAAAAAAATATAAAAAAAGCCGCCTCAAACTAGGTAGTTATTTTGGCGGCTGGCAGCAAACAAGGGCTTTTTAATATCTATATTTTTGTTACTTTATCCTGGACAGTTCTAAAAGTTGTAGCTACGTCATTGTCTTGGTTTGGCGTGTGCATAATTACGTTATATCTATTTGCTTTTACATCGTACTCTAAACTGTCTAAAATACAGCTACGCTCTTCTTGAAATATATTTTGACCAAAATTTACCCATATTTTACTAGTTAAATCTAAAGGCCTTGTATTATTATTATATATAGTGCCTTCATATCTTACGCTTGTTTCTCTGTTATCGTTTAACTGCTGCTGCAATACTATTTGTCTAGCAAACGGTACTTGAAATACAAAATTAGGAGCGGGTCCAAATATAGCTGTCGTAAACCTTGTGTAATCTATAGCAAAAATAGACGTAGTAGGTAAAAAAAGTATATCACGTTTTTCTACAATAGTATTTGTGGTGCTATTTAAGGTTAGGCTTAAAGAATTAGTTACGTTACCTACATTTGGGTTGCCACTTACAGAGGCCTCTTGTGAAACGCTTATATTATCTATATAAAGCGCTTGATAATTGTTATAATTAGTAGGTATTGAGGGCGCAAAAATTGATATTTTTGTATTAACTCCAGGCACGTTAAAGTTCGTTGCGGTATCGGCGGGTAATGTTATAGATTGATCCACCCAAGCGTCTAAAGTAGCTGTATTTATTTCTATATAATTAGTTACAGCTGAATTTTGCCAGTTATCGTTTGTTGAATTATAGTAACGTGTACCGCCTGTAGTGCCTGTAGCTGTTATTCTATACCAAAATTTACCATTTGAGGTACTTGTCTGGCTTGCTTCTTGGGCATCAAAATAGTAGCTAAATTTTGCAGTTCTTTGTTCTCCGCCGTTTTGGTTACGTGTTGGCGTTATTATTTGCTGATTGCCAGCGCTAGTTTGGCTAGAGCTTGTTTGAGTTATTTTAAAACTTTTTTCGCCTGTTTTTCTTATTTGATTACTTACTACGCTGCCGTTTATTATATTATGGCTAACTGGGGTATATTCAAAACTGGAATTAAAAGAGGTACTTATAACCCTTTTAGTTTTTACTTCTGTTTCTATAGACTTAAAACCCCTTTGAAATTCACGCGTTAAAGTTTGTTCTAAAGGGGTTACGTCAGTTTTTATATTACTTAAGGTTTGACTTACGTAAGTGTTTGGGTACGCGTTATAACCAGCCGAAGTACTTGGCGGGGTTGCGCTATGGTCGTAAAACCTAAATCTTGTAAACTCTGTTTTGCTATCTAGAAAGTTTTTTCTTCTTTGTTTTATATCAGTAGGTAATGTACCGCCAGCTATAAGTGTATTTTGTACATCGTCTTGAACTCTTATTTCGCTATATGTACTGTTATTTGCTATAGTCCATTTGTTGTTTGACTGATAAATTCTAGCGTTTATTGACTGTAGCAAAGCTTCTATAAATTCTTTATAATTAAAAAAGTTATAGTTTTCGTCAAAAATATCTTGTTCTAAAAAAGTAGTAGCCGAATTACCAGCTACCGTTTGTTCTATTGGATAAAAAAAGTCGTTACCAAATATATTTAATTGCCCACTTTGTAAGTCATTATTTACAAGTACATCTAATTCTAAGCCTATTGTATTTAAACCATCAACAAAATGGTCTATATATCTATTACCTGTACTAGTGCTAGGGTTTGCCGCTTCTAGTTGAGCAAGCCCATCTATAGCTTTTAAAGTTATGGGCTGTGGATTTGGGGCCATAACTTCGGCGTTAAGATCTGGCACTAGCCAGCCAGTCCATATAGGCTTGTATATATTTCTTCTACTATCTGTTATTTGGCTAGTAATACATCCCAAAGATTCAACTATACCGCCTAAATCTAAAACCCTTTTATTATAATAGCTTGATATAGTATAAAATTTTGTTATTTCATTATCTATACAAGTCTTAGCTTCATAATAACCGCCAGCTGTTTGTACACGTTCTTGATAAATATCGTTTACTGTTTCGCTAGCGCTTATAATTACTTTGTAGTTTTTTTCAGCTTTTGTGTGAAAATCGTCGTACTCTGTAGTATCAGTTTTAAATAAATTAATAGTACAAGTAGAACCTATTATAGGGCTATATATATCGTCGTCAGCTTCCCATTTTATAATAACTGGATTACTTGCCCCTATAAGGGCTTTTACGTCGCCACTATAGTTATCTTCAAGTATTTCTAAGCGTTTGCCATTGCCTAGCATATCGTCAAAGTCTAGCCTAAATTTTACCCCGTATGCCATCTTTATTATTTTATTCTACCCCTCTGTTTTTCGGCACGCTGCAAAGCTACTACTAAATCTTGGCCATTTAATTTAAACTCACCGCCTACGTTTACCTGTTGAGGCTGTCTATCGCCTATCATTCCTTGGAGTTTACTAAGTGGCGCTATAACCTCTGGGTTGCTTTTAGCGCCCGCATATTCGCCCATAAGGCCAAGGGTCGGGCCGCTTACTATACCACCTTTAGCAAACTCAGGTA
>VTLG01010061.1_pt1 | contig 13303 bp, 8 predicted proteins | sample 4694571 | NCBI WGS metagenome assembly VTLG01 (sample SAMN12604809, study PRJNA352737) | marine metagenome | biome: ENVO:00000447; feature: ENVO:00000209|ENVO:00000569|ENVO:01000036; material: ENVO:00002151; isolation source: viral sequences binned using virsorter ... | reverse complement strand
TGCAATTCTAAAAAATCATGCCGCAGCAAACGAATCTCAACGTCTCACCATATTTCGACGATTTTGATCCTGATAACGATTTTCATCGGGTATTATTTAAACCTGGGTACCCTGTACAAGCAAGAGAACTAACAGGTCTGCAATCTATGCTGCAGAACCAAATTGAGAAATTTGGTAAACACTTTTTTAAAGAAGGAGCAAAGGTAATTCCAGGTAATACTGGATATACTCAATTATATAATTGTGTTCAGTTAAATAACACTTTTCAAGGAGTACCGGTAACTGCTTATGCGGATCAGTTAATTGGTACAAAAATTACTGGACAAACATCAGGAGTAACAGCAACTGTTGCAACTGTATTATACCCACAAGATTCGGAAAGAAATAATCTTACTCTTTATGTAAATTATTTAAGTTCTAATACTCAAAACAATACCACAACTACTTTTTCAGATGGTGAGGAGTTGTCTTCTAATGTAATAATTACATCAGGTCTATTAGGAAATACTACTATAGCAGCAGATGGTTCATTTGCTACTACCATTGCTACTAATGCTTCAGCGACTGGATCTGCTTTCCAAATTCAGAATGGTGTATATTTTATTCGTGGAAATTTTGTAAATGTAGATACTGAGACTCTTCTCTTAGATCAATATAGTAATACTCCAAATTATAGAATTGGACTGTATATTGACGAAACTATAGTTAATGCTGATATGGATGAGAGTTTAAATGATAACTCTCAAGGATTTAATAACTATGCAGCACCTGGTGCAGATAGATTAAGGATTGCTACTAGACTATTTAAAAAACCTTTAGATGATTTTAATGATGATAATTTTGTTGAACTTGCAGTAGTAAAGGAAGGTGTTTTACAAACCCAATCTGCTGCTTCTACAACATATTCTCAGAATTTTATGGAGATTCTGGCAAGAAGAACTTATGCCGAATCTGGTGATTATTATGTAAATCCATTTGATATTACTGTTGAGAACTCTTTAAATGATAATTTAGGTAATAGAGGAATCTATCAAGAAGGTCAATTCACTCCTGGAGGGTCTACACCATCAGATGGTTTAGCACTTTATAAAGTTTCTCCTGGTAAAGCATTTGTTAAAGGTTGGGAAGTTACTACAATAAGTCCTGTATATCTTGATGTAGAAAAACCAAGAGCAACTGCAACAATTGAAGATCTTACTTTTGCTTATAATACTGGACCAACTCTAAAGATAAACAGAGTTGATGGTTCACCTACTATTGGTATAGGAAATACTTATATCGTAAGTCTACGTAACCAAAGAGTTGGATATACAACTTCATCACTTCCTGGTAAAGAAGTGGGTCTTGCAAGGGTATATGATTATAGATTAGAGTCTGGATCATATAGTACATCTAATGGAAATGAAAATGAGTGGGAAATCTCTCTTTATGATGTCCAAACAGTAACAGAGATTGCTGTTAGTACTGCATGTACTTTAACAGTTCCTACTTTCATTAAAGGAAAGAATAGTGGTGCAACAGCATTTCTTAAGGATTCTGTAACAGCAGGAACAGCATTAACTGTCTATGAGACAAAAGGTAATTTTATTCCTCAAGAATCTCTTGTTATTGATGGTATTCCTGATGGAAGAATTGCTATTGCTATTACGGAATATAGTATTAGTGATGTAAAATCACTATATGGAACTAATAATGGTGTTGTTGGTGTTAATACATTTACTGCTGATGTAATTCAAAAGGATTCTATTAATGTTGGAATAGTTACTATTAGTCCAGCATCTGGTGCAGGTTATATTAGTACTGTAAGGACAGCAAATAAAAACTTCCCTGGACCACCAGCTAACCCTCTCGTAAGAGAAAATGATTTAGTATCATTTACTGATATTGCTGTATCACCAACAGACCCCATTTATGGTAGGGTAACCAGTGTTGGTTTGAATGATATTACTATTACAGGTGTAACTACAGTTTCTGGAATTGCTGATGGTAAATTACCAGAAACAGCATATGAAGCAACTGATTTTAAAGTTATTACTACAAAATTAGATAGTTCATCTGACAATACTCTTTATACTGAACTTCCTAAGAGTAATGTTGCCAGTGTTGATTTAACAGATGCGTTTATTACAATAAGAAAGACTCAATTAGTTAATATTACTAATAACCAATTATCAGCAATTGTAGTTGCTGGTGAGAATGAAACTTTCTTACCATATGATGAAGAAAGATATGCGTTGTTGAGATCTGATGGTACTGCTGAACCATTAACTTCTAATGCAGTTGAAATAACTCAAGGTTCTACTAATCTTCAAATTAAGAATTTGGGTACAAATGATACTGATGCTCAACTTGTTACCACTTTAAAGAAAGTAAAACCAAAAGCAAAGAAAAAGATTCAAAATAGAGTTAACTCTATTGTAGTTAATCTATCAAAACTTGCTGGATCAGGTATTGGGACAACAACTTTAAATAATGGATTAACATACGGAAATTATCCTTATGGAACTAGAGTAGAAGATGATGCTATTTCTCTAAATTCCCCTGATGTTATTGAAGTTCTTGGTGTCTTTGAAATGGCAACAGTGCCTTCAGAAGATAATAGTGATCCATCAGCACCTAAGATGGTTCTTGGTTCTATGACCAGTTCTACCACTACAACATCGGAATTTGTAATCGGTGAATTAATAATAGGACAAACATCTGGTGCTTATGCAATAGTTGCTGAAAAATTAACATCTACTCAGATTTCATTTATTCATAAGAATGAAATTAATTTCAAAGAAGGTGAAGTAATAATTGCTCAAGAATCTCTTGTAGAAGGAACTATTGTTACTTTAGATTCTCCTAGTTTTGAGATAACATCTAATTTTAAAATTAATGATGGTCAAGAAAGTACTTTCTTGAATTATGGTTCAATATTAAGAAAACAAAACTTTGATTCTCCAGAGAAAAAGATTAAAATTTATTTCTCTAATGGATATTATGATACTACTGATGATGGGGATATTACTACAGTAGAATCATATAGCAATTTTAATTATGCAACAGAAATTGCTTTGGTAGATCAAATTTCGGAAAGTGATATTATTGACATACGACCAAGAGTTGCTGATTATACAGTTGCTGAGAATGCACGTTCTCCATTAGAATTTTATGGAAGAACATTTAATGCTTCGGGTCAGTCAGCTACTCATGCTTTAGCATCTGATGAAGATATTAAAGTTACCTTCTCTTATTATCAAGGAAGAATTGATAGAGTTTTTGTAACTAAAGATGGTGCATTTGAAGTTAAGTATGGTACTCCTTCAGACGACCCTCAAAGACCAGAACCAGTTGATGATGCAGTTGAAGTAGCTAGAATTACTTTACCTCCTTATTTGTATAGTACTGGTGATGCTGCTCTCGAATTCTTAGAGCACAAGAGATTTAGAATGGTTGATATTAAGAGACTTGAAGATAGAATCAAGAATCTTGAATATTATACAACACTTTCCTTAATGGAAGTAAATACTGCTAATATGTTCGTCCCTGATTCTGATGGGTTGAATAGATATAAGGCTGGTTTCTTTGTAGACAATTTCTCTTCCTTTGTTGCTCAAGATAATAAAATAGGAATTAATAATAGTATTGATAGAAAGTCTAATGAAGGTAGACCATTACATTATACCAATTCGGTTGATATGATTTTTGGTCCAGTAAGTAATACTGACCAATCCACTGATCTTCAATTTAGAGATATTACACAAAATAATGTTACTAAACAAAATGATACTTTAACATTAGCATATACTACTGTAGAGTGGTTAAAACAGCATTTTGCAACAAGATCTGAAAGTGTAACTCCTTTCCTTATTAGTTTCTGGCAAGGAAGTTTGGAATTAACTCCAGCATCAGATACTTGGGTTGATACTGTAAGATTAGATCCTAAGATTATTCAAACTGAAGGTAATTATAATGAGGTAATGAATGATGCAATTGAAGCAGGTACTGTAGACCCTCAGACAGGATTTGGTCCTATTGTTTGGAATTCTTGGCAGACTAATTGGACAGGAACTGAGGTTGTAACAACAACACGTAGAAGATGGGAAAGAAACGTCGGATTTAGAGGTTGGATGGGTCAACCTGGTGGTGGACGAAGAAATCAATTCGGTACTCTTATTGATAGGGAGATTAGAGAAACCTTACAGGACAGAAGGGATACTGGAGTAAGGAGTAGAACTGGTGAGAGAGTTACAATTACAGAATCTTTTGATGAGCATTCTGTTGGAGATAGAGTTGTAAGTAGAGATCTTGTTCCTTTCATGAGAGCAAGGAATGTAGAATTTGATGCTAAGAGACTAAAACCTCTTACAAGAATGTATGCTTTCTTCGATGGGATAGATGTTACCAAGTATTGTGTACCTAAACTCCTTGAAATTCAAATGAGCACTGGTACATTCCAGGTTGGAGAGACTGTTATTGGAACATCAAGGGCAACTGGTTTAGGTGAAGATTGGCAGGCTTCACGTCCTAGAATAACTTTCAGGGTTGCTCAATCTAATCATAGAGAAGGTGAGTATAATCTGCCTACTAAAACATATCCACAAAACCCTTACAATAGTCAGATTTTACCAGAATCTTATTCTTCTACTTCAACTATTTTGAATGTAGATACATATTCTATTTCCAATGAAGCTCAAGGTGCTTATTGGGGTTGGGTTGAAACTGGAATGCAGTTAGTAGGTCAATCTAGTGGAGCAACTGCAGAGATTTCTAATCTACGACTTATTTCAGATATAGCTGCTAATTTAAAGGGAAGTTATTATATCCCCAATCCTAATCTTATTAATTTCCCTAGATTTGAAACTGGCACTAAAGTCTTTACTTTGGTGAATGATGAAGATAATGATCATAATGAAGCAAGTACTATTGCTGAGGAATCCTATACTGCTGCAGGAACTCTTGAAACAGTTCAAGAGAATATTGTTTCTGTTAGAAATGCTAGAGTTGAGAGAAAACAAGAGTTCCAAGAAACAGCAGTTAGTAGAACAACTGGTCTTCAAGTTGTAGGTTCTGAAGTAATAACTGAGAATAGAAGACAGGGAATTATTGGATGGTATGACCCTCTTGCACAATCTTTCTTAGTTGACGAAGAAACTGGAATCTTTATCACTGAATGTGATATATTCTTTAGATCTAAAGATGATAATGATGTCCCAATGGTATTCCAATTGAGGACTATGAATAATGGATATCCTACACAGCATATTGTCCCATTCTCAGAAATTGTAGTAGAACCTGGTGATATTACTACATCGGGTGATGGTTCGATTGCTACTACTATTAAGATGAAGGCACCTGTTTATTTGGAAGGTGGCGAGGAGTATGCTATTTGTTTAGCATCCAATTCGACCAAGTATAGTGTTTACATTTCAAGAATTGGTGAAAATGACCTTTTAACTCAAACTTATATTTCTAACCAGCCTTATTTGGGTTCTCTCTTTAAGTCTCAGAATGCTTCTACTTGGGAAGCAAGTCAATGGGAAGATCTTAAGTTTACTCTTTACAGAGCAGACTTTGAAGATTCTGGAAGTGTTGAACTTTATAACCCTGTCCTTTCTGAAGGAAATAATCAAATTCCTCAATTAATGCCAGATTCGTTGAATTTGATTTCAAGATCAGTTAGAGTTGGACTTGGTACTACTGTTGCTGATCCTGGTCTTCTGGCGGGACAATTGGTTTCTCAACCTGCTACAGAGGCTACTGGTAGACTAGTAGGAGTTGCTGGTTCTGCAACTGGATCTCTAGTAGTCAGTAATTCTGGTATTGGATATACTCCTGCTGATGGATCCCGTACTGTTGCTGGTGTAAATCTAGTTACAATTACTGGTAATGGAAGAGGAGCAGTTGGTTCAGTAAGTGTTCAGAATGGAGCAATTAGTGCCGCAACTATTACTGCTGGTGGTTCTGGATATCAAGTTGGTGATGTTGTTGGGTTTACTACTTTAGGTGTTAATTCTGTTGGTAGAGATTGTAGACTTTCCATTGTTTCTATTGGAATGACTAGTGAACTAATCTTGAATTCAGTTCAAGGAGATTTCACAGTTGGTGCTGCTCAGACTATACAATATGTTAATAGTGCTGGTAATACTGTTAATCTTAATGCCGGTTATGGTGGAGATGTTCAGGTAGGATCAGTTACAGTTGATACGGATGGTCTTCATATTAAGGTTGATCATAAGAATCATGGAATGTATTTTGATGATAATCAAGTGGAGATTATGTATGCAAGATCTGATGTAAAACCAACTAAATTATCTACACCTTTAAGTATTACTAATACTGCTGGTACTATAAGTGTAGATAATGCTAGTAAGTTTAGTTTGTTTGAAAATGTTGGTGTAGGAACTACTAACTTTGGATATCTTGAGGTTGGTGGTAATGGATATGGTAGTGGAGAAATTATTTCTTACGAATCTGTTTCTGGCAATAATATTGGTATAACCACTAGAGGATTAAATCCCACCACTTATCCTATCGGAACTCCAATCTACAAGTATGAATTAGGTGGAGTTTCGTTAAAGAGGATTAATAAGATTCATAGTCTTAGTGATGCTACTGTAACATCTCCAATTACATTTGACTCATATCATATTAGAGTAGATATGGGTCAGGATGGAACTAATAGAAATGTGGCAGGATACCCAGGTCTCTTCTTGAATGCAACTAAGTCAACTGGTGGACAGAAGACTAGAGCATCTCAAAATATGCCATTTGAAATACTTACTCCAATTGTTCAAAATGTATCTGTTCGTGGCACTTCTATAACTGGAGAAGTTAGGACTATTACGAGTCAAAGTATTGATGGAAATGAAATTCCTTTCTTGGATGCTGGATTTGAGAGTATTACTCCAAATTCTTCAAACTTCTTCCATACTCCTAGAATGATTGCATCTAAGATTAATGAGGATTTAAAACTTGGAAATCTTCCTGGCAATAAATCTATGAATATGAGACTATTCCTTAATACTACGGATAGTCGTTTGAGTCCAGTTATTGATGCTCAAAGATTAGCAGTTATTACTACTTCTAATAGAGTCAATAGTGCAATTAATGATTATGCTTCAGATAGTAGAGTAAATGGTATTGATACTGACCCAACAGCATGCAAGTATATTTCTAAAGAAGTAATTCTTGAGAATAGCGCAAGTGCTCTTAAGATACTTGTAGATGCTCATATTAATGTCAATTGTGATATTAGAGCATTCTATTCAATCTCTAATTCAGAAGGTGGTAAGCCAATCTTTACCCCATTCCCTGGATTTAATAATTTGGATGGTAGAGGGCAAGTTATTGCTGTGAAGGACAATGATGGTCAATCTGATGTATTCCTTCCTAAGAGCAATTCTACTGGATTTGAAAGTGGTGATTTGGAGTTTAGTGAGTATGCATTTACCGCTGACCAATTACCTTCATTCAGGACTTATAGAATTAAACTTGTATTAACTTCAAAAAGTCAGGTTTATGTTCCTCGTATAAAGCAACTAAGAGTAATGGCATTAGCGTGATATGTACAAAGTTGAAGGACATGGAGATCTTGCTAGAGATCCAAAAACAAATGCAATTATTAATGTGAATTCTTTTGACCATGATAAGTATGTGACAACTCGTGAAATTAAAAAAGTGAAGGACCAAGATCTGAATAATATGAAAGAAGATCTTGATAATTTAAAAGGTGAAATTGGGGAAATAAAATCATTACTTAGGGAGTTAGTCCATGGCAAGTAAAAAGATTACATTCGATCCTACTGCTGGAGTGCCCTATGCAGCAAATTTCACCATCTTTGGTGGTGCTAATTTCTCAGCAGATTTTACTGTTGTAGATACTGGAAATGCTGCTTATAATTTTACAGGATGGACGGGTTCTGCTCAATTAGCAAAGAGTGTTGCAGTCGGTGCAACATTAGGTGCTCAAGCAACTTTTAATGTTGGATTTACAAGTGCTTATGATGGTAAGTTCAATTTATCTCTTGGATCCACGGCAACAGGAAATCTAAAAGAAGGAAGATATGTATATAATGTATTGGTGAGTTCGGGAACAACAATATACAGCATTGCTAATGGAAATGTCTTAGTATATGCGGGTATATCTTCTGCTCCATAAATATCTAAAATAGTAGTTGCGTAAATGGCACAGCCAACCTCCAGAAATGAATTTAAACAATATTGCTTGAGGCAATTGGGTGCTCCTGTGCTGGAGATTAATATTGCTGATGAGCAATGTGACGATCTTATAGATGATTCAATTCAGTATTTTAATGAGAGACACTTTGATGGAGTTTCTCAAATGTATATGAAGTATGAGGTAACTCAAGAAGATATTGATAGAGGAAGAGCATCTAAAACAGGAGATAATGGAACAGCAGGAATAGTTACAACCACTGCTAGTGCTGATATTGCAGGTGTAGCTACTACATTTTCATATTATGAGAATAGTAACTATCTACAAATCCCTCCAGAAATTATTGGCGTAACCAAAATATATCACTTTGATGGATTGAATACTGCTACTAATAACATGTTTAGTATTAAGTATCAGTTATTCTTAAATGACATTTATTATTGGGGTTCTACAGAAATTTTGACTTATGCAATGACAAAGACCTATTTGTCAGATATTCAATTCTTACTAACTACTGAGAAACAAATTAGATTTAATCAGAGAATGGATAGATTATATCTTGATGTTGATTGGGGTAGTCTAGCAGTAGGGGATATGATAGTTATTGATTGTTTCAGAGCATTAAATCCAAACGACTATACAAGGGTTTGGAATGATTCTTTCTTAAAGAGATATACTACTGCTCTTATGAAGAGACAGTGGGGACAAAATTTACTTAAATTCCAAGGAGTTAAATTGCCAGGAGGTATTGAATTAAACGGACGGCAAATCTATGATGACGGGATGAAAGATCTTGAGATCATTAGAGAGCAAATGTCTAATACTTATGAACTACCTCCATTAGATATGATAGGTTAATATCATGGCACTTAATCCATACTTCCAGCAAGGTGCTAAGAACGAACAAAGTTTAGTTCAGAATCTTATCAACGAACAGTTGAGGATGTATGGTGTTGAGGTGCATTATCTTCCTAGAAAGTATATGACTGAAACGACAGTCATAAGGGAAGTAATTCAATCAAAATTTGATGATGCTTATCCATTAGAAGCATATGTTGAAACATATGATGGATATGCAGAAAATCCTGTCTTGATGACTAAATTTGGTATTGAAGGAACTAATGAAGTAACTCTTACTATTTCTAGGGAAAGGTGGGAGACTTATATTGAACCTTTAATGAAAAATGAGTCTAATGTAAAATTAAGCACCAGACCAAAAGAAGGAGATTTAGTTTATTTCCCATTAGGAGATAGACTATTTGAAATTAAGTATGTAGAGCATGAAAAACCATTTTATCAATTACAAAAGACTTATGTTTACCAGTTGAGATGTGAGCTCTTCCGTTATGAGGATGAGGTTATTGATACTGGTATTGCTGCTATCGATGATGAATTGGTAGGAGATGATATTGGAGATGGAACTACTGAAGATGGTATTTCTACAATTCTTGGACCTACTCAAACACTTACTTTAGTAGGTGCTGGTGTAACTGCTGCTGCATACACTGGAATTATAACTTCAGGTGCTATATCTTACTTTAAGATTAGTAATCGTGGTGGAGGGTATGCTGGTATAGTAACTGTAGGAGTATCCTCTGCGCCAGCAGGAGGGGTCACTGGTATTGCTACTGCTGAAATGCTTGGTGGTATACAATACTGTAATACAAACGTTAATCCTGCACTTAAGTCGGTACAAGCAATTCATATAATTAACCCAGGTGCTGGATATACAGTTGTACCTGGTGTTGAATTTAGTAATACTGGAAGTGGTTCTGGTGTTGCTGCTACTAGTTTCATTAGCGATAATACTCTAGGTATCGTAACAGTTACTGCTAGTGGTAGTGGATTTACTACTGCACCAACAATTACATTCCCTGCTCCAGATTCTATTGCTAAGACTGGAATTGGTACTACTGCATCTGCAATCTCTGTTATGAATGCTGCAGGTAAGATAACCAACGTCTGGTATACCAACACTGGTTCTGGTTATACTGCTGGGGATCTACCAGTTTATGCTACTTTCTCCCTACCAGGAGGAACTGGCAGCGGAAACTTCCAATTCAACGAAGTTATTACCGGTGGTACAAGCGGAGCAACTGCAAGGGTAAGAGTATGGAAGTCCGATACTAATATACTTGAGATAACTAATGTTGCAGGTACATTTGTAATTGGAGAGACAATAACTGGAGCATCTTCAGGTGCTACCCACGATATCAGACTTGTTGATACTGAGATAGGAGATACTGAAGAATATGCTGATAACTTCAATATTGAAACAGAGGCAGACAAGATTTTAGACTTTAGTGAGTCTAATCCTTTTGGAATGCCCTAAATAAAGTACTAGGAATTTAACAATGTTTGAATATTTTTATAACGAAATATTGAGGAAGACCATTATTGCTTTTGGTACTCTTTTTAATGGGATATCTATTACCCATACAGATGCTAGTGGTGCCGACGTAAATGTTACTAAGGTTCCTTTGGCATATGGTCCTACACAAAAATTCCTGGCAAGACTTACACAACAACCAGATTTAAATAGGTCAACTGCAATAACGTTGCCTAGGATGTCTTTTGAGTTTACTGGATTAACTTATGATCCATCTCGTAAGGTTACTACTACTCAGCAAATTGTAGTAAAGGATCCTGATAACAATACTGAGACTAAAAAGGCATATATGCCGGTACCATATAATATGCAATTTGAACTTGCTATTATGTGTAAGTTAAATGATGATGCATTACAAATTACAGAACAGATTTTACCATATTTTCAACCTGCTTATAATTTATCAGTTAATTTAATCTCATCTATGAATGAGAAGAGAGATATTCCTGTTGTATTAGAAAATATAACAATGCAAGATGATTATGAAGGAGACTTTGATAAGAGAAGAGTTCTTCTTTATACTCTAAGATTTACTGCAAAGACATACCTATTTGGTCCTATCTCCAGCGCAACCAAGGATATCATCAAGAAGACAACTGTTACCTATATTGCTGGTGGTTCCAAGAGTACAGAAAGGGATATCTCTTACTCTGTTACTCCAAGAGCAATCAAGGATTATACTGGTGATATTCTTACAACCTTAACTGAGGATATAGGTATTAGTGATATTGTAATTGGTGTAGAATCTGTTAGTGGATTAAGCACTAAGAAGTATTATGATCTTGGTGGTGAGGAGATTTATGTTACGAAGATTGATGAATCTGCTAAGACTATAACAGTAGAAAGAGGTAAGGATAATACTACAGTAGGTTCACATTTACGAGGAGATCCTGTTAAGGGAATTACTCAAGCAGATAATGAACTTGTCGCATTTGGTGATGACTTTGGATTTGATGGGTCCACTACTGGATGGGTTGATTGATGAAAATGACAAAGAAGTTTGACCAATTAGACGATGCTTTTAATGTAGCAAGTGAAGTTGTTACAGAATCATTACCTGCTAAGGTAGAAAGGCAAAAACCTGATAGGTTGACTAAAGATGATATTGAAAAAGATTATGAATACACAAGAGGCAATTTATATTCTATCATTGAGAAAGGACAAGAAGCAATTAACGGAATTCTTGAACTTGCTCAGGAGAGTGAAATGCCCAGAGCATATGAGGTTGCTGGACAGTTAATTAAGAGTGTCTCTGATGCTACTGATAAACTCATGGACCTTCAGAAGAAACTGAAGGATGTTGAGGAAGAGAAAGTTGCTAAAGGTCCTTCTAATGTAACTAATGCATTATTTGTTGGTTCTACTGCCGATTTAGCAAAGTTAATTAAGAGCGAAAATGGCAACCCAAAATAAACTAACACCTATTGTATCTCTTACAGGTATCAATACTGTTGGTATCTATACGGTTGGTATCACTGAGCTTGCTGGTGGAGGAGGAGTTAGTTCTACAACTTATCTAAGATCCGTTTTAATGCATAATACAGGTTTAGGAACTTGTACTTCGTCATTATATATTTACCCTCATTGGGAAGAAGTTGAGGGAGTTGGAAAAACTGCATATAAACTATTAAACAAAAGTTTAGAAGCAGGAGAAACTTATCTTTGGGATTTGCCATCATATCCTATATTAATGATGGATAGGGAGAAGGTTGTTGTTGAGATTAATGCTCGTCCTACAATAGACAAATCATTTACTTTAAATACTGCTATTTCTGCCGGATCTACTGCAGGAATTGGAACAACTGAATTTACTTTAAATTCTATTACGGGAATTGGGATTGGAGATTCTATAACAGTTGGTGCTGCTATTACTGATGCTCCGGTCACACAAGTTTTTACTGCTACTAATAAGGTTAAGATTGGACTTGCTTTAACTGCAGGAGAGTCGATATATGCAGGAACAGCAGTTACAGTTACTGGACCATTAACAGTTACTGATGGGACAGGTATAGGTTCTGCGGTCAATTACATACTGTTTGGTGACTTAGATTCTGCTTGGGCATAAATAACTTTGGGAGAAAAATCCCAAAGTACCTAAGTTACTTATACTATGTCGGAACAGTTACCGTCAATTGATGACTTCTATGAGGAGTTACCATCAGTTGAGGAGGTTATAACAGAAGAAAAACTACCCTCTATTGACGAGTTCATTGAGAAGGAAGAAGAGGAAGAGATAGTAGATACTACACCGTGCTCTGTAGAAGAAGAAGTAGAAGCACAAGATTTAACAGAAATAGTACGTCTAATAAATGACGTAAGAAAGGATATTCCTGATATCCCTGAAATTAAATATTATGATGAGCCATTACAGAAACTCTCTGAGTATGTTGAGCAGATTAAAGAGAGTATTCCTGAGATACCTGAGATAAAAGAATATGACCATGAAGTAGAAGCAATATGTGAACAAATTGATTTGGTAAGGGAAGAGATTAAAGATCTTCCTGAGGTAAAGTATTATGATGATCAGGTAACTTTAATTGAAGATAGGATTGATAATCTTCAAACTGAGGTAACTAATCTTCCTGAGGTTAAGTATTATGATGCTGAGATAGAAGCAATATGTGAAGCAATTGACGAAGTTAAGGCAGCAATACCTAAGTTTCCCAAGTGGGTTAATGAAGTTAATGAGGTCCCTGATTTCTCTTGGATTGGAAAAACCTTTAGTGTAATTGATGATGATTTTGTTAAGGTTA
>VTLG01008690.1_pt1 | contig 13303 bp, 23 predicted proteins | sample 4694571 | NCBI WGS metagenome assembly VTLG01 (sample SAMN12604809, study PRJNA352737) | marine metagenome | biome: ENVO:00000447; feature: ENVO:00000209|ENVO:00000569|ENVO:01000036; material: ENVO:00002151; isolation source: viral sequences binned using virsorter ... | reverse complement strand
ACTTGTGTATTAGTGTTTAGTGCATTCTACTTGAGCATCACTAGCCACCTCTGATTCGGCCGGGCAGCCCGGCAAGATGGATTATGCCCTTGACATTCAAGCGTTTCCGTGTTATATTATTACCATAATGAGCCGCAAGTATAAACCTACTACAGCCTGTCGCACTCGCATGATGCAAGCAATTGAATACGCCAACCGTAAGTCTTTGGGATACCAGCAGACCGTGGGCATCTTCCGTGGTCTACAGCACGAAGCAAACGAAGGAACCCACGCAGGACACTTTAAAGCGTTGCAAGAATTATATAAGTTTTATGGTGAGTAGGACTACGGATGTCCAACCCTGTGTGCTATCATAGTAACATGAAAAAGATTAAAGCAAGAGTGAACCCGCAGGGGATGATGGGCAGCAAGACACGGGTAGAGAAACCCAAGAAGGGCAAGGGCAGCTATCGCCGCCGTGGTAAACACCAGTAAATTTAGTGATTGACATAAACCGAATTATATGAGAGAATTAGTTATGAAGTTTGAGGATTTGAAGTTTGACGGAGAAGGAAGTGGAAGCATTCAGGCGTGGGCAGACTGCGGCAAGTATGAGGTGTCCGTAGTGCAAAGCAGCGTTTCCTATGGTGGTGACAGAGGACTCTATGAAATTGGAGTCTTTAGCAAGCAGACCGAAAGGATGTGCGACCCGTTAGGCTGGGGCGATGAAGTCAAAGGCTGGCTCAAGCCAGAGGACGTTGAACATTACTGTAACCTTATCTCACAGAAGTAGAATTATGAACATAACTAAAACCTCTGCCCATTCGGGCATCACTCGCACTCTCAACCTCGACGTTTACCCCCACGAAATCGCAGCGTGGGAAGCGGGCGAGCTTATCCAAGTCGCTATGCCTCGCCTCGGTGCTGATGCGCGCGAGTTCATTATGACAGGCATAACTCCAAGTGAGTGGAAAGAAATTTTCCCACCGGAGGAGGACGAATAAAGTCTTGACAGTATGCCAAGTAAATGGTATACTATATAAACAGTGAGGGAAACCTTACGGCCCGTGGTGCAGGAGAGCACCTTAAAAACGAGGGTTTGTTTTTTTGATAATTTTTGCTGGGAGACGAAACACTGTCTTGGTGGCCGTCACGTAGTAAACAGGGTACGCGACCTGTTAGGGACGAGGAAGCACCAGCAGCATAGGTGAAGAACATTAAACGTCCGTTAGAGGAAACGGCCTGTGCAATAAATTTGAGACTGGCGACGGTTGGTCTCAGGGTATGACTGAATAACCCTCCAACATAAGGGGTAAGGTGCAGGTCTGTTTGGGAGAGTGCAATCGTATGACTCTTATAGGTCTGGCAAGCTGGTAAACTTGAACTGTATTGTGTACTGGCTTTGAAGGTAATGCAGCAATCCTTCTACCCACTAAATTCAGGCGGCTCGTAAGTCGTTATCGTTCGCCCGATTGAGGCCTATTACCAAGCCGAGGGGAACTCGCAGAGCCGCATCTCTTTTAGCCGGGCTACCCGGCCTTGGGATTTGTCAACAACTATTTTCACTATAACAACCAAAAAAAAACTCGATTTTTCTTTACATGAAAGCGGTTTTCTGTTAGACTTATGTCCAGATGATTAAGTTAGAGTATGTTGATTGCGGCAAGGACATTCAGGTGTTCTTGCGAGGAACCTCCCACGAAGAGACAGAGCAGAATTTCTGGAGCCTGTACCACTGGCGAGCCACCGAGAACCCAGAGCCAAACTGGCTGGATGAGTTTCAGTGTTATTTCTGGACGCAAAAAGACCGCTTGCTTTCCGCTTTAGAATCCTCTGCCGTTGGCTACCTGTTGAACAACCGTCCCGAACGGTTCAAGACCGAAGAAGAAGCGTTGCCGCTTGCAAGGCGTTTGGCAGTAAGACGATTAGAGAATGCGACACGTTTACCATATAAGAAAACGCAAGTCGATGTCTTGAATCTGGATTGCTACGGCATCGGCACGATTAAGGCCGAGAAGCTTGACAGTGACAGCTAAACTTTAGGATTGACAGTAACCAGTATTTATGAGAGAATTACCTATGTTGAAATTCAAAGATGCAAACGGCAAACTCAAGAAGATGGCAAAGAAGCTTGGCATTAAGCTCAAGACGTTCACACTCCCAGCGGGTTATACTTGCCCAGGTGCAAAGGATTGCTTGGCTTATGCAGACCGCAAAACAGGCAAAGTCAAAGACGGCAAAGATACTCAATTCCGCTGCTTCATGGCTTCACTCGAAGCAACCTTCCCTTCCCTGCGCCAGATGGTGTGGGAGAACCTAGAGAAGATTCGCGCAGCGTTAAAAGTTGGCTGGATGGAGTGCGCGGATTTGATTTGCGAATCATTGCCAAAGAACTTTGACGTAATGCGCGTTCACGTTGGCGGCGATTACTTTTCAGAGGAGTATTTGCTGGCGTGGATTGAAGTCGCAAAACGCAATCCGTCGAAGGTGTTTTACTCTTACAGCAAAAGCCTTCATCTGATGAAGAAGTACGCTTTGCCAAGCAACCTAGTTTTGACGGCTTCCCGTGGTGGCAAGTATGACGAGTTGATTGACCTTCACGCATGGAAAGAAGCGGTTGTGGTTTACAGTGAGAAAGAAGCTGCCGACCTTGGGTTGGAGATTGACCACGACGATGAACACGCAGCATTTGGCAAAGAGAATTTCGCTTTGCTGATTCACGGAACACAGCCAAAGGGCAGCGCAGCGGGCGAAGCTCTCAAGGAAGTGAAAAGGCTTGCTAAACTTCAAAGTGCATAGTATAATGGGGGAACTATATGGAACTATTCGCGCTAGGTTTAACAGCAGTAATTATAATTAAAGCATTAAAAGGAGATTCAAGATGACGAAAAAAGAAAAGAAGCAAATAGAAGGTGTGCTAGCTTTCGCAATGATTGCAAACGCACGCAACGCAGACCCGCGCGAAATGTTCGTGGCTCTTGCGAATGACATCCATAGAATAAAGTGTGGAGAAGAAGCGACGGAAATGACTAAACTTTGGAAAACGAATTAATATGAAAGTACCTGAATTTGCTATTGCGCAGAATGATAAGACTAGGCGCACCATGCTTTGGTCAATAGACCATTGGAAAGAATTACCCGATGAGGATTATGAAATAGTCGCTTTAATTGCAAAGCTATTGCGAACATCGAAAGACCCTAATAAGGTGTTGCAAGATATCGTGAGGGCCAACGATTGGTGATAGCGCCGGGCTACCCGGAAGAAAGTTTTATTACTAGGACTACGGATGTCCCACCCCCTGTGCTATACTGTGTGCATGATAATTAAGATTGAGGCAATTAAGCCGCTAGCAACCCAACGCACCAAGAACCGCATCCGTGAACATGGTGCAAATGGCTTTATGGTAGAGCGTCGAAATGATAACGCCTTTCCACCCATGTGGCTGTTGCGTGGTAACGATTGGCTGGGCTGGTTGCCCATTAGTGAATTTAGGGTTATTGAAACGAAAGAAAGTGCTTGACATTTATTGAAGTAACTGCTATACTAGTTTTATGATGATTGAGAAAACGAACATAACCTACATCCCATCCTTCGGCAATGTTGCCGACTACGGATGGTTGGAGATAGACGGAGAATGCGTGCGTGTGGTAGACATCCACAGTTGGGATGACTTTGGTCACACGCAAGACACCTTTATCCTAGAGGATGGCAGACAGTACATCTCGCACGATGAAGGCGAAACATTCCAACGGGAAGGATATTAGAATTACATGAAAAAGAATTATTACGTTGAGATGTTTGCAGTAGGCAAGAAAGAAACTAGCGGTTTCGATGGATTTGATGAGAGCGTTGCTCATTTCACTACTGATGCTGTGCATCCTTCAGTCGAATTTGAGAAAGCCATGAAACAAGCCATTGATGAGAGGTGGAATCAAGAAAAGCGTTGGTGGAAAGATTATCGGCTTGGCAAGGTAATGGTCGAAACAGGTAGAGAGCCTGTGTCGGTCATGTCTCCCGCTTGGGAGTACCATAAGGGCCGCACATTCCCAGTGTATGAGGAGGTTGACACTAGCGTTATTCATCGCTCAGGTCAATCCTTTAGTGAGTCAGGCTATAATAACTTCTGCTAAAGAAACTGCTTGACATTAAACCAAGAATCTGTTATTATACTAAAACCATGAGAAACATTATCGAAGTAGAGGACGGCAAGATGGTACATTCTAGCCGCTTTGAAGTTAACCTACACATCATCACACGCAACTTCTGGGAGTATTACCTAGAGGAACCTGACTCCAATGGCATCGCCTTTGGCTATGTAATGGGCGACTTTAACGAGTGGGGCAGCGTAGATGTCAATGAGCTTAAGCCCTACATCATCAGCAGCACACGCGAGCTTGATGAGGTTATGCCACCAGCAGGATATAGCTGGGAGGATGAGTTACAGGATGTGCCGCTTGACACGGTAAGCGAAGCCCGTGAGACCCACGCGCCGTTATCGTCGGGAAGCGAATACTCCGTAGCGGAGTAAGCACATCCACATCCCTGCGGAGGCCTTTGTCGTTTTCACCTCCGCAGGGTTTATCAATTTACATTATGCTGGACGCTTTCCTAATTACATTAATAATTTCCTTTTCAACCTTTTACCTATTTGGTAAGTGGTACATAGGCTAGAGGCCGGGCAACCCGGAAGGGAAGCTCATTCTGTTGCCACGTTGAGTTAACGCCGAGTCTTACTCAGGGCAGGAGCCGAAACTACATCCGATTATAATCGGAGTAAGGGTCATCCCATTCTGACTGCCACTCTCGGAGTAACTCCTCACGAAAGCGACGGTCTACAGGTTGAGGTCGGTCTAAAGAAACCAACCATCCCTTACCGTCACGGGGAGAAGCAACCACTGTGCCTCTTTCCCCGTTATGGGTTTCGACTTCCATGCCTAATGCAATGGTAGTCATTTCTCTGTTATGTCTATCGCAGGCTATCGTATCCACACATAGCACCACATAGACAGACGCAGAAGATTATTAAGGGTAGGATTTCCATATTAGTTTATTATTATTAGGGTTAAAGCGATTGCAATGATAGCACCGCAGATGATGAATAGATTATAAAATGCTTTTTCTATTTTATTATCTTGGGTAGGTGTTGGCTTGAACTGTTTGGCAATCACATTAACAGGCTTGCTGGCAGCAACGGCTTGCACCTTACGTTGCTCTTGCACCCAACGCCATGCGCCCTTGAGTACCCACTCTTGACCGTCAGGACTGCGGTGCTTTGCGGTGGTGTGTCCATCCCACATCCATTGACCATTAGCACCTTGAGGCGTGTGTGGCATTGGCTCGCTGTTATTTATCGTTTCCATATTTCGTGAGAGTATTATGAACTATTTTGAGCTAATTGTCAAGCACTAATTTAAGCATAGATTTAGGCATTGCCATCATATACACTGACCCCAAGGGTGACATATGCGCCACGCGCACGAAGCCATTCACGGGCCTTCTTGGGTGTAAGTCTTTGATTACCACAGCTCGCCAGTTGGGGTTGTCTCGGTGCTTTACTAGGTCGTTTTCTCTCATGTTCTGTATACAGTTTACCACATAATTGCCGATGTGTCAAGCCCTCACAGCTACTTGCCGGGCAGCCCGGTGTCACACCCGGTAACCACCTCTCAGCCCTTGACAGATGGCCGTTTATGTAGTATATTATATCCAATGAAAGACGACATGAAGAAAGCAACCTACACTCTCTGGGACGGCAGCAAGCTGCTCCACACCTACCCACACACCCGCGAGGGTTATGACGCCGCATTAGTTCAAGCCTTTGAGTATGGCGGACACTGGCTGAAAATCTTTTCCAGCCGTGATGACCTCGTTTGGTCTGCCAAAGACCTTGGCGAAGCTCCAACCAGTGAGGAAATGGCTGAGATGGATACCATTTACAGCGAGTGCGACAGTTACGACGACTTTGAATAGTCAATTTAACTTTTAACATACTGACATTATGGAATTACTACCTTTACTTATCGTTTTTATCTGCCTTTCTGCCGTTGCTCTGATTACAGACTAGCCGCAGAGGCCCCCCATACCCCACCCCATTCCAAAAAAACAGGAAAAAGGGTTTGATTAGACAGAGGGGGGGGTGTATAATATAAGTCTCCCCGAGAAAAAAAGAAACATAATTATCCATATTTATAAAATGATATACCAATATAAAATACAGACTCTAACGCGAGTAGAATTGGGAGTTGTTTTATATATATGTAATGAACTGTTCGACACCAAAGTAAAGGTTGACGAGCACACGATAACAGCATATAAAGAAAAAGCTCTTATAGCGAAGCTTCGCGCAGCGAAAAAAGAAGTTAAGGCTGAATATTTTGAATTCTATGAAGTGATATGCGGCAAGTTAGGTGTTGACTTATGAGTAAGGTTCTGTTAGACTTACAACATGAAAAAAATAATTGCTTGTTTATTGCTGTCGTTTCAGTTACCCGCCGATGAGGTGCTCACGCAAGAAGAAAGAATCGTGGCGCTAACTTTACTCGGAGAGGCCCGTGGTGAAAAAGAAATCGGCATGTTTGCCGTGGGGTGTGTTATCCAGAAAAGAGTCTTAGAACGCAACCTGACGCCAAAGCAGGTATGTCTAGAGCGTAAGCAGTTCGATGTTTGGACGGGCAAGAAAGAAAGAGACTTGATGTATCTATGGAAGGCCGACCCAAAGATGGTCGCGTATGCAAGAAGGCTGGCTAGGTACATCTGTAGTAAAACGCATAGATTAGCTGACGCTACAAACGGGGCTAATCATTTCTGTCATGTCAATTCTTATCCTTATTGGATAAAAGGAAAAAAACCAACTAAAATAATTGGAAGGCATAAATTTTTTAAACTTTAAGCGAGTGTAGCTCAATTGGTAGAGCATCTGCTTGCCATGCAGAAGGTCGTGGGTTCGAGACCCACTACTCGCTCCAATTATTATGAGTGTGAGAAATAAATTTTACGAGGTACAAGAACAGTGGAACAATTTGCACTGGAATTCATTAAGATTCTTCAGGAAGGAAGATGACGCCAAAGAATACGTGTCTGTATACGAGTCTAGAAGTCACAAATACCCCACTAGAGTAGTGGAACATGAATTTAGTAACATAAAAGACTTTAAGAGCGGGTAATTTTTAAAACGCTGATAACTTTGGTGCTAGAAAAGAAATTTTTGATATATTCTTTTGAATGAGTTGGATATGTTATCCAGTGCCACTGCTTGAGTAAGTTAGGGCCTTTGATAAGAACTATTGCTACATCACCCTCCTTCAGAGAGTCGAAGCTGACTTCTTGTATATTATATCCTCTTTTCTTCAGATACTTTTTTAACTCACAGGGAAAAGTAATCTCTAATGCTCTGTAATCAAATGACGCTAATAATAACCTACTAGTATTACCTGTTGATTGGATGTCTTTGCTGATAGATTCGCGGCTAACTAATTTTCTTTCTAATTTTATAATTGCATCTTGAATAGAGTCAGGACCACACGAGTGGTAGTGGCGGATATAGAATCCTTCTTCTTTTTTGAATTTTTCTTTGTGGAATACCCCACAACTTGAATTTAAAAATATAAAACAAATAGCTAGCACCCAAGCTAACCATTTAGTAGGTTTAGGTTTCATTATTGGAAATTACACTTATTTGTGTGTAATATGTTGTAACATGCCTAGAGAAAGAGGAACCCGTAATGGGAAGTTAAAAATTCGAGGAGGCAAAGAGGTGGCTGAAGAAGTTACAGATTATTCCCCAGAAAGATATCTCGCCCCTAATCCTATCAAAACCCAAATCAAATTAAACCAATTACCTTGGACAGAAAAACAAAAAGATTTTTTTAGAATAGCATTACACCCTTCCACTAAAGTAATGTTTGTTAATGGCCCAGCAGGGACATCTAAGACTCTGCTATCTGTTTATTGCGCTTTGCAGATGCTTAACATGAAAACCATCAATAACATCATGTATCTGCGTTCAGCAGTAGAGAGTAGCGCGAATTCATTAGGCTTTTTGCCGGGTAGTGCAGAAGAGAAGCTTAAGTTTTATAATTTACCGTTTTTGGATAAACTAGATGAGTTATTGATTACTGTGAAGCCTGAGAAGCTGGTCGAACAGGACAGGGTTTCTATGTTTCCTGTTAACTTCGCTCGCGGAATGAATTGGCAAGCGAAAGCTGTCATTCTAGACGAAGCGCAAAATAGCACGGCTAAAGAAATCATTACCGTTCTCACTCGTTTAGGTGAGGGTAGTAAAGCTTTTGTACTAGCAGACCCAATGCAAACCGATTTAAAGAATCCAAATCATATCGGTGGATGTCAGTCTTTAATTAAATCCATGTTCTCTAACGACGAATGTTTTGAACACGGTGTTTATTATTTTGAATTTGACGAAGACGATATCATGCGTTCAGAACTTGTAAAGTTCTTGGTTAAGAAGTTTCAAGATATCGAGTAATCGTTTTTAATTATTTATAATTATAAAACAAAAAATTACGAACAGTGTCAAGCTGTTCGTTTCCTTATTGTTTAACGTTTTTTATCGTCCCTTTTCCACCCTTCTCTAGAAAGGCATCTGGCGACGGTGTTTCCGAACTTGGTCACCTTTTCTTCTGAGGCGTCCCAGAAGAATGCGTGAGCTATTTCATGTATTATAGTGTTCAAAACCTCTTTATCGGGTTGGTCTGGATTGATAAAAATCTTGGGTGACTTCTCTGAAGGGTCGTAACAAATACCCTCTGCTTTATAGCATTTATGCGGTTTTTTGAGCAAAAGCTCATATCTAACCCTTTTGTCGGTCCTGAAAACAAAAGGTTTGCTATGTTTCATGTGTATTTATAATTACATTAAATTTGACAACCTCCGTCAAAAAAATATAATAATTATGAAATTATATTGCTCTAATTGTGGACATCCGAACCCCTACGCGGGGAAAAAGCCTAATTTTTGCGTAAATTGCGGGCACAGCTTCAACCAAGGACAGGCAGCAGCCCAAACCCAAGAAGTTGAAGAAAATTTGGAAGATTTGGTAGAATTTGTAGAAGATACTCCTACTAACCTTTCTGGATTGGACGTAGAAATAGAACCGTTTGGACAAACTAATTCGGTCACTCTTGGTGAAGTGGTTAATAACTCCTTGGATTCTAAAGAGGGACTACAACCCGCACCCAAAGCGCAAAGAGCCAAAGCAAAAAGGATAACTAAAAAGGCAAGGGAAGAGAATGCGAAAAATGTAATGGAGGAATTCAGGAAAGAGGCTGGGGCTAGCAGAAGAGACAAACCCGATTCGTAATGCCTAGAAAAAAGAAGCTCAAATTTGAAGATTGTGTCAGTGATGTTGATTTTGAAATCAATAAAAGAAGAAGTAAGTGGAATCTTACAGCTCTAGCTTGGATGGATTTTGATGATGTATCCCAAATTCTAAGGATACACATACATAAAAAATGGCATTTGTATGACCAAATCAAACCCCTGGCCCCTTGGATAAACAGAATAATCACAAACCAAATCAAAAACCTAATCAGAAACAACTATGGTAATTTTACTAGACCCTGTTTAAGATGTGCTGCTGCCGAAGGCGAAGACCTATGCCAAATATATAAAACCCAGTGTGCCGATTGCCCACTCTACGCTCAATGGGAAAAAACCAAAAAACGGGCTCACGACGCAAAGCTTCCCCTATCATTAGAAAACCATACCAAAGAAGTCCACTCGATACCAACTGATAATTGTGATATTGAATTAGCCGCAGAGAAGCTTCATAAAAAAATGCAAAAAATTTTAAAACCTAATGAATGGATGGTATACAGGTATTTATATGTAGACTACCTATCCGAAGAAGAAGTCGCCAAGAAGATGGGTTATAGAACCACCGAGAAGAATAGGCAGCCGGGTTACAAACAGATTAAAAACATTAAAAAAAACATCATAAAGAAAGTAAAAGACTTGCTTAATGATGAACAAATTGATATCTTTTAAATAAATGACTACTGAAGAAAGACATCTTAAAGCTTTAGAGCTGTGGCAGGAAAGAGGCGAAGAGAATCCTCCATCCTTGGCCGAGCTTATATCCGTGGCTTACCCAGATAGGGATGACATAGATGGACGCACAAAAGAAGCCAGAGAACTCAAGGCCTACCTAACCGAGCATGGCATATCCGCCGATGGCGCACACGTTTACCACTCTAAGGCTATAGAGCTAACCGAGGAGCAAAAAGAATTCGTTCGCAATAACGGTAGCCTTATGAACTCTGTAAATCTAGGTAGAGTCCTATTTAAGAATGAAACGCTAACCAATCTAAATGCAGAAATCAGAGCCATCAACGATTACCAAAAGACGTTAGACCAAGACGAAATAGCTCAAGACACAAATGATGTACCCGATAGGAGCGAGTACCTAGCGCCAAAAACATTTGATAAAACCATTCTCCGGGTAAACAAGTACATATCGCCAAAAATTGATAAAAAGAAAATTAGCCCCAGAATAAGAAAGGGGTTGGAGGCTTTAATGGGTTATCTTAACACCTATAGGTTTGTCCACCAGATGGAGACTTATACAACTAACACGGATAGAACTTTATTCGAGAGTTCTTTCGTCAGATACACATATGACAAATCAGATTTAACCCAAGAAGAAGTTGACCAGTATATAGTATTAGCAACCGAAGTGGTTATAGGCTCTACTATTCAAGCTCGCTCTGAAAGGTTGCAGCAGCTATTGGATGTGTCAGCAGAAGATACCGAAGGCAGACGGGTCGCTATGGGCCTGGTAAACGCAATAAGCGCAGCGCAAACAGAGTATAATCAATGCGTTGGCCGACAGCATAAGCTACTAAGCGACCTCAAAGAAAAACGTTCCGACAAACTCAAAAATCAAATCAAAGCAAATGCTAGCATCATTAATCTAGTAGAGATGTGGAAAGAAGAGGAGTCCAGAAAGAAGCTGATAAAACTTGCAGAGCTAAGAAAAAAAGCTGTAAAAGAAGAGATTAAAAAGCTATCATCTATGGACGAAGTTAAAGCTAGGATAATGGGTATAAGCGAGGACGAGGTACTAAATGGTTAAATGTGCAATATGCGGAAAAGAATTCCAAACCGACAAACAACTTCATGCGCACCTTAAAGCTCATAAGTTGAGGGTTGCTGAATATTACCAACAGGAGTTCCCTAGGCATGACAAGTTCGATAAATCCATAATTAAGTTTAAAAATAAAGAGCAGTATTTAAGCTCCGATTTTAACTCTAGGATTACCCTAAAAAAATGGCTAAAAGAAGCTTCGGAAGCTGAAGCTAAACAATACTGTTCAGAGCTATTGACTAAAAGAAAAGAGAAAAAAAATTTAACCTATTCCCCAACTCAAGTCGAGCTTAGAAGTATATTAAGCCCTCCCGTGCATTACTACAACGAGCTGTTTGGCAGTTACTATGAACTATGTGACTCTTTGGGTTATGAGAATAGATTTCATAATCCTCGCAAGATTTCATATGGCGGCATATATGACGACCCAAGCTATAAGATATATGTAGACACCAGAGAGAAAAAGCCCTTAAAATTTAAACGTTTTGAGTCAGAAATTAAAACTCTCAAATTTGGTGACTACGCCCTAAGCTCCAAAGAGGACACCTGCAACTGCTACATAGAGAGGAAAGCTATTGGTGATTTCATCGGTACGTTAAGCGGTGGATACGATAGGTTTACGCGAGAGATAGAAAGGGCAGCAGAAGCCGAAGCGCAATTGATTGTATTGGTCGAGGAAAGCTTTAGTAATTGTTTGGGGTTTAACTATCTCCCTCATGTCTACAAGAAAACTAAAGTTACTCCCGACTATATATTCCATAACGTAAGAAAGCTTATTCAAACTTACCCTCACATACAATTTTTATTTGTAAAAAACAGAACAGAGGCATCTGAGACTATAGAGAAAATATTTACATGTGGGTGCGCTTATAAGAAGATAGATTTACAACTAGCATATGATACTAAGATTTTATAATGTGGTACGCGCCAGAAAAATACGATAAGGCTTACGACAACTTAAACGACGAGTTTTTGAACCTTAAGGGAGACCTCCAAGACAAGGAGGCTAAAATATCTTTGGCTAAATTTTTAAGGGCCAACGTGGGATTTACTACCGAGTTAGTATCTGGGCTCAAACTCGCACCATTTCAAGAGATAACCCTGAAGGGGATGTTGAATAGGAATTTTTCAATGTGCGTCTGGGGCCGTGGTTGCGGCAAGACTTTTATCGCTTCTGTTTTCTGTTTCCTCCAATGCTTATTTGAACCTGGCACAAAAATACTTATAGCTGGCCCCACCTTTCGTACGGCCCGTTTCATATTCAACCACTTGGAGAAGCTGGTTGAATCTAAAGAGGCAGAGCTGTTAGCTCAATGCTTTGGCGCAAAGGCTAAACGTAACGACCAATTTGAGTGGCTTATTAATGGAGGTTCCATAACGGCTATTCCGCTTAACGGAGAGAAAATTCGTGGTTTCCGCGCCAACGTGCTAGTTCTTGACGAGTACCTTCTACTGCCAGAAGATATTATATCTACGGTTCTTATGCCGTTCTTGGTTGCTCCACAAAACATGAAAGAGCGATTGCAAATCAGAGAGATGGAAGACAAACTTATACAAGAGGGCCACATGAAAGAAGAGGACAAGCTTGTATTTGAAAATACATCTAAGATGATAGCGCTTTCCTCTGCTAGCTATACGTTTGAAAATTTATACCGACAGTATAAAGAGTGGATGGAAAAAATTTACTCTAAAGACACTGGGGATGCCAGCTACTTTATATCCCAAATGGGATACGAGGCGTTGCCTACGGAAATGATTGACCCGACCATTATTGAAGAAGCTCAAAGCGGAGGCCAAAGCCATTCGAGTTTTAAACGAGAATATTGCGCTCAATTTACAGACGGAAGCGACAGCTACTTCAGCGCAAAGAAAATGCATAAATGCACAGTGCCAGACGGAGAGGCCCCCACATTAAAAATTAAAGGAGAGGAAGATAAAAAATATATTTTAGCTATTGACCCGTCTTTCTCTAATAGTCCTACTTCTGACTTCTTCGCTATGGCTGTAATGGAATTAGACCAAGAGAATCCATACACTTCTACACTGGTTCATAACTACGCTGTTGCTGGCGCTGACCTCAAAGACCATATCGCCTATATGGATTATGTTACTGATTCGTTTAACTTGGAGATGATTATTATTGATAATGCCGGGTATCAATTTCTTGACGCCTGTAATGAAAACGCGGCATTCGTAAAGAAGAAGATGAAGTTCTTTGACTT
>VTLG01006533.1_pt1 | contig 13304 bp, 11 predicted proteins | sample 4694571 | NCBI WGS metagenome assembly VTLG01 (sample SAMN12604809, study PRJNA352737) | marine metagenome | biome: ENVO:00000447; feature: ENVO:00000209|ENVO:00000569|ENVO:01000036; material: ENVO:00002151; isolation source: viral sequences binned using virsorter ... | reverse complement strand
CCCGAAACTGTTTGGTTCCCATAAATGAAACCTGCATAATCTTCCAAGTAAAGTTCTAATCTGTCCTCTGTCCTGTGCTCTATTAGATGCTTTCTCCATTAGTTGTTTAACAAATGGAACCTTGGCATGATACTGATTAAATAATTCTGATGCTTTTTCTTTAGTGACTCCTAGTTCTGCTTGTAGTTTAGCTTTTCCCATTCCATAAAATAATCCTAAGTTAATTGTCTTGGCTTGAGATCTAGGAATCTCAGCCATGTCGGCTACTGTCTGGTGGAAATCTGCTTTAGTATTTTCTTTATAAGAATCTACAACATCATAGACTGATGGAAGTTTATAGAGTGAAGCATAATGTACTACGAGTCTTGGTTCTTGTTGATTGTAATCAAAACAACCCCACTTACATCCTTCTTCAGGTATAAATAATGATCTAATCTTAGGTCCAAGATCTTTGTTCCGTGCAGGAATCTGCTGCAGGTTTGGATTCTGATAACTAAATCTTCCGGTAACTGTTCCTCCTCCTGCATTTCTTAATTGGTTTATCTCTGCATGAATTCTACCATTGTGTTCGTATCTTAAAATAGAATCAATGAAAGTCGTGTGAGCTTTATTAATTTCTCTAGCTTTAGCGATCATATTTACTACAGGATGTTTATGTTCTTGTAAAAAATTTTTAGTAAATGATGGTGCTGAAGTTTTTTCTGTTCTAGGATACTCTAATCTTAATATATCAAATACATTTGCAATAGATCTAGCTGCCCAGATCTGTGTATCAATATTTGTTTCACCTTTTATTTTGTGTAATAAATCTTGTTCTGCTTTTTTAAATTCTTTTTTCATTTGATGTGCACGTTCTATATCTACACGTACACCTTTAAATCTCATATCAACTAGACATGGAAAAAGTTCTGTTTCAAGATCAAAGACGTCTTCTAAATCCTGGCCAAGAATTTCTTTTTTAAGTTCTTGCCATAAACCAAGTGTTACTTCAGCATCTCTTTCTGCATAAGATCCAACATGCATAGCAGGAAGTTTATACATCTCAGCTTTAGGGTCTATTCCCCATTCAGATGCAGCTTCTGCAAGTGCAGCTTCATTTTTACCATAACCTAAATAATGCCATGATAAACTATTGAGATCATAACGAAATCTATTTTCATCAGTAATGGCTGCTGCTATCATCGTACAAACAATGTCACCATTAATTTTAAATCCTAACTTTCTTAACCAACAAATATCATACATCGCATTATGAAATATCTTTGTTGAAGGGGATTCTAATATATCTTTAAGCCATAACAAAACTTTCTGTCTGTCCATATTTCCACCGCCTTCATGAGCAATTGGAAAATATCCTTTGTAGAAAGAAGTAGCGACAGCAATACCTATAACATCTCCATTACCAATAATTGAACCTGATCCTTTTTTAATTAGGTCTGGATCTTTTGTTTCTAAGTCTATTGCAATTTCATCTACCTGTCGTAGATCTGGAAATTCTGTAGGTTTAACCCATTCGGTTTGAGCTTCAAATTTAGGTATTCTCATTAAAAATAATTAAAGTTAATGTTAAGTCTAGCTTGTTTATTAGTACAAGTAGTACTGTTATGCATAACACTTCCATCAAAAAATAATGCTTGGTTTGCTATGCTTGGTATAAATTTTTTGCCTATACGTGTTCCTCCATCACAAGTATTTAAAGAAAACACTAAAGCTTTGTGTTTAAAATCATGATCGTTATGAGGATCGTGATGTATTAATTTATCTGTTCTAGGGTACAAATTTACTTTGACTCGTATTAATGCTTTCACTTTAAGTATCTCCCAAATAAAAGGTTTTACTAAATCGTAGTAAGAGCTCTTAATAGAATTGTTAAAAAGAAGATGAGTAAAATAAAAATGTTCTTTATCTATTGGTCCAGTTTCAAAAGCCACTCTTTGTTGTATGTAAAATGGAAGATCTGGATTATGATCTACAAATGCGGCTTTAAGTTTATTAAAATAATCTTCTTTTAAAAAATTTTTTATTACCCTCATTTATAATCTCTCTCTTTAATCATCTCTAGATAATGTATTGCTTTATCAATATCTTGTTCTTTTCCTTTCGCTGCATGTCTGCATATATATTTTATAGCCGATCCTTCTGCAAAAGGCAAATGATTCTCGTTAATAAATTGGCTCGGCTGAATTTTCATATTTTTATAATGGGTTCCTCCGACTTGTTTATTGTAAGCTTTCGATGTCATATCCCTCGTCCTCCTTTCTTGCTGCCACTATATATAAATTTTGTTTAGTACGCGTGACGCCTACATACCAAACTCTGTTTTCTTCATCCTCTTTGTCTGGACTTTTTTCAATCGCTTCCCTAATAGTTTTAGTATTATCCAAGAGAAGCAAAACATTATCCGCTTCACCACCTTTAGCTGCATGAATCGTTGACAACTTCACTCTTGGTGGAGCTGACAATTCTTCGCCATACCGTAGCATATCTCTTATATAAAGACTGTCCTCGGGTTCTGTTTCAAAAACGTCAAACCATCTTTGAGTATTGCTATATCCAAACTCATTTAGATCGTACATTCTTTCCTCTGTTTCAGGAAAAGTTTTACCGAGATATTCAAAAAGATCCCTACATTCTGAAATAGAAAGTTGTGATCCATTGGTCCAACGCGTGTAATTTTGTATGGCTGCGTAGAGTCGTGTCTTATAACTTTTTCTATTTTTATATTCGAAATAAATACCTCTTTCTCTTAAGTCAGGTTTAAGTTTTATTAGTTTATCATTATATCTAGCTAATACCAACCATTTTCCTTTATCTAAAGGAACATCTTCAATAGATGTTCCAAAATATATTCCTCCTTGTTCGTCTCTTGCTTCCCATTCTTTTTTGATTCTTCTATCATCTGGTATTCTACTTAAAATGTTGTCAGCAATGTATTGAATTAATCTAGGAACCCTATACGATCTAGGTAATACAATTTCTTTTGCAGGTTCTTGTTGAAATCTTTTAACATCTGCACCAGCCCAGCCATAAATTGCTTGATCATCGTCGCCGGCTAATATAACATGTTTAGAATTTTTCTTTAAAACTTCAAACATTTTCCACTGAATTGGCGATAAATCTTGCGCTTCGTCAATAAATATTACGTCATATTTCGGACACAATTCTGCCACATTAAATCTCTCGATCATATCTGTGTAATCTTTAAGATGATATGCCTCTTTATAATTATCTAATTCATCTTTTAAAATATATAATAAATTTTTATCCAACTCATAAGCATACATTCCTGTATTATATTCATCCTCAATAGATATTCCCTTAATTCGTGCAGCATTAATTATATTAAAATATTCACTGTCTGAATCTACAAACCCTGTTTTTTCTTGGCCTTCACTATAAACAGTTACTTCTATACCTAAACTTCTTCCAATATCTTCATAATGCTCGTCCTGCATTACTTCACTTTTCTTCATTCCTAATTTCCAAAAAGCTAGGGAATGTAAGGTTCTAAAATTTTGTAATTGTTTTTCATTAATGTGAGGGTTTTGATCGAGCATTCTTTCTTTAGCTTCGGTAGCAGCCTTTTTAGTAAAAGCAAAATATCCTATCTTATCAATGGGAGTTCCTAGTTTAATAAAAGTCTGAACATAATTTAAAAGTCTAGTTGTTTTCCCTGTTCCCGGAGGCCCGAGTATTTTTCTCATCATATTATCTCCTTTTTATGGGTAAGTTTAGTGTGGTGAATAGGTACGTTTTCAAATTCTTTAATAGAAATTTTTACAATGTTTTTAGTAGGTGTATTATATTTTCCTTTATCTTTAGTAGGAAATCTTTTTTGATCTAGAAATTCTATATCACATTTTTTATAAGTTGATTCCATCATAGTACCTGTTTTATCTTCACTATATTTCCAATTCTTAGATTTTAATTTGTCATAAAATTTATCAAATTTAAAAAAAGCATATCCATCTTCTATTAAAACTGTTCCTGTTTTAAACGCAGCATCGTTCATTGCTTTAGGACCATTTATTTTAGCATGAAGAACATCATGTAATTTTTCTTTAGAAGTTGTTCCAATTGGAGGGTTAACTATTTTTTCAGTTTTCCATAATGCATCCAGCACCATTTGATCTTTATCTCCCTTAATAATAGGAGGGGCAAATCCTGCAGCTTTAGCTATAGAGTTTCTTCTTTTACGTTGATCATTTACATGTTCAACCGAACGACAATGAACCGTAGCTGTGCTTACTCCATCAGGTTTAATCACATCAAATTCATATTCTGGTTCGGGATCAAGATCTATTTTTTTAAGATTAGTTAAGATTGGGTAAGTTCCTTTAGAGCCGGCTAGTACTCCAAATTTTTTCTTAATACATATTCCTTTTTTACAATGATCGTTAATAGGACTTTCAGTGCAAGTAAATCCTTTTTCAGATTTATTCCAGGATCTTATTTTAGCATTAAGGATTCTATCATCCCATGCATTAGCGTGCTGTTGTTCAAAATATTTAACTGGTGCATTTTTAACTTTTTGTTTCCACGTATCTTCATACTTCATCTTCACAAACACATGATAATTATACATAAATCGGTCCTTGCCATCAAAGGCAGGATTCTTCATAATCTTGCTAAGTGTAGCGAGACATGGTGGTCCATCTTTAAATTCATCATCGGCACCTTCATAAATTGCTTGGTCGATTCCTTCAGTAATTTTATTTAATTCATCAGGATGAACTAGATTAGATTCAACTAAAGTTATGAATTGGTCAAAATTAAATTCGGTTCCATCTACATTTAAAGCTCTTCTATCTGTCTTATTAAAATAAGGTAAATTAATAAACTGTCCTGGTCTTAATCCTCCTCTTTCTAAATCTTTAGTTAACTGTGTTTGTTTTGGAAAAATTTCTGTGTCTGCTTTTAAATTAAAGAGAGGAAGAAGATTACTTAAAAAAGATTTTAGTGTGGCTGCATCTACAAACTTTTGCATAAAGACATATAAATGAAGTGATCCGCTCTTAGATAAGATTGGAATAAGAGGTAGTTTGTATTCTTGAATTTTGTCTATGACAAATTTTTTGTCAAAGTTTTCATAATTAGATGGATCTATATCTATAATTCCAAATTTAGTTTCCCCTTCTTCATTACAGGGCTGCATTCCAATTGATTTAACGCCATTTAAATGATCAATATATACTTGATCAGTTAGTTCTTCATAGTTCCAGCGATAGTCTCCTGGCTTTAATCTAAGTTTTCCACTTTCAGGATCACGATAAGCGTTCTTAATATTAGCGACACCATAAGCTCCTCTATATCCATTAAAAATCTGTATGTATTTCTCATTCATAATATCTTTCCATGGGCCCTTCAGTCTCCCTCCAGGCCCACGTCATGCATACTTTCTTCGTTCGAAGAAACTAGAAATGCGATTCAGAACCTTTAGGTTTTTCCTCACCGTGTTTTGCTTTAACACTTCCTTTAGAAATGTTTTCAGAAAACGTTTTGGCTTGCTGATAGAGTGAACCATCAGTAACTGGTCCAACCTTACTTACTTCCCAACCAAACCAAGTGCCTTTATCATTTGACATTTGAGTTGTTTTTAGCTTGTAAATATGGCTAAAAGATGCCGGAGTAAATAATCCGTTCTTACCTTTTAGTTTTAGACCATTCATCATTGAGTTCCATTTTCTACTAATTTTTAATTGAGTAGATTTCATTGAAATCAATGCTGTCGAAGGATTGTCTCCTAAGATTATCACAAAATGTGATGCAGTTTTTTCAATATAATTACCATTAGGTAATCTATCTTTATAATTTGCATCCGGTTTTGTTTTTGACATAATGTCAGATGAAGAGGGATATATTGCCACCGGGGCACCTAAACCTTCTCCTCTATCCTTCCATTCAAGATATTCGAGTTTATAAAAAGCTGGAATAACATTAATGCCTTCCACGCCATCATATAACTCGCCAGTAACAGAATTGTATATCATTCCTGCCTTGGCACCTTTCACATATTTACCATCCCTTTCATTTACTTCAGGTGATAATTGTGCAAGGATTTTTAAAAAAGGCAATGCTAAGTCTTGTTGACTTATATTACCTAAACCTTTTGCTGCATCTTCTTCAAACACATTTGCTGGAAGAGGAGCCTCGGTTTTTTTTGTCATGGTTCCTTGTTCTTTGTTCATGATTATTTGTTCCTTGTTATTTTTGTTCTGTTGCCCGTGAACATGTTAAATAAGTCAGAAGGCATGTCTTGTCCAGACTCAACGCGCTCTCTAACTAATGCTTTAAGTGTCATAGGTTCAACCTTTAATTTCTGGACAGGTTCATATCCTTGACCTTTAACAAAGATAGCGTAGTCGCTAGCTTTGACGTCTTCGTTACGACCAAAAGCAACGGTAACCTCATTTTTAATAAGATCACCTAGGCCGTTGTCTCGAAGCCATTTAAATGCTTCTTCTCGTTTTGCAACGGGAATAGAAGCACCGTAGACAGGTTTAACTTCAACTGAAGAACCGTCTGCGAGTTTTAATGTAGAGATGTTCATTTCCTGCATCATTGTAGGAATAACTTCTCCTGAAACTAAATCTACTTTTCTTTTAAGTTCTTTTAGTTCCTTTTCTTTTTCAGCCAACTCATCCTCTAGACGCGTTAGCTTAACTACTTGATCTGATAAAGTTTTAGCTTCATTTACTGAATCTAAATCTTCTCTCTGATCAGTTTCAAAATCAATGTTGTTCATCGATTTCTCCTTTCTCATGTAGGTTGATTTTAATAGGATAATATTGTCTTTCTTGTTTATCCCATTTTAGTAAATTATATTTACCATTTGTAATGTCAGAAACTATAGAACATGCAACTCCAATAATGGCAGGGTCTCCTGTCAATAAAAGATAATCTTCTTCGCTAAAATCCCTTAAAGCTTTTCTTAATTTAAAAATTAAAGGACCTGGAGAGAAAATTATTTGAGAAAGTTCCGGCAATAAAAACTTAAAATTACCGTATTGAGCAGCCCCTAAAATGTTGATTTTAGGCTTACCCGATGCAGTGCCCGGAATTTCTTGTATGACATATACTGTATTTTCTTTCATTGACAAACAATATAGGATAAACTATATAAGAAGTCAATACAGAAAGAATAAAAATTATGAATTATAAATTTAAAACACCGCCTTATAAGCATCAGTTAAAGGCATTAGAAGCATCCTGGTCTCAACCTTATTATGCTTATTTTATGGAAATGGGGACAGGTAAATCTAAGGTGCTACTAGATAATCTTGCTCTATTATATGATGGGGGCAAAATAAATGGAGCCTTAATTGTGGCGCCCAAAGGAGTAGTTGGAACCTGGTATAATCAAGAAATACCTACCCATTTACCTGACCATATTGAAAAAAGAGTTGTATTGTGGCAAGCCAATATAAATAAGAAACAACAAGACAAATTAAATCTTCTTTTTGAACAAGGAGAAAATTTTCATGTTTTAATAATGAATGTAGAAGCTTTCTCTACTCAAAAAGGAGTAGATTTTGCCTCTAAATTTTTAAGTTGTCATAATACTTTATTTGCGGTTGATGAAAGTACTACTATTAAAAATCCTGATGCTAAACGTACTAAAAATATATGTGCTTTAAGTAAACACTCAAAGTATAGAAGAATTCTTACTGGATCACCTATTACAAAATCTCCTTTAGATTTATATAAACAATGTGATTTTCTAGAGCCAGAATTATTGGGCCATTCTTCTTATTATACATTTAGAACTAGGTATGCTGTAATGAAAACAGCTAACTTTGGTGGACGTTCAGTTCAAATAGTGGTTGGATATAGAAATCTTGAAGAATTATCTGAAAAATTAAAACCTTTTTCTTATAGAGTTTTAAAAGATGAATGTTTAGATTTGCCTGCTAAAACTTACATGAAAAGAATTATTAAATTAACTCCCGAACAAGAAAAACTTTATAAACAAATGAAACATTTAGCTCTTGCTGAAATGGAAGGAAAACAGATGACAACAGCTACTGTCTTAACTCAACTTATGAGACTTCAACAAATTAACTGTGGTCATTTTACAGCGGACGATGGAACTATTAAACCTATAAAAAATAATCGTACAGTTGAATTACTTAACACATTAGAAGAGATACACGGAAAAGTTGTTATTTGGGCACATTACCAGTACGATGTAGAAACAATAGTTGAACATCTCACTGAAGAGTATGGGGATAACTCTGTAGTAACTTATTATGGAAAAACTCCTATGAGTGAACGTCAGAATAATATTAAAAAATTTCAAGATAAAGAAAGTCCTGTTAGATTTTTAGTTGGAACTACTCAGACTGGTGGTTATGGTATAACTCTAACGGCTGCTTCAACTATGATATATTACTCAAATGGTTATGACTTAGAAAAACGTCAACAATCAGAAGCAAGGATTGATAGAATTGGTCAACATTTTCCTATGACTTATATTGATATTATGGTAGAAGATACTATTGATGAAAGAATTGTTAAAGCCTTGAGAAAAAAAATAAACATCGCTAGTAAGATAATGGGTGAGGAATTAAAAGCATGGATTTAAAAGAACATAATTTGCCTATTAATAGTATGATAGGAGGCTGGTATATTCCTCCTGTAATTTGTGATGATCTTATAAAGTTATTTAAAGAAAATAAAGAATACCACAAACCTGGAGTTGTGGGTCCTCCTGTACGTGTTGATCCCAATCAAAAAGTATCTACTGAAATTCCGATGAATCCTTATTATAATCATCCAACTGCTATGCTTTATAAAAATCACATAGAAAAAATTATCCATTTATATGAAAAAAAATATCCTGAACTTGAACAGTTCCAAAAATTTGGAATGGGAGAAGCATATCAAATTCAATATTATAAACCTGGAGAAGGATTTAAAAAGTGGCATTTTGAAAGATGTAGTAGAAAAGAAAATCGTTGTTTAGTTTTTATGACTTATTTAAATGATGTTCCTGATGGAGGTACTCATTTTAAATACCAAGAATTAACAGCTCCTGCAAAAAAAGGATTAACTCTTATTTGGCCAACAGATTTTACTCACACACATAAAGGTCAAATTACCGACAAGCATGAAAAGTACATAATAACTGGTTGGTTAGGATTTGCTTAATCCTATATTTTCTGGGAGTGTAGTAAAAGTTGGCTCAAAAATTTTTTTGGTATTTATGCCATTGGTTCGTATTTTGTCGAGCCATCAACTTTGAAAGCTTTTAAATATTGCTTTCTATTATTGTTTTCAGAATAACTACAGTGGACCCAGCCTGAGTTAGGATCTGATTCGTTCCAGTACTCGAGGATTAATTGGTCATAGTCTAAATGTTCATTGATGTAATCTGCCAATTCTTTATTAGATACTCCAAAAATTTCGAAGTCGGCGGCCTCTCCACGGGCGTGCTGACTTTTTGTGGAGCTACCTATGGCAACGCACAATTCTGGGCTACGATATCCGCTAGAAACAGACACTACACGAGAAAAATGGTCTCTAATTGGCTGTAGGACGTGCGTACACAGCGATTTAAGGTTGTCCTGGTGCTCAGCACTAGGAGTATTATCAATGCCTTTTCTCTCAGCTGTTTGTGATTTGGTAAGCTCTGATAAGCTAAAATTATTACTTAGTTTCATCTTTATTATCCTTTTCTTTAGTTTCAGTTTGTAGTTTATCTAAATCCTCAGTTGTATATTCTAACTTCTGTAGTGCTCTTTTTAATGCAGAGTCTTTGGCTTTGCAAGCATCAGTCAGTTCATTGACCTGCTCTTTAAGGATTCGGACTTGCTCCTTATATTCATTAATAATTTCTTGATACTCTGATTTTGCCATAGATTATTTTAAATTAGGTTCTACCAAACATTCTATCATAATATTCCTGTCTTTGCTGGTCATTCATTTGATTATATGGAATGTTTCCGAATGTATTTGTTAGTGCTTGAGGGCTTACGCCAGGAGAAAATGGTAATGGAGTACCTGTATTTAAGCCAGGAATGGGTGCCATATCCATGATACTTGGAGTAAGAGGATTTTGTATATCTGGGAATAAACCATCTAAAGTAAGGTCAGAGAACTCGTCCTCGAGATTACTTATAATATCATAAGCTGCGTCTAAAGGATTAGCAACTCCCATTTCATCTGCATGAGTTTGGAAAGCTTCTTCTACTCTAGGTGATAATTTGTAAGGTCTGAATTCACCATCATCAATTGCATTTTCTTCAACACCGGATATGTCTAGTGCTTGATCATAATCTTCCTCGGATATACCTAATATTCTTGCAGCATCCATATCAAGTTTAAGATTTTTCTTTACCTGAAACAAAGATCTATTGGCATTAATATAAGCATCCACAATTTCTCTTGGTTCAATCGGTCCACCTTTTAGAGTTACTCTTGTAAATAAAGATCCAGATTTTCTAACTCCTTGTTTGTAGTCAGCTACTTTATATTTCATTGTTCGACCTGGATTTACTTGAACAGCTCTGAATCCAAAGAGTCCTGCAAACTCATCACCGAACTCATAGTCTTGTCCATAATCATCATATTTTCCTTTAGTTAGAACATCTATTGGTTTAAGAGCTCTATCTAATCTTTTAAGTTGAGGATAAGAGAAAGGCATTTGAGCTTCTAGTAAATGTGAAAAGATAGCTTTTGCTTTATTTCCTGCTGTGTCTTTAGGATTATAAACTTCAAAACCGTCTCGAGTTCTTCCTCCTCTCATAATAATATCAGATGCTGCTTCCGTCCAAATAGATTCTGAAATAAATGGTGAAGCAAATTCTTTCATAGATGTAAACATTCCCAACATAAAATCATCCATAATACCATCGTTATCTTTTTCACCATCAGCGACTGAATTGATAACAGTTTGGATCGGTCTTGATAAAGTATCGTAAGCATTAGCATGAGAGAAATCGATATATTTAAACTCTCCTTTGTCATCTTTAATAGGAAGAATAGTTGAGTTCTTAGACCAATCCGCTACGTATCTTCTAATAGCTGCTTGTTCTTCATCGGTTACATCATAAAGTACCTTGAACATTTCACTAGTTGCATAAGGAATTGCAGCAACAGTTGCACCAAAGCCTAATAATCTTTGATAACCAAGCGCTTCAAAAGGTTTAACTCTCTTTCCATTTACTATTACTTCAAAATTAATATCTCTTAAAGCTCTTTCAACAATGTTTGTTCCTGTTCTTGCAATCTCTGCAGGAAACGATACGAAATTTCCTAAAGGTAATTTACGTGTAGCTTTTACAAAGTCCGAAACGAAATCGTAATTGGGAATATTATTTTTGACAATATCGGCTGCTTCTCTTTCCAACCAGTCCTCAGTTAAATTAATTGTTTCACCAGCAGCATTTTTAAAAGTTTGGTTTTGATTTTTAATAAGTCCTATTTTTCTAAAGGCTGATTCCATTCTCTTTTTTTCTACTGCCCAAGAATATATTTTCCAGAAATCATCTTCAGCTGTGTATAAATCTTGACCTACGGATTTTATTTTAGAAAGCTGTTTCATTAAGAGAGATCCTCCCATGTTAGCGGTCATGGTCTCACCAAACTTAACGTCCTCTAATAGTTTACTTACGTCTCCTAATCGTACGTTAGTATTCACCACTCCAAGTTCTAAGAGTCTATCATAAAGTCTATTGTTTATACCAGTTCCTTTTAAAGGAGTTTGTAAAGCGGAGTAAGCCATCTTAATAGCTTCCTTATCTGAAAAAGGAACAATTCCATTTGCTGATGCAAACGCTGCAGCACTTATAAAATTTCTCATGTGAGTCACAGGTGATAAAATTGTTTTAGCAATTTGTGAAGTGGCTTTGGGATAAAGAAGTAAGCTGTGATAAAGTTGGCTAATCATTTGCCTATCAGCCGTCTTTGTTCCTACTTGTTCTAATGCATCAGCCATACCGGGCGTAGAAAAAAAAGGGGCATTAGGATCTGAAAAAGGATTGGTCATTCCTTCAGCAGTTATTTTAGGTTGCTGACCTTTATCTTTTAGTTTTTTAACATACGATTGTCTTGCTTTAGTTCCTACATGTAGGCTTTCAGTAGGATCTAATGGAGCTATTCGTTTGTAGTTATCTCCATATAAACGTAATGCTTCATCTTCACTTCGAACAAACATAGGAGTCTTTCCGGCTCTTATAAGTTCATCATTCTTTTTCATTAAATCTTTAAAGAATACATTTCTTCTGACAATCATAGAAAGTTTAGCAGTGCCTGCTAAGATAGTCTGCATAGGATTTTTTTGTTTACCTAATAGGTCTTCAAATACTTTTTTAGTTGCTGGTTCTAACTGTGCCATGTTTATCATTTGACTTCCTCTTAGAGTTTTACCTGTTGCCTGGTTATTTGCTGCATCCAACACTGTTCTATTGACAAAGAAGTCAGGAATATTAAATATTGCATCTGAAGGTCTATCCATTCTAAATCCTTTAGGCATACGCGCACTTCTAATAACGTTAGAGACCATGGCTTCTGCTTCTTCAGGAGATACTTTTCTTCCAGCTGTTTCACCACTCTCTATAAAAACTTGTTTGGCTCTATCAATAAGTTCCCGAGTAGGTTTATATCTAAACCAAGGGATTAAAGAATCCCTGTACATAAACTCATAAGTATTTCCTAAATAATCTTTAAATTTTTGACCAAACACCGTTTTAAATTCTTTAATTTCATCAGGGGTTAAAGATTTTCCTAATTCATCAAAGAGACCACCCCATTTAGTTCTAATAGCGCTCAAATTTCCAGTCAGATCTGCAATAGCTTTAGCGGCTTTTTCTTTTGGTAAAAGTTCATCCATTTTTCTAACAACTTTTTCAAGTTTATCTTTGTCCATTGGACCCCAGTCTACTCTACCTGTTCTTGCCGTGGCTTTATCAAACCCAGGTTGTCCAGCTTTTAATCCTTTAGCATCAATTAATTCGTCACTTATTCTTGCTTCTCCAGACATAAGCGCATCCTGCACATCTGACATAAATTCATTTCGGGCTTTACTTGTCGGCGAGTTATCCATAATAGATTTCATTTTTGGAAACATTTCATCAATAGATTTATCAATATCTCTAGACATTGTTTTAGCGAATCGTGCATCACCTCCTGCTAGTCCTTTTGATTTTCTAAACTCAGCAAATGCTTCAGGTGTCCAGCCACTTCTAGACCTGAACCATGATCCTACTTTATCAATCCATCGATCTAATTTACTGTTGGCAATATCTAATTCATTTTTCCTGTTTCTTAATTTTCTAATTGTTGCTCCAGTTCCTCCTATCAAG
>VTLG01017021.1_pt1 | contig 13305 bp, 25 predicted proteins | sample 4694571 | NCBI WGS metagenome assembly VTLG01 (sample SAMN12604809, study PRJNA352737) | marine metagenome | biome: ENVO:00000447; feature: ENVO:00000209|ENVO:00000569|ENVO:01000036; material: ENVO:00002151; isolation source: viral sequences binned using virsorter ... | reverse complement strand
GTACGTGATACTTGCGAAATGGTTGCAGTAGTGCAAGAGTTTGGAACAGGCACGAAGTTGCGACTTTTAGGCGGTGACCAGGCAGAACTTGGAACGCTTGAGTTTGCTTCATTAAATGGAGGGTCAGGCTCTGTAAGAACAGATGCCAACGCATTTGAACTTAACCTTATGGGAGAGCAAGAGCAGCCGCCATTTATTGTTTCAGCATTAACAGGTGGTTCAGGTGCTATAACCGACACTGACCTGATGCTTGCAGAGTTGTTAACACCAACTGAATAATATGTCTTGCGATTGCAAGGTAAAACCACAATACAGAGGCAAGTCCATCTCCTTCGTTGGAGGTGGGCTTACCCTTGTATTTCCTTTAGACGGCTCAAATCCTTACGATGAAAAAACCTGTAAACAATTCCCTAAATTCTTTGAGTGCATTCCAGATATTAAACCTACTGGACGCAAGTCACGAAAAACCGACGATGGGCTCGGAGGTAGTAGGGTACAGGGGAACGAAGTGGGTAAAGTGGGGAGAGGACGGAAACGCAGGTCTGTTTCCGCAGAGAATAGCGGAAGCGTATCAAAACTCAAAGACGTTAAGAGCAGTCTTGACGCAGAAGAGCAACTTAGTAGCGTCCGACCTGAAGACGGAGAACGAAAGTCTGCAGAAAAAGATTGATAAGTTTACGAGTCCTAAGACTCATTACGACTTACGACAACTTATTTACCGTGTTGCTTTAGACGTACAACTACACGGAGAAGGCTTTATTAAAGAAGTCCGTTACATCGAGTACGCAGGCAACACACCAATTAAGGAACGTAGTTTTGCAATGCACTTAGATGCAAGTCAAGTACGTTTCTCGTCCGATGTGGATGAATACCTTGAGCCCACAGGCGTATGGGTTTCTAAGAATTGGGCGCACTATTCACGCAACGAGTACCGACCTTATAGACTGCCTTTATCAGGGTATGGCTATGAGGATTTTTACGATGAGCAAGACCGAGTATTTAAGAAGGTTTGTGTGCATCGTGTAGGCGATTACGAGCCTGCAATGCAGGTCTATGGCCGAGCCAATTGGACAGGTGCGTATTACGATGCAATCCTTGAGAATCTATTGCCTCGATTTAATTACACGCATTTACAAAACTCCATACATCTAAGTGGTATCCTAAACGTAGAGATGCCATTTACACCTGATGACGATACAGCCAAAGAAATTCGTGATCGTATTCGTGAACAGTTAAAAGGAGAGGCAGCCTTTGGGCCGTCTACGCCTGTAAACATCTCAGGTGGCGATGGTAAGCTTTCGCTTGTACAATACAATTTACCTACTGACGGAGCGTTTAATAACTTAGGTCGTACGTGTGAGCGTAACATTATTATGGCCGCAGGTTGGCATCCGTCACTTATGGGTGTTGAGGAGGCAGGCAAACTTGGAAACGTGCGTGAAGTAGAGAATCACCACAGACGAGTGATGCAATACGAGATTGAGCCATTGCAAGAAAAGATACTGCACACGTACCTGCATACATTAGAAGGCACGGAGTACTACGAACTTGCAGAGCAGTCTCCTATTATGTTTGAGAACAAGCCAATGTTTACAGCACTTGACTATGTAAGCCAACAAAAAATTGACTTGGCTGTACCTGTTGAGGAAGTACAAAAAGAACTTGGCTATGTTGCCGAAGATGCAGAGAAAGCATTGCCACAAGGTGCAATGTCACTTGAGGAAGTACAACGATTGCTTGAGGTATATGGCACAGCAGTACGATCAGGAGGTGTTACACCTAACATAGAGGATGAGGCTGCACTACGTAGAATGATGAACTTGCCACAGATGAATAACGATGTACGTCAAGGATGGGTTGACGAGCGAGGTGTACGTAAACCAACGACACTTAAAAACCCAAGCCAAAACGTAGAGGAGGTAAGTGATGAATCAACAGAACAAAACGAGGACTAATGGCATTAATGACAGCAAGTGAGGTAGTAATAGAAGCGTTTTACGCTAACTTTGATCCTGCGGATATTAAGTCTACATTTATAGACTTGATTGAGGACAATACAATTAAGCCTATACTTGGCGATACGTTGTTTACTTCTGTAAGCGGTGGGAGTCCATCTGCGGCAGAGATAACGCTAAGAGATACCTACGTTAAGCCTTTGCTTGCTTATGGCGTTAAATCGCTTGTATTGGCTAATAACAGCCCACGCATCAGCAATGTAGGTGCAGCATATCCAAACACACCAAACGCAACTGCGACTGATGAGGCTCGTATGGTTGCACACAAACAAAACGAAACCTTAGTCCAACAACTACGTCAACGCTTAATTGACTACCTACGTGATAATGCAAACACGTACGGATGGACTGAGCAAAACGATTCCGATTTTATCACCAATTCAATATTTGTAGTATGAGTTCAATAATAGAATTTATAGAAACTTGGGGATGGCAAATTGCCTCAATCCTCTTAGGTGCTGTCGTGTTTTATGACCGATACATTGCGCCATTAACTAAGACAAAAAAAGACGACCAAATACTTGAGCGCATACTTGAGTTGTTGCCTGATGCAATTGAGGAGCGTTTATTTGTAGAGAAAGAGGAGGAGGACAAGAAGAGTGCTAAGTAAACTACTTGCCTCCGTAATAGAGTTTCTTGCAGGCTTTGGTAAGGCTTTGCCAACAATAGCAGACAACCAAAGAACACGCTTAGAGATCAAGCGACCTGCAAAAGAAGCACGAGCAAAACTACGTGCGACTCGAATTAAAAGGAGGCAACTACGAGCAGAGCGTAAACTTCGCAGACGTGCAAAAAAGAGTGATACATAAAAGCATACTTACAGCAATACTTACAGCAATTGGATGGTTCTTACTACCAATTGCGTGGTATCTTGTATTCACTGTTGTTTTAGTTGTAGCTGATTTGTACACAGGTTGGAAGGCGTCAAATATGCGTTTTATAAGTCGAGGTGTACGCAAAAGCATTGACAAAACCATTGCTTATTTTATTGCTATACTAATTGCACACGCTTTTGACCTTTTGTATTTGCCTAACGGCAGGCTAATTGTATCGTTTGCAGTTAGCAGTATTATCGCATCAACAGAGATGCTTAGTGTTTATGAAAACGTACAGCGACAAACAGGCACAGGATTACTGTCGGCAATCAAAAAGTATCTCAATGGTAATCTTAAATCCTGAAGGTGGAGGTACTATTGCAGGTCAATATAATGGGAAACAGTCTGCTGAGTTTAGACACGGCATCCTTAACGGTGGGAATTTTAGTCGTTGGATATGCAATGATCTTCAGAGGGAATTAGATTACGAGACAATACACTACGCTAACATTTGCCCTGAATTAAGCAACACGTCAAAGTACACACGTGTGCAGCGTTTACAAAGTTATACAATGGCTTACGATACATTTGCCTTGTCTATCTATACAAGCACACACGAAAGGTCAGGCATACATATATTAGGCAACATTCGTGAACGTAGCGAGGAGATAGGCGAATTGCTTTACGAAGAGATGTCTATAAATATGGAAGGTTGGCAAATGCCTGTGGACAAAGTTTGCTATGACTTAGAACACGAACACGCTATTTTAAAAAAACCAAAATGTCCGTCTTTTGTTATATACGCAGGAAGTGTTGACTTGTACTATGATTATAGTCGTATGATTAACTTGCAGTTTCAGGAGTCGCTTGTTGGTGCATTATTTAATACAATCAAAACTATATGTCAGAAATCAGGCCAAGACTAAGCGGACAACGCAGAAAAGCATTTGAAAATTTAACACGTGATGAACGAAGGATACTTATTTGTGGCGACCTACATCTCCCATTTTCTCATAATGGATATATGGACTTTTGTTTGGACGTTTATAATAGGCACAATTGCAATCAAGTTATATTTATCGGAGACATTATAGACAATCACTACGCTTCGTATCACGAAACAAGTCCTGATGGATTAGGCGGTGGCGATGAGTTGCAATTTGCTATTAACAGAGTAAAGGATTGGGCAGATGCGTTTCCTATTGCTGACGTTATTATTGGCAACCACGACAGGCTCGTGGCAAGGCGTGCATTTTCGTCTAACATTCCTAAACAATGGATAAAGTCTTACAATGAAGTGCTTGGCACTAATTGGAATTGGGTTGAGCGTATTGTATACGATGACGTGCAGTACGTACACGGAGAAGGTGGTACAGCACGAACAAAGGCTAAAAACGATATGATGTCAACCGTGCAAGGTCACATTCACACACAAGCTTACACCGAGTGGATGGTCGGCAACAAGTTTAAGATTTTTGCAATGCAGGTAGGTTGTGGTATAGATAGGTCTGCCTATGCTATGAGTTATGCTCGTGCATATAAGAAGCAAGCAATTGCTTGTGGTGTTGTTATCGGAGGGCACACAGCAATTAATTGTTTAATGGATTTGTAGTATATTTCGCTTATGCGTTTTGAAACAGACAAGGATCTACAACGAGAAGAAAAAGCAATACAACGATTTGTCAGCCTGTTTGGTGGCAGTTACAATAAGTTAGGGCCACACGATGTAGACTATGCAGTTTATGACAAGTACGACAGGCTTATATCGTTTGTAGAAGTGAAAGGTAGGAACAAAACTATTGCACAAGCATTCCCTTTGCCTATTGCTTGTCGCAAAATTGAAAAGCTGCGACAGAAACAACTAAATCCTGTTATTATTTGGGATTGCCTTGACGGTTATATATACGGCAAACTAAAAAATATTAAAGGCGTAGAAAGAGTTGGAGGCAGAAAGCCAAGACGGGGCGCGTCAAACGACATTGAGTGGATGACATACTATGCTGACAAGAGTCAGTTTACAATTATAAAACACTAAAGATTACCTGAAGCGTATATCTGTCCGTATTTCATAAACTCTAAAAGACAAGCCTCATAAGTGTGTTGTATTACACTACCTTTTTCAGCAGGCTTTGCAAATATACCTGCGGCTGCAATTCGTGCAACCATCGTAGTCCATCCAAACTGATACTTGGGAGCAGAAGAGTGGCTTTTTTCGTGAGTTCTGTCAAAAAAGGCAGGGTATCCTTCTCTAATGTGTGATTGAACAAAAGAAAAAAAAACGAGGCAGACAGTATTGCATCCATATTAATGTCTTGCCATTCCTTTAATCTTCGTGCAAACTCAATATCCGTTACTTCTTCAGGTCCTCTTGCCAATGCAGCCAACAAAACAAGTCCAACATCTGCGTTATTGTCTTGATCGTATTCTGAGTCTTGTAAAAACTTCATTGCATCGTTAGCGTTTTCCCAATCTCCAACGGTCATAAAGGGTTTATCGCCTGCTTGTGCCTTGCCAAGTACAGGAAGTTGATACATAACGTCATTGTGCCAAAACTCTGTGACCTGTGGCAGCTCCTCCATCCACGTTAAAAGGTTGCTAAGTATAGCAGAAAACTCCATTACGTTAGCTTCGCTTGCGTTTATGTCAAGCATAGAGCAAACAAGTTTAACATTGTTTTTAACAACATCCTCTTCTGCTTGTGCAAAGGGTGCAATACGTTCTTTATAGTACGTGTAACTTACTTCGTGCCATCCTGACGGCAACTCAACGGTTTGCTGTCCGTCTAATGTAGTAATATCTAACGTGAACATACCTAAAGATAATTTTTTTTCAGTTAGGTGTTGCATATTGTTATGCAATGTGTATATTAGACCTAAATTATTAACATTATGTATAACATTAAATCAATTGAATTACACAGAAAAGCAGATTACATTGTGTATTACAGCACAAAAAAATACAACACATCTGCAACAACATACACAACCATAAAAGGATATGACTTTGAGGATTGGTATGAATGCCTAAACAGCCAAAAGAAGTTGTGGCCAACATTTTCAGAGATGGTTAATGACGTTACAGGCTTGTACTTTTATATGAATAAATATATGACGTACACAACTGAACGATATAACGATGAAAAGTATTATGGCGAGGAAGTAGACTTTGAGGTATGCCCTTACGATGAATACAGAGATTCACTACAAAACGACTAAGGATGAACTTAACAAAGAACAATTGCAGTCCTGAAGCAAGACGTATTGCTGAGGCGTTGCAGGACAATTTACCTGCTGAACAATTTGCAACACACGTTGCAGAGGTATTGCGTAACGAATACGGAGGACATAACTTCCAAGCATTTATTACTAAACTTATTAATGAATTAGACAATGACACTATTGGATAAACTAAACCCTGAACAAGTAACAACCTTGTTACTGAAGAAAGACGAGCGACCTATGCACTATGAACGTGCTATGGCTGCCCTAACAAACAATGACAACGTGTTTGAGTTGTCTGTCGGTGATGCAATTTGTGTTATTGATATGTGTGAACTTGACGATTGTGCAAGTGGATTATATGACCTTTATAAATATTTTAAAAATGACTAATTACAAGATTTTAAGAAAACCGATACAGCCTAACGAGATTGAATGGCGTGTACAAAGTGCAAAAGGTGGCAAGACCACTATTGTGCCATACATTACAAGCCGTGCTGTGATGAACAGATTTGACGATGCTTTTGGCCCTGAAGGATGGAAGGACGAGTACAGAGAATGGAAAGGCAAAGGTGTAATGTGTACGTTGTCGGTAAAAACAGAAGAAGGATGGATTAGTAAAGAAGACGGAGCAGACGATACAGCCATTGAGTCAACTAAAGGTGGAATATCTGACGCACTAAAACGTGCCGCTGTTAAGTGGGGAATGGGCAGAGACCTATACGAGTATCCGCTTGTACAAATAGAAGGAGAGATGCGTTTTGTGCCTCGTGAGATACGTGGACGGCTTGACCAAATGACCACAATGATTAACGAAGGTCAATTTACTCAGCAGTATGTTTTAATTAATAAAGCTAAATAATGAATAAATTACAGAACATAGAATATAACGGATGGACGAATTACGAAACTTGGCGTATTAACTTAGAATACTTTGACGGTTCTGCCGAGGTTTATACAGCAGACGTTGAGCATTGGCTTTTAAAGCGTGATGATTACGTATATGGAGACAAGTTGCCTAACAAACTATTAGAACTAATTCGACATTTTGTGGCTGATAATTTAAGGCAAGAGTTTACAACTCATATTGAAGAATATTGCAACGATACAATGCTACAAGGATTGTTGTTTGCCTTCCAAAGTGATGTAAATTATTACGAGATATCATCGCACTTAGTAGATGAAATTTTAGAAAATTTAAAACTATATGATGACTTGGAAGTTTAACACATACGACACGATAAACGACCTAGTAAATAGCAAAGAAGAGGCTCGTGAGATTAAGTACAATCAATTAATGTACTTGGAAAGGCTGTTGTCTACGTCAAGCTATGGCGAGGACAAGATAGAGCAAATACTTGCAGAAGCAGACGAAGTTGATATGATGGAACGGCTTGTCTTAATTAACAAAGCCAAACAGAATCAGCTTGATCCTATTCGTGAAAGGGACAGCTATTCGAGTACACAGGCAGCCAAGCGTGCTGCCAATAGATAAATTTATATATTCACGACCTAAATTATTTTATTATGACTTCAAGACACGTATTTAAGCGTATAGAGGAAAACTATGATTTGAGCAAGGCACACCTGACCTGCTCAGATCGCAGTAAGCGGTTTATTGAGATGCGACAATTTGTGTGCAACTTTTTAAGACAGGAAACGCCTATGTCATTAAAAGAAATAGGCAGGGCATTGTGCCGTGATCACGCTACAATTATAAACTCCATTAACAAGTTTAACGACAGGATGGACACGGACGAGGATTATGCAAATAGATATGCTGACTTTGTTTTTTATATGAAGCGTAACAACAGCGATACGCAGCACGACAAGGCTCTTAAAATTTTAGAACTGTTAGAAAGTAAGCCAACAATTGGAGGCAGATTAAATGTTATTAAAAATCTTATGTCTGATGGCTCTAAAGTGGTTTAAGTTTTATCCACAGACGTGGATTACAGGACGAATAATGTTAGAATCGCACACGGTTAAAGGTGTATTTATTGACTGCTGCAATTTGTTGTTTACACGTGAGTGTGATGTTGACGAGGAAATGCTACGAGAGTACATACGCAACGACAAGGCAATAGACCGATTATTTAAGCGTGGCTTTATGCGTATTGAAAATGAGCAAGTTGTTATTGATTGGATTTGTGAGGAGGTTGAGGGTGCTAAAAATAGGAGCGACAAGGCCAAGTCAGGAGCAACTGCAAGATGGTCAAGCAATGCTAACGCAATGCTAACGCATAGCACAAGCAATGCTAAAAGAAAAGAACAAAATAAAACACAACAGAAGTTTAAGAAGCCAACAGAGAAACAGGTAACAGAGTATTTTAAGGACAATGGCAAACCTGCATCGGATGCTTCTAAGTTTTATTTATACTATGACTCACAAGGTTGGATAAAGAAAAACGGCCTTGAGGTTAAAAATTGGAAGTCAACAGCACGTACTTGGTGGAACAAGGAGGATAAGTCTAAGCCAAACTATAAATTTGCCTAATGAATCACGAGAAAATAGAGGCAATTGTTTTAGGATCAATACTAATGGAAAAAGGTGCTTATCACGTTGTATCTAACATTTTACAACCTGATTACTTTACAGGATGGCACGAGGAGGTGTACACGGCTATTGTTGAAGTAAACGCAGACGGCAAGCCTATTGACTTGCTAACGGTATGCGACAAGCTAAAGGCAAAGCGTAGCAACGTAAAACCTTTTGACGTAGCAGCATTGACTAATAAGCTTGGCAGTTCTGCTAATATCGAGGCACACGCTTGGATACTTAAAAACAGAGCAATTAAGCGTCAACTTGAATTGTTAGGTTTAATGATCGCACAAGATGCTGAGAAAGATAACGTATCAGTAAATGACCTGCTTGACAACGTACAACAGCGAGTTAACGCAATGACTACAAGTTTTGAGCAGGTAAAGCCTGAACGACTTGCGACAATTATGAACCGAGAACTTGCAGAGCGTAGCACACGAGAAGGTGGTATGATGGGAGTGCCGACAGGACTGCATAAATGGGACAAAGCAATCGGAGGACTATATACAGGAGTTCACGTGGTTGCAGCACGTCCTGCGATGGGAAAGACAGCCTTTGCAGTTAGTATTGCGGTAAATGCTTGCAGGGAGTTACCTGTTTGCTTTTGGAGTGGCGAAATGATAAGAGACAAGATTGCACTACGTGTAGAGTCTTATTTAAGCGGTATACAGACAGAACGCCTACGACTTAACAGAATAAACGACTCAGAGCGGTTAAAGTACGATAAAGCACATAATACAATGCAGCATTTAGACTTTGAGGTTGACGATACGCCAAGTATAAACTTTGCACAGCTACGGATTAAGTGCCTAAAATGGAGGGCTAAGTTTGGCAAGTTTATTCTTGTAATGGATTACTTAGGATTAATGGACGATGGCGGTGACGAGTACAGGGGTGTGACGCAAAACTCAAAAAACATACACGCAATGGCCAACGAGTTAGACATACCGATTGTGTTGTTGCATCAGTTAAGTCGAAGCGTTGAGTCACGGACGGATAAAGTACCACAACTAAGTGACTTGCGTGCATCAGGTGGTATTGAGCAGGATGCTGATACCGTAACTTTTTTGTTTAGACCTGAGTATTATGAATTAAGGGAAGATCCTATACGAGGTGGTGAGACTGAAAAAGGCAAGGCATACGGCATAATTAAGAAAAACCGAGAGGGTGAATGTTTAGTTTGTGACTTGCGTTTTGTCGGTCAAAGTAGTCGATACGACAATTGGGATGTTGACAATGTAGACTTTACGCCATTTTAAAATTTAGTAATTTAGGAATATGCTTGACACTTATGAAACAATAGCAGAGGGTTACTTGCACCAATTTGAAAAGCGAGTCTGTGAGTACTTAGTTACAGGAAACATAAACGCATTACGAGAAGCACACGATGAGATTTTTGGCTTAGAAGTCGACAAGTCTTACTTTGAGTGGTCACGACTTGAGGATTACACAAAGATTGTTGGTCAACTACTGTATGCGTTTGACTCTAAAAACGACAAGATTTTAAAGATGAAGCAGGCACAGCTACTTAGATTTTGGAACAATGTATAAGTACAGCGAGAAGAGAAACACCTTGACCTGCATCTGTGGCGAATGGAAATGCGACACGTCAGAGAAAGGAATACAGATATGCAATTGTGGTAAGTTTACTTACACATACGCAACAAGACCCCACAGTTGTGGGTGCAGGGGTAAAATGGAGGACGTGAAGAGCGTTAGTTATGATAAAGTAAAGGATTATTTATGAACAAGCAGTTAATTTTAGGAAGGGTTGGGCAACAACCTGAGGTCGTGGACGCAAGCACGACAATTTGTAAGTTTAGTGTGGCAACGTCTGAGCGTTGGACAAAGAATGGAGAGAAGCAGGAACGCACAGATTGGCACAATGTGGTGGCTTATGGCAAGACAGCTGAGACACTACACAAATACGTCAACAAAGGCGATCAGATCTACATAGAAGGAAAGACTCGACACCGTAAATACCAAGACAAAAACGGAATTGATCGTTATGCAGTAGACGTAGAGGTTACAAGTTTTGAGTTTGTTGGCAGCAGTAAGTCAGAGCCAAAGGCAGAGCCTGTTGCAGATTTAGGTTACAACGACAAACTGCCATTTTAATGGGACTACGACAGAAAATCAAGGATGCAGTTCCGCAAGACATTGATCACGCTCTTGTTGTGTACGTCAATCGTAAAGGAGTAGTCACGGCAGGAATGCACGGAGACGCAAACAAGTGTGCCGAAGGGTTACTTGCATTGATGAAAAACGATGAGTTGGTTAAGAAAATACTCACAGCAGTCGTTAAAACTTATGCGGAGTCAGAAGCAACTGTTTGAGTTTGTTTGGGCAACTCGTGAACACGTAAGCGAGGTATCAGGTAAGCCGTTATTACCACGCCACGACTACCGATGGCATTGGCAATTTGCACACATACTAAGTAAAGGGCAGTACCCTGCGTATAAGTTAAACCCTGACAACATTATGCTAATGCTACCTCAAGAACACGAACAGCAAGAGCGATATGATTTATTTAAGAAACGCAAGGAAGCGTTAAAACGACAATATTATGGCCAAAGTTAAATATGGTTCACAGCCTATTGCCAAAAAACGCATAAAACGTAAAGGCGTACATTCTAAAAAAAAGACACAAAACAGTCCTATGTCGAAGAATTATCGTAAAAAATACAAAGGACAAGGACGTTAATTATATAATTATGAAGTTAAGAATTGACATAGAGTACAACGGAGAGATGACTACATTGTTTTGCAGAGGCACAGAGGTTAGTGAGTTGAGCAAAATGATTAGAGGAGGCAGAGACACAGGCTTTTTCTACGTTAACCCTAACGGAAGCGTGGTGTTAATTGGTAGTGATGTGATCAACGGAGGCATTATAACCGTTTGTGAAGCGTAAACAATTTTAATTATTTTTAAATTATGGTAGTATTATATCAAGGATGCACAGGAGACAATGTGCGAGTTATCCAAGAAGCACTTGGAATTGACGTTGACGGCATATTTGGGCCGATCACAGAACACTTCGTTAAGGAGTACCAAAAGAACAAAGGACTATGGTCTGACGGTATTGTTGGGCCTAAGACGTGGACAATGTTGCAACTTGCAACGACAGATAAGCAAGAGGCGAACACACAGCCTGAACACTTTGCAGACTTAGATATTAGAAACCACTACTTGCCGAAAGGCGAGTACTTGGAAGGGCCTTCAAAAAAGCAGTACTTGTTTTTGCATCACACAGCAGGATGGCACAATCCTTATAAGTGTATTGACAATTGGGGACGTGATAAGCGTGGACGTATTGCAACGGAGTTCGTTATTGGAGGGCCATCTATATTTAACACAGACTTTGAGTATGATGGCGAGATCGTCAAGTGTATACCTGACGGTGGCTATGCTTGGCACTTAGGCAAGAACGGCAACCAAGCAATGCACACAGACAGCGTTGGCATCGAGGTGTGCAACTTTAGTTACATTGTAAACGGCAAATGCTATGCAGGATACAAAGTACACGAGGAGCAGATAGTAAAACTTAACAAGTCGTTTAAAAACAAACAGTATTGGCACAAATACAGCGACAAGCAACTGAACGCACTAAAGCACCTAATTGAGTTTATTGGCAACCGTGACAACATTGACGTCAGAAAGGGATTGCCTGAACTTGTAAAAGAGAAAGGTGCATCAGCATTTGAGTGGAATGTAGATGCGTACTATGGCAGAGTCAAAGGACTATGGACACATAGCAACACAAACAAGTACAAGAGCGATATGTTCCCACAGCAGGAGTTATTAGATATGCTATGCGACTTGTAATCTTACTTTTTTTTGCGGTTAGCGTAAAAGCACAAATACATTACCGACCTGTCAGCCTACCTGACACGGCAACGCTACACCTAACAGATATACACTATCCTGTTGACGGTGTATTAATTAGTGGACACGGTTGGCGCAACGGCAGAATACATCACGGACTTGACATCTCACACAATAACAGAGACACAGTACGCAGTTCGTGGTTAGGGCGTGTTCGATATGCTAAAAAAGGATATAACGGAGGATATGGCTACCTTATCATAGTTACACACTTAAACGGCTTAGAAACGTACTACGCACATCTTAGAGAGTTGCTTGTTGAGGAAGGTGATTGGATTCCGCAAGGATGCCCTGTTGGCATTGTAGGTAGTACAGGAAACTCGTTAGGGCCACACCTACACTATGAGGTGCGCTATTTAGGACTGTCAATTGATCCTGAAGACGTTGTTGACAAGCACACTATACACTTACACCGAAGCGGTAATATATTTAAGGTACGATGAACACTACAATAATGAAACTGTCTGCGATTAAGCAGAACCCAAACAACCCACGCAGTATAAACAAGGACAAGTTTGCCAAGTTGGTCAAATCAATCGAGGAGTTTCCACGTATGCTTGAACTTAGACCTATTGTACTAAACAAGGACAACATTGTGTTAGGTGGCAATATGCGACTCAAGGCGTGCAAACAGATAGGACTGACCGAAGTGCCTGTTGTGTACGCTGATGATCTAACAGAGGAGGAGCAACGGCAGTTTATTATCAAGGACAATGTAGGCTTTGGGGATTGGGATTGGGAACTGCTTGCAAACGAGTGGGATGTTAGTGACCTAAATGATTGGGGCTTGGATGTTTGGCAACCTGAAAAGGAAACCGACAAAGAGTTG
>VTLG01004819.1_pt1 | contig 13305 bp, 20 predicted proteins | sample 4694571 | NCBI WGS metagenome assembly VTLG01 (sample SAMN12604809, study PRJNA352737) | marine metagenome | biome: ENVO:00000447; feature: ENVO:00000209|ENVO:00000569|ENVO:01000036; material: ENVO:00002151; isolation source: viral sequences binned using virsorter ... | reverse complement strand
CAAGGAACATATGTGTTTAGATCTTTTAGCATCAGGATTTTTTATAGTTGTGGACTCATCAATGGCCATCATAGTTCTATGACAACGTAAAAATTTAGCTGCAAACTCTACACCTTTACTTGTACTAAATGCATCAACGTTCATAATTAAAATGTGAAGATCCTCTCCAGGTTCAAACAATGAATCTAATTTTAATTGTTGTGATTTAGTAATGTTGGCTTGCCACAACACTATTTTTTTATCTATGTGTTTTACCATGTGTGTAGGTATTTCTGAGTCGAACCAGTTTTTATAAACACCTTTAGGTGCAACTAATAAAAACCCATTTATTTTACCTTTATCATAAAGCATAGATACATTATCTATTAACACCTTAGATTTACCTGTACCCATTTCCATAAAGTAGGCAAATAGTTCTTTGTTATGTGACTTCTTAAGCGCTTTCAATTGATGCGCATAAGGCTTAGTTTTAAATTTATAATCCATAATAATTTCTTCTTTCTATTGACAGTCGTAACACAACCTTATAATAAATGTCAATAGGAAAGTTATGAACACAGTTTATATAATACAAGAATTGCCAGGAACTAAAGTAGGAACCCCTAAATTCAATATTATGGGAGCTCAAAAGTTTGGCACATTAAAAGCTTTATTACCAGAACATTCACAAATTATTTTATCTCCTGGTCCATTAATTTTTAAATTAAGAAAATTATTAGATAAATACACAGAGAATGATTATTTACTACTTACAGGCGATCCTGCAATTATAGGCGTTGCATGCTCAATTGTGGCGGATAAGACAGGTGGAAAATTTAATTTATTAAAATGGGACAGGCAAGAAAAAACTTATTACCCAATAGAAATAAATTTATATGAACAAGGAAAGATTGAAGAATAAACTTGACATAGGATATTATGACATTATATTAACAACATCATTAACTACTACGAAAGGTAAAAAGACATGAGTATAAACTTAGAAGAAGACAAAGTCGATTCGTTAGCAAACACGAATGACATGAAACAATTATCTGATCAGGTTGTAAAGTTAAGAACCTTGGAAGATAAAGTTGCAGCAAAAGAAGAAGAATTAAAAAAACTAAAAAAGGATATGGACGTTTTATCTGGAGAGGTTATACCTACCATGATGACAGAAATGAATATATCTAAATTTAGTTTAGCGGACGGTGCAGGTGTACAATGTATGCCCGTCTATGGTGCTTCAATTCCAAAAGCAAAAGAGGAAGAAGCATATAACTGGCTTCGTAACAATGGCTTGGGTGACGTAATTAAAAATATGATCACCGTTTCCTTTGGTCGTAACGAAGATAACAAGGCAGCAGATTTTGCTGTCCTTGCACAAGGTCAAGGATATCAACCCACCCAGAAGTTAAAGGTTGAGCCCATGACACTTAAAGCATTGGTTCGTGAGCGTATCGAGAAGGGTGAAGATATGCCCACGGATCTATTTAACGTGTTCGCAGGAAACAGAACCAAAATAACAAGGAAATAGAAAAATGAGCAAAGAACCAATAACGAAGAAAAACAATGCACTGTCTACAAACGTTGTGTTTGAGGCAGATGCAAATGTGCAGACTGGAGCGGTAGGACAAGATGATCTTGCATTACCCTTCCTTAAAATACTTGGACAGTTATCTCCTGAAGTAAACAAGAGAGACGGCAAGTATGTTGAAGGTGCAGAACCTGGAATGATTTTTAATTCAGTAACAGGTGAACTCTTCAATGGTGAGCAAGGAGTCCCAGTGATTCCATGTTACTACAAACTCGAGTATGTCGAGTGGAAAGATAGAGGAAAAGATGGATCTGGTGCGCCAGTTAATATCTATCCTTCATCAAGTGACATCATGACTAAAACAACTAGAGGTGCAGACTTTAAAGATAGACTTCCAAATGGTAATTATATCGAGAAGACTGCTCAACATTTTGTTGTAGTCAACAGTGCTTCACCAACCACGGCGTTGATTGCTATGAAATCTACTCAATTAAAAATTAGTAGAAAATGGAATAGCATGATGCAAAGTATAAAGATGCAAGGTAAGAACGGTATGTTCACACCCGCATCTTTTAGCCATCTTTATCAACTAAAAACTGTACAACAGTCTAACGACAAAGGTACATGGTTTGGTTGGGAAGTGAGCAAGACAGGTCCAATTCAAGACGCTAACACCTATCAACAAGCCAAAAGTTTTTCTGAAAGTATTTCTAAAGGAGATATTCAAGTTAAACATGGTGAGGAAGATACTGCTAAGTCTGAAGGTGGATCCGCTCACATTATGTAAAATTCCCTCCGGGAATGGTTGCAACAGGGGTGGCAAAGCGAGAGTGGAGTCACCCCTACTAAAAAGGAAAGATGGAAGATAAATTTATAGAAATATTTACAGGTCTAAAAAGAGACTATGGTTATGCAGATATAAACTCTGCTTACAAAGATCCTGCTACAGGTAAATTAAAGTTAAAATATGGTTGGGCAGCAAAAGAATTATTAGAATCAGATTATTTAGATCATCTTACAGGTAAAAAATCTATTGGCATTCAACCTTGTAATGATGAAGGACTCGCAAAGTTTGGAGCAATTGACATTGACTCAGATGAGTATGACAACTTTGATTTAAGGAAGTATTTAGAAATTATTGATAAAAAAAATATTCCTGTAGTACCTGTCAAATCTAAAAGTGGTGGACTACATATTTATGTATTTTTTAAAGAACCGGTTAAAGCAAGTTTTGTAAGAAACTTTTTAGACAAATTATTATTTACTTTTGATTTAAAAGCATCAACAGAAATATTTCCAAAACAAACACAACTGGGTGTAGGATCAGATCAAAAACCAATTAATGGTAACTTTATTAATTTACCTTATTATAATCGTAATGAAAGAGTAGGTGTTAATTTAGATGGTACGGAGTTTACTTTTGACCAATTTATAAAAGTTGTCGAGGCTAACACAAAAACAAAAGAAGAGCTAGAAGAATTTGCAGATGAATTAATTAGACTTGAACTTACAGGTGGTGCAGATGAATTTGTAGATGGTCCTGTATGTCTACAAAGATTATCAAAATCTAAACTAGATGATTACAGAGATAGATTTATTTATAACTACATGGTGTTTGCTAAAAAGAAATACCCTGATAATTGGGAAGAAAAACTTTTAGAAGGTGCTAGAAATTATATTGTTTATGATAATATTTGGGGTGATGAAAAAGTAAAACAAAAAATTAAAGCTTATAAGAAAGATACTGCAGGACATACTTGTTCAGAAGAACCTATTAATAGTATGTGTGTTAAATCAGAATGTTTGAAAAGAAAGTTTGGTGTAGCATCAGACAAAGTTAAAAAGTTTCCAACACTATCTGCATTGATTAAAATAGACTACTCACCGGATCCAGAATTTAGATTTACTGTACACTACAATGACAAAGTAGAAGGTGAAACTACGCAACAAATAATCGCTAGAGATATTAATTATATTATGGACCAAGAAAAACTTAGACGTTTAATTGGAGCACATACACCTATTCCACCACCACGGATCAAGGGCGATGATATGCAAACTGTATTAGATACTTTGTGGCAAGGAATGAAGACAGAAAAAGCTCCACCAGGTACATCACCAAAAGAAGTATTACATAAACATTTAGAAGATTATATTCATGGTGTTCCAGCAGTGAGTGATGCTGCATTTAGAAGTGGTAGTACCTTAATTGATACTGATGGCTTTGCTTATTTTGTATTTGATCCTTTTTATAATTTTTTAAAAAATAAAGAATGGAAAGCTAAGATTGATAGGACAGGACAAATGCTAATGGATTTTTTTGATGCCGAACTTAGACATCCTAAAAGATATCCTAAGAAAACAACTGAAAAAAAATCTAATAATCCTGTAAGATGTATAAAAGTTTCTATGAAATATTTTAACAAAGAAGAAAATGAAATAGAAATTTTACCAATGAAGAGTAAAAAAGATATTCTTTAATGACAAAGGTTACCAAGATATATGGCCCTCCAGGTACAGGGAAAACAGAAAAATTAATTAGAAGAGCCATGGCCTACATAAGAGTAGGTACTCCAGTAAGTAAAATAGGTTACTTTGCCTTTACTCGTAAAGCAGCTAATGAAGCAAGGGATAGAATGCTTAAGAAAAATCCTGAGTATAAAAAGAAACAACTCAGATATTTTCAAACACTACACTCTTTAGCTTTTCATAGTCTAGGACTTAGAGAAGAAAACGTTATGCAGGATTATCATTATAATGATCTTGGAAAAGAATTAAGTATAAGAGTCAACGCCAAAAAAGATGCTGACGCTTCACCTTACCTAACTTGTGATAATGAATATTTTCAAATTATTTTAAAAGCAAAAGAAAAAGATATTTCGGTATGGGATGAGTATTGTACAGGAGAGCACTCAACAAATGTAAAACCTGATTTGTTAAAACACATTGAAGCGAACTACAATAATTATAAACATCCAGACATAAATAATTTGGTAGACTTTACAGATATGATTCATGACATCGTACAACAACCTAACAAAATCCCAAACTTTGATGTAGTATTTATAGATGAAGCTCAGGATCTATCTCCAATACAATGGAAACTGTATGACATATTAAAATCTAAATCAAAAAATATTTATTTAGCGGGTGATGATGACCAAGCAATTTATGGTTGGGCTGGTGCAGATGTAGGTAGATTTATTCAAGAACCTGCTGCAGAAAAAGTATTATCAAGATCACGAAGGATTCCAAAAGCAGTACAAGATGTATCAGAAATTATCACTGCAAGAATTGCAGGACTTAGAGCAACTAAAAATTATTTACCGAGAGATGAAGAAGGATTGTGTAGTAAAATCAATAGCTTAGAAAACGTAGATCTTTACCAGGACAACTGGTTAATACTAACTAGAACTTTATCCAGGGCTAAAGAAATATGTGATCTTTTAAAAGTAAAAGGTTTGTACTATGAGAACAGACATCAAAAAAGTTATAACACTAAACTTTACAAAGCAATTATTAATCATAGTAAATGGTTAAATGGAGAAGTGGTATCTGATACAGCATTAGAAGATATAAAAGAATATTTAGGAAACAGAGAACTTAAAAAAGATTTAAAATGGTTTGAATGTTTTGACAATGCACCAGCGGAAGACAAAATTTATATAAGATTAATGTTGTCAAATAAAGAAAGATTAAGTGATGAAGCACGAATCAAAGTATCTACCATTCATGCTGCAAAAGGTGGTGAATGTAAGAATGTAATTTTAGTATTAGACAATGCTAAAAAGATAAGAGAAGCTACAACCAACAGTATAATAAAGCGTGACGAAGAGCACAGAGTATGGTATGTAGGTTGCACGAGAGCAAAAAGAAACTTATATTTAATGAGAGCAAAAATAGAACGAAAGGGATATCCACTATGACAGCAGAAGATATATTTAAAGAATCATTTCCACAATACACCCAGGTAGGCGGGAATCATTATACAAAATTTCCAATTCAACCTTATGAGTTCATTTCTAAAAATGATCTCTCCTTTTTTCAAGGCAATGTTGTGAAGTACGTTTGTCGTTATCAGCGGAAGGGAGGAGTAGAAGATCTTAAAAAGATTGTACACTACTGTCAACTAGAAATGTTGAAAATGAATGACATGAAAAAGAAAAAATAATGCCAAAAAAAGCAACAATACGCAAAACAATTAAGTTTGCTAAAAATAAATTTAATTTAGAAATTTATCTTGGATTAGAAAAAGAACTTGCATGGGAAATATTTCCTCATGACTATAACGCAGCTTTATATGCATTTAGTAACAAAGATAAAATTAATAAAATAGTAGAAAACAAACACTTATACGAGGTAAAAAAATGAAGGTACCTTTATTTGAAGCACAAACAGAATGGAATGAACCTGAAGAGTATCCTGATCTAAGAAAATACGATGAGATTGCAATCGATTTGGAAACAAGAGATCCAGATTTAAAATCTAAGGGTAGTGGATCTATAATAGGTAATGGAGAGGTTGTAGGTATTGCTGTTGCTGTACCAGGAAGAAAATTTTATTTTCCAATTGCTCACGGATCAGGGCCAAACATGGATCGTAAAAGAACGTTAAATTGGTTTCAAGATGTATTAGATAGTGACGCTATAAAAATATTTCATAACGCTATGTACGATGTATGTTGGATTAAATCTATGGGTCTTGGTATTAATGGACAGATAGTTGATACCATGATTGCAGCATCTTTAATTGATGAAAATAGATTTAGATTTGATTTAAATAGTTTGTCTTGGGATTATTTAGGTCATGGTAAAAATGAATCTGCATTAAATGAAGAAGCAAAGTCTAGAGGACTCGATCCCAAAGCTGATATGTGGCAGTTACCAGCAATGTATGTTGGATCGTACGCAGAAAAAGATGCGGAGCTTACATTAGAACTTTGGCAAATATTTAAAAAAGAATTACTATATCAAGACGTCGAGTCTATTTTCGAACTCGAGACAGATCTGTTTCCTTGTCTGGTAGACATGAGATTTCTTGGGGTGAAAGTGGACGTTGAAAGAGCTCATAAATTGAAGCAACAATTAACATTGCAAGAAGAAACATTACTCCACCAAATAAAAAAAGAAACAGGAGTAGATGTTCAACTAATGGCTGCACGAAGTGTTGCCAAAGTTTTTGATAAACTTGGTTTGTCTTATGAAAGAACTGCAAAATCACAGGCACCTTCTTTTACTAAAAATTTTATTTCTAATCATGAACATCCTGTAGTTAGAATGATTGCTCAGGCTAGAGAAGTTAACAAGGCTCATACTACTTTTATAGATACCATAATTAAACATGAACATAAAGGTAGGATTCATGCTGACATAAATCAAATTAGGTCAGATAATGGCGGAACTGTGACGGGTAGGTTCTCGTATTCAAACCCAAATTTACAGCAGCTTCCAGCTAGAAACAAGGATCTTGGACCTCTAATTAGGTCTATTTTTATACCCGAGAAGGGCCATAGATGGGGTAGTTTTGACTATTCTCAACAAGAGCCTAGGTTGGTAGTGCATTATGCAGCTTTACACAAATTTCCGTCTGTAAATGACGTTATAGAGAATTATGAAAATGACACCTCAACGGACTTTCACCAGGTCGTAGCAGACATGGCAAAGATTCCAAGATCACAAGCCAAGGTAATTAATCTTGGATTATTTTATGGTATGGGTAAAGCAAAACTTCAGGCCGAACTGGGTGTATCAAAAGACAAAGCAGTAGAATTGTTCGATCAATACCACGCTAAAGTTCCCTTCGTTAAGCAGTTAATGAATAGTGCTTCCAATCGTGCCCAAGAGCGTGGTCAAATTCGAACTCTCTTGGGACGATTGTGTAGGTTTCATTTATGGGAACCTAATCAATTCGGTATGCATAAAGCATTGCCTCATGAAGAGGCATTACAGGAACATGGACCAGGGATTAGAAGAGCATTTACTTATAAAGCTTTAAATAAATTAATACAAGGAAGTGCAGCGGACATGACAAAAAAAGCCATGTTAGATTTATATAAAAATGGTATAATAGCACACGTACAAATTCATGATGAACTTTGTATTTCTGTTAAGGATCAAGAACAAGCAGACAAAATTGTTGAGATCATGCAGGATGCAGTTACTTTGGAAGTCCCAAACAAAGTAGACTGTGAATTAGCAAACACTTGGGGAGAAATTAATGGTTGATTATGGCTTATTTAAATGCAAACATACCGCCGATTTATGCAAAAATAAGAAGGGAGTATTTATATGATTGCAAGAAACATCATGGAGAAGTTGAAGACTGTATTATCTTTGGTATTAGCTCTTTGGGAGGTCGCGCTATCTTATGGCACGCTCTTATGGAAAATGGTGCAATCTTTTATCGTCTCCCAATTACGGCTTTTATTCAACGTGGTTATGAACCCGAGTCTGTTCCATCCAAGAGACTTGATGAACTGGAACTTTGGAATTCTTTTAGTTATTATCCTACTGTTACTCATTGGTCTATTTTAAGCGCAGCTTCAGGAAAATATATTGGTAAAGATAAGAAGTGGCATCATGGTGCATATTTATTTACTATTGACTGGGCACATCCAGATGCTAATATACTAGACACTGATCATTCAGAGATACCGCACGAACATAAGTGCGCTCACATAATTGCCTTAGATGATGGTAATTTTGCAGCACAACCTAACAACAGATGTATTTGGGACTTACCTTCTTTCACGGTGAAAAATAATATTCCTGATTGGAAAGTGCAAACGAATGAATGGAATGTAGAAGATACTGGTAAATGGAAAACCGAAGATACCGATAACTTCTTTTACGAAATTGAGGAGAAAAAAAATGATTAATGTAGTCAATGGAATATGTATGGACTGTGGACACAGACATAGAGGAATTGCACAATGTAGTTTCTGTGATTGTGTATGGGAAACTATAAAATTAGCGGAGGACAACATGATTAAAAAAATTTGGAATAAAATAAAAGAAATATCCAAAAGATTAATGTTTTGGACTAGATAATGAATTTAGCCGACCTATTAAAGAAAAATATTGTAATGGTTCCGGTCGTGGCATCAGTCCTGGTCGGAACTTTTACAGGCGTTAAGTATGTGGTTAATTTAACAGATACAATTAATGCAAATAAAGCGCAGATAGAAAGCATTCAAAGAGACATCGCTGTTCTTACAGACAAAGTAAATTTAATTACAGGTAAACTTGAGAGAGCTGAAGGAACATGGGAAATGGCTGAAAATTTATATGAAGTATTAGCAAACAAAGTGAATGAAATGCAATGGGATATTAAAGATTTAAACAGAGAAATAAATTATTAGGATGAACTATGGAGATCGCCAGGATGAATTATTATTTTACCGGTATACTAATCATACTATTAACTTTATTAGCATTTTGTGCTGGCCCTGCATATCCTAGAAACGAATACCTAAACTCATACCCTAATGAATGTAGAACTGGTGAAGTAGATTTATCTGTGTCAGCTAGACAATATGATTATGATAATTACGATAGCAGTTGGAATGAAAGCGATAGTCAAGATGTAAGACTTACATTTAGAAAGTATTTAGGTAATTTACAGTGCAATGAGAGGAACGATTTAGCGCTGGAAAATGAACGACTTAGACAGCAATTAGAGTTAATGAAGATGTGTAACAAAGTAAATAGAAATCCTACATTAAAACACAATGAAAATTTTAATTTATTAGTATCAAAATGTGAAGGCGTAATTCCTATTTCGGTCGAAGAAGAAAGACCTGCAAGAAAAAATCTTTGGAAGGAGGAAAAAGCTAAGTATTTAAAGGAAAATCCAGAGGTCAAAACTATGGATAATACAACATTGAAAATGCCTCCGAAAGACTTTATAATGCCAAAACCAAAACCAAAAGATGAGTAAACCATTAAAAATTTCTGAAGAGGCTGCTGTGCAAATGCCAATGAAGACGGTAGCTTCGTTAATAATTATCGTAGCACTTGGCACGATGGGGTACTTTCAAATGATTGAACGTCTTAATGTTGCAGACACCCGACTACAAATAATGGAGAAAGATTTAAATGAAAACACAGAGTTTAGAATCAAATGGCCACGGGGTCAACTTGGTTCGCTTCCCGCAGATAGCGAGCAATTTATGATGATCGAGGATTTATACAAAACCACGGACAAGTTAAACGCACATATAGAATCTATGGCTTTAAACAAAGTCAACATAGAATTTTTAACAAAGCAAATGGAAAAAGCTTTAAATGATATTGAAGAATTAAAAGATAAAGCAAGAGATATGCATTACAAGAATGGTAACGGACAATGATTGAAACTGTGGTGGCTCTTCTTATGTTTGTAAACGCAGAGATCAAAGAGGCGCGTTATCAGATAGACGGTATGGCACAGTGTTTACGTGGCAAACGTCAGGCAGAAAGACAGTACAGTGAGTCTGTAACTTACAAATGTTATAAGGGTTCAGCAGAATTAGAGGAAAATATTGATGGCTCAAAGTCAATCAAAAAACTTATTATTGAATAACTTAAGACGTATTAATAAATTTGCACAACAATTAAGAGATGCAAGGTTTTATCAACGTAGAAAAAATAGTAAAAAGATATATAATAGAAAGAAGAATGAACATATTTAGAAAGAAAGTAAATATAGAATATTCAGAAATCTTAAAAAAAGAAGATGCTTTGAATATGGTTAAAACTATACCACATAATTTTCCAAATTACTTTGCATCTATTCCTAAACATTTATTTAATCCGGTTTCAAAAAAATTTAATCCTACCATTTCTACAATAAAATCATGTCCTGGATTTATAAACTTATATAAAAGATCTTTACTAGTAACTTTACCTTTTGATTTATATGTTGAGTTTGATGAAAATCAAATTTTAAATCAAAAAGCAGGACAAACAAATTTAACTGTAGCCAGCATTCATTCTAATGAACAATTGTTATCTTATGTAAATAGTAAAGAATATAAATTTTTATTAAAAATAAATTTACCTTTTGTAATTGACTCAAATGTTTCTTTACTTATGTCACCATCGTGTTATCATTTTAATCAATTGAATATTCTTTCGGGTATAATTAACTCAAAATATAAAAGAGATATTAATTTTTTTATACCTATTAAAAAGAATCAAAATGAGTTATATTTAAAACAAGGAGAGGCTTTATTTTTATTAACACCCTTGTGTGAAAATAAAATAAAATTAAGTTTTAAACAAATGAATAAGATGTATCCTAATCTTACATTTAGAACTTTAAAACAAAACCTATTAAAAAATTTAATATGAAACTTACACGTAATTTTTCGCTTCAAGAATTAACCAAATCAGATACTGCAATACGTAAAGGTATTGATAATGAACCTAACGCTGACCAGATAGATAAATTAAAAACACTGTGTGAAAAAATTTTACAGCCAGTGCGTGATCAATTCGGTAGAGTAAAGGTGACTAGCGGATATCGTTCACCTGAGTTATGTATGGCCATCGGCAGCTCTGTAAATTCACAACATGCAAAAGCTGAGGCAGTCGATTTCGAATGTCTTGGAGTGGACAACGCTGAAGTTGCTGATTGGGTTAAGATGAACTGCGAGACAGATCAATTAATCCTCGAATACTACACGCCCGGCGAACCGAACTCGGGATGGATTCACGCAAGTTATGTACCATTTCAACCAAGAGCTCAATACATGAGAGCATACAGAGAAGATAAAAAAACTAAATACAAACCAATTACAGGGAAGGCCGTAGATTTAGTATAATAGAAAGTTAAATGAGAAAGACATTAGGTATAAATATTTCACATAACTGTTCGTTTGCTTATTTTGAAGATAATATATTGAAACAATATTATGAAGAAGACAGGTTTAATAAAATTAAAAATTTTGAACCTCCTCATCCTTTAATGGAAGAAAGATATGAATACATAGTTTTAAAAAAATTTAAAGATGTTGTTTTTGATAGAGTAGTTTTTGTTTCTTTTGATAGAGGAAATATTTTAATAGATAAATCTTACATCGATAACATTTTAAAACAATTAAAATTTAAGGATTTTAAATTTTATAATGATCAACATCACATGTTTCACGCTATTTCTGGTTTGTATTTTAGTAAATTTAAAGAGGCTTTGTGTTTAATTTGCGATGGAGGTGGTGAATATTTTCCTGATGTTAATCAGGAGTTATTTAGATTAATTGAATCTATTTTTTATATAAAAGATAATAAAGTTAAACCTCTTTATAAACATTACTCAATGGCCAAATATGATTTTTTTAATAATTTTAAAAAAGAAAATATAGATATTAAAAAAGAAAATGTAGATATTAAATTAAGTAACGAAAAATGTGGCGGGTATAAATATTTAAAATATAGAGAAGAAGCAGGTTTTAAAGATAATGAAGAAGGACAATTAATGGGTATAGCTGCATATAAAAATACAAATACAAATTTAGATAAAAATGTTTTAGAACTCGCACACAAAGCACAAGAGGAAACTTTACAAGAAAGAATAAAATTAATTGAAAAAGCAATGACCTATAGTGATTGTAAAAATATTGTACTATCGGGAGGATATCATTTAAATTGTTCTAACAATTTTAAGTTAGTAAAACATTTTCCTCAATTAAATTTTTTTGTAGATCCCATTGCTCACGATGGAGGGACTGCAGTAGGAGTAGCAGCGTATGATACACATTATTAAACATAAGGAAGAAGCTGTAGAAAAAATATTAGATCAACAAATAGTTGCTATATTTCAAGGACACTCTGAATGGAGTCCAAGAGCTCTAGGTAATCGCTCTATGTTATTTGATTCACGAAATAAAAATGCAAAAGAAATAGTTAACAAAATAAAAGGTAGACAGTGGTGGCGACCTACGGCTGCAACAATATTGTACGAGCACAAAGATGATTATTTAGACATGCATGGTTTAGATGAATCTCCTTATATGACATTTGCAATTGATGCTAAACAAAAAGCAATCAATGAGGTCCCTGCGTGTGTACATGTAGATAATACATGTAGATTTCAAACTTTAAAACGTGAACAAAATGAAAAGTATTATGATCTTATAAAATTATTTTATGACAAAACAGGTGTGCCTATATTACTTAATACATCTTTCAATTTAAAAGGATATCCAATAGTTGAAACATTTAATGATGCTATGTTGACATTGCAGAGTAGTGAGATAAATTATATATATACACCATGACTAAAACATTTAAAGTATTTTCTAAAATAGACACCGTTCACGGGGTATGTGAAGAATGTCAGGAAGATACTATTTTAGTTGCCATTGTTACAGAGTTTTATAGGTGTACTAATTGTGGGGCCGATACTAGACAACATATTAATGGTAGTATAAGATATTTAAAGCTTGATGAAAGTGATAAAAAATGGATAAAACAAAACAGTAAGTAATGGCTAGGAAATGGAAAGAACATATAGAGCATGAAGCTGTCTTTCACAAAACTTCGATTGGACGTTATCCAAGTAAATGTAAAATGAATAAATCAAAACGCAGATCTTTTAAGAAGTATCGTGGCCAAGGTAAGGGTTAAGTAACTATTTTACCCTCATCTTTTTGAGGATGACATATAAATTTAGGATACAACTGGTTGTTGTTTATTTCTTCTTTGGTAAAATTATTTTCTGCATATAAAATTTCGTAAGATTCAGATAAACCTGCCCTTACACAGTCAGAATGATCTGGGAATACCTTTGGATATTGTGGATTGGTATAG
>VTLG01001682.1_pt1 | contig 13305 bp, 22 predicted proteins | sample 4694571 | NCBI WGS metagenome assembly VTLG01 (sample SAMN12604809, study PRJNA352737) | marine metagenome | biome: ENVO:00000447; feature: ENVO:00000209|ENVO:00000569|ENVO:01000036; material: ENVO:00002151; isolation source: viral sequences binned using virsorter ... | reverse complement strand
TTATCTATATTTCGATTGTCTTCGAAATACTGCGAATTGTCAGATTCATCAATAAACGTCTGGCTTTGGTCGATTTCGCGGTTGTCTTCAAAATACTGCGAGTTATCAACACTGTTATCGCTGTTGTCTTCAAAGTCGTAGTTATTAGTGGTGTTGAAGCTATCGTCCACATTCATCGAATTGTCAGATTCATCTGTATAGTTAAATGAATTGTCTGATTCATCGGTGTAGTTGTAGGTCTGGTTATAACTGTCCTCAATGCTCAGCTCATTGGTGGTGTTATAACTGTCCTCAATCGAATTATCGCTTTCGTCAATCGTGAAATCGTGCGCCCCTGCAAAATCACCGTCATTAACTTGTGAATACTGCGAGTTGCTCGTTTGCTGGCTCTGACTGGATTTTGACTTGCCGCCCATAACCTACCCTTAACGAATGCTTGTTTGCATGTCGTAGCTTCTGATTTTGTTCATACGAACGGCGGTGGGTCGCTCTACTTTTGATAAAGTCGAAACGGCCTGATTTGTTTTTGATGTTTTTGGCACAACACGGAACGCGCTCACTTTTGGCGGTATCACTGGCGGTGTGGAATATACAGGGTCAACCTTGCCGCCTTTGTTGCTAGGCACGGTTAAGCGCTGTGGTTTCTTTTGGCTTTTCGGTGCTGACGTAAAAAACGAACCCGAACCCATTGGATTACTTGTGAAGTTTGGCAAGCTTGCCGTTGCTGCTTTCTGCGGCTTATTGTATGCGCTTCGGGTCTTGGCGCGGTCTGCGCTTTTTGCCTTTTGCGTGTTGCTATACAAGTTAAAAACGCCTTGCTGCGTCTGACTTGATTTATTGCGATTCAGAAAACTGAAATCACCCATGTAAAACCCCTTAAACCGTCATGCGGTATATGTATTCATTCCCGCGTTGCTCGATTAAGTGAAACGGCCATTGTTTTACGTGGCGGTGTAACCCTTTTCGGCGGGTATGAAATCGAATCGTTGAAAGCCCGTTGTCACGGGCAAATTTAAAAATTAGGCGTGTGGCGGGTAGAAGCCCCCGCCCAGCGGCGGCCACAACAACCAACTCGTTTCCCTCTACACGTAGCACAACGGCAAGCTTGCCCACTCTGGCTAAACCTGCATCACCCCGTTTAACTTGCCTTTTAATGAATTGTCGACTAGTACCGGGTAACGCGGGTTTTAATATCGCGCTTGCTTCGCTATCCCACTTTGTAAACGTTAGCGTTTGGTTATCATCCATACAGCTACAAGCCCCAAAACAGCAAACAGCACATAAGGTGGTTTGTCGTTGTAGTTAAACGCGCCAAAATTGACGCTTCCTGTGTCTTGGCCGCCTGTACCTGATGAAGCGTGACCGCCTGTAAAATTCATTGGTGGCGGTGGTAGCATCAGCGTTTACCCATGTGTGTGTAAATGAGATACCCGCCGCCGAACAATAAACCCAATCGGGTGAGCTTGCCGATCGCATCTGAAGTGAATAACCCCCCAGCGAAACCCACCGCTCCGGCTGCAATTGGAATTAGAAACGGCATGGCGTTACTTCCTTAACGCCAATACTGCAACTAACACTAGCGCCACACCGCCACCGATTAACAATGTGTTATTCGATACAGTGAAACCCTGTGAAGGCGGCACCACAATCGGCTGACCTTCAACGGTTTTGCCCTTTACGGGCTCGGCTTCTTTTTGCACTTGCGGGTTTGCGTTCACATTCGCCCATTTTTGGGTTTGGTAATCAAGATAACCATCCGCGACCGTTCCCAGCTTTTCGCCAATAGACTCAAACGCTGATTCGCCGAATGCTTGCATTCTTTCCCAAAACCCACCCATTACTGGCTGTGGTGAATTCATAACGCCCCCTTACTGCGGTTGTGGAATCGCCGCCACTTGGTCGTAACCCTCAACAAGCACTTCCATCGCTCCGGGTGAATCAACGGTCAACTTAAATTTCAAGCTGTCACGTTGCCCGGTGTTCATTGCGCCATGTGTACCAAAACCTGTAATGGTCGGGTCAAATACAAAGCGGTCTGCTAGTGGTGAGTAGTCGGCCAAACGCTGCATCGCAAATTCAACGTCTGCGCGTGTACCTTCAAAGATTCGAAGCGCACCACGATAAATTTCGATTTTTGAAATTTTGGCGTTGTTTTCGTTGAACATTAAACGCTGAATCCAGCGGTTCGGTGCTGCGTTTGGGAATACAAACTCGTGTTCACCCGCTGCCGCAATGTTTTGCGTAATGCGATACATGCTCGGCATGAAATACTGACCAGTCTGGTTATTTAGCGCCCACGCTTTACCTTTCATGGTCGGTGTTGTCGGGTCTGCCGCATCTTTTGCGCCAAATTCAACAATCAACGTCACATCGTCAGTCGGTAGCGTAACCAGTTCTTTTTGACGGATACCCGCGATTGAGCGGTATTCGAAACGGGCTAAATCAAGAATGACGCGGCCTGTTGCGCGGTGCTTTTTCAAAACTTGGTCTACAAGGTCAAGTTCTACGGCTGACGCGTAAACAATTTCGTTGCCGTTCACATCGATAGCCACGCGTTTAATCGTTTCACGTTTTACGATATTCGTTTCAAGTTCAATCGTTGAATACGTGATACCCGATTGCAGTTTAATCGTTGCACGGCCTTCATAACCTACGCCCTCGGCGCGGTTAAGCTGGATTAGTGTTGGTTGATAACGCATTAATTTGCCCCTTAACCAATTAGGTCTTCGACAAAATCAACGTTGTTTGAAGCCCAAACAACCAACGCGGCTACTGCGGCGGCAATGCCAGCGGTTTTTAATTGTGCTTTACTCATTTTCAGTTTTTCCTTTCAGTTTAGATAATGCGAATTTCACAACAACAAACGCGGTTACTGTGGCTACTGCTCCAATGGCTAATGATTTTTTGTCCACGTATTACCCTTATGTCTCTTTGTTTCATCGCGGTTCGGGTATTCACTAAACGAAAGTGTTTCGGTTTACGGCAAGCACAAAAAAGGGCGTTAACCTATTAGGTTAAAAACGCCCCTTTTTGGTGTGTTATTTTGGGTTTACCAGCGTAATTTTCCGCTTTTTACGTTGCCGATACCCGGCGATTTATAGAAGTATTCAAGCGGCTGCAGCGCCTTAATGTCATTAATTGGCACCTCGATTTCTTTATTCATCCGATCAGCATCGGCGGCACTTGGTTGCATACCTACCCATTTATACGGGCTTTGTGAAAGCGTTGTTTTACTCATTTCTGTTACACGTTGCCCAACGGAATGCACCACAAAACCAAACTTACGCCCGACCGATAAGAGCCAACCATATACGCTTTTCTCTTTTGCTACGCTTTCTGTTACCTGTGGCAATTCTTCAATCACAACATGCAATAACTTGGCGTGTTTGCCGTTACCAAATCGCTTTACAATTTCACAAAAGGTAAGAAAGTTTTTGCGGTTCTCCGGCACGGTTAACGCAATTTTAAACCCTTGCCTTGTCTTGCGGCCAGCGGCAACGGCGGCGGCAAACTTTGAAAAGGACGTATAGCGGCGCACTTTTCGACCTTGTATTTCTTCATAGTCGATATGAGGATCCCAAAATACTACTTGGTCTGTGGCTGCTATATTGCCAAACTTCTTTACGGCGCTCGTTTTACCGCTACCTGTACCACCGCAATAAACACAATGTAAGGCTTTTAATTCGTTGTTTGCGTTAATCGGCTTCATGCTTTTCACTTCCATGGATACTCGTTACATTCGAATTTTGCTTCTCGCGTTGCTTGGCGCGTTTTGCATCTTCAGCGGCTTGCTTGTCTTGCGCTCGTAATTCTTTCACGCTGGCAACGGTTGACTTGCTCAGCATGTAAAGACCAATGATGCCCATAATTTCGGCTTTGTATTTACCAAACAACGCGGAATGAATGTCAAAACCGTCCGGCAAATATTTCACCACGGCGGGTGCTAGATATTCAGCGGTGGTGTGCTTTTCGTCTTCTGACAGTGTAAAGCGCTTATGTGCGCCTAACTGTATCCCAGTTTCATACATGCCAAGCGCTTGTATAACCGTTTCTACGGCTTGCTTATGCCGTTTTTGCTCCCGCTCAGCTTCCGCTTCGGCTTCGCGCTCTTTTTCGGCCTCTGTTTGATACTGCGGCGCTGTATCGGGGTCGAAGTCTTCACCGTTTTCCGCGTCTTCGGCTTCAAGGTCTTTCAACACGTTATTGAATCCGGTTTCATCGTATCCCGTTTCAAATTCGGTTTCGGTGTGTAGTTCGGTTTGCTCAGTTTCGTTTTTCATTGTACTGCTCTCTCAATGCTAATTAGGTTTAAAGTGCAACGGCCAGCGCTGCACCCAATAGGCCACCCACGACAACAAATAAGCTAATAGGCTTAGTTTCTGGCTCGTTTTCGGTTTCTTCTGGCGGCGTTTCGTTTTCGGTTTCGTTAACCGTAGAAACCGCGCTTTCATTGGTTTCCAGCACTTCGGCGGGTTCGCTTTTTTCGGCTTCGGTTACGGCTTCGACCGCTTCGGCGGGTTCTGGCTTTTCGGCTTTCACTTGATTAACCAGGGGGGCTAATTCTTCAATGGTCTGCACCATTTCAGCGCGGATTTTGGTTTGTCGTGTATCTCCGGCGCGTTGGTCTGTGCCGCATTCATCACACATTGTGTAATATCTGCCGGAACGTTTTCCGCGTGGATTATGAACGGTAGCAGGCAAGCCACAATCACAACGTATTACCCCAATGACAGGGTTTTTGCTGCTTCGGTTTGGGATGGTGCCAATTTGCACCCCCTTTGCATCAAGAAAAGGAACATTAGCCATGAAGCGCCCCCACTAAAATCGTGTTTAAGGTGCTTTGCTTGGCGGCCATGCGTTTAATCACTCCGGCGGCCATTAGTGGGTTCATCTTTTCCGCTTTTTGGCGGTCTTGCTCAATTTCTCGCGCTAGTTGTTGCGCTCGCTCTTTTAAACTCATGTGTACTACTCCGCTCACATTTCGATTTTTAAAAAATTAACTCACGATTCAACGCAATAACGTTGTTAACTTCCCAGCCATACACTTTTGCTTTCCTTTCGGCTTCGCGGTCATTTTCCGCAAGCACAAACACGGAATCTGATTCATGGGCTTTACAAACAACCCTCGTCCTAAAAACCTCATATAGCCTGTCGTTTGCTTTTTTCTTCTCTAAGCCTTTTCCTTGCATTATCCGCTGAATGTCTAACGCCAAAAGTTGCGCCAATTTTTCAATATCTTCTTTTTGCATTGGTCTTGCCCCTAAATTACCCGTAATTCGTTGTTAACCACTTTGAAACCCCTATCACCATCAATCACACCGTGACCGCTGGCGAGTGGTTTGTATAAACTGGCGGGTAAACCCGCGTTTTGAACTGCACGTTTTAGACTGTCATTAAACCCCGTACAGTTATTGACAGGACTCCAAGTAAAACGGCTGCCGCCGTTTTTGTTTTGCGCTTCGCGCTTTTCAATGCGGTAATTTCCCTCGCGTGTACCTATTTCAGTTTCAGCGAAAAAGAGCCCGATTATCTTTCGGCCTAATTCGCCAAATTCATTCTTGATTTCTTCGTAGGCAAGCGAAACGGGGTTTTCTTTGATTAGCTTTGTAAACTCTGACCACTTCGCATGGTCGGCGGCACTTCTGATGCGCTCGAACGCTTCAACCTCATGCGCTTCCTTTAGGCGGCGGCATTCACGCCAAATTGATACAGACTCAGCACCGAAGAATTGAAACTGCCGTATGCGCCAACGTGAAGCCCACGCAACAACGCGCTTAATCCCACTATTGAGATCAGAATTACCCGTTTCAAAGTCGGGCTGTTGGTCTAGGTTTTCAGCGTTAGCATTGTCGGCGCTGATGTTTTTAGAAATATATTTTGCAATGTATCCGGTAGCACTTCCCTTGCTGCGGTCGATTTCTTCAATGTCAAAACGGGCGCGAATATCCAGCTTTCCGGCCTTATTAACTAACTCGCTTTTGTCTTCTTTGGTGGCGTAGTCGGCTAGAATACTTTGCATAGCTTGCTTATCTTCCGGGCGAACAAAAATAAGCATGTGCCAGTGTGGGCAAGCATCCGCGTGTGGCTCAGCAACACGAACCCCAAACCACTCTATTTCCTGTCGCTTAATCTTCGCCCTTGCTTTTGCCCACTGTTTACACAAGTAAGCTTGTGTTTCGTTTGGCTGCGCACCGTTATATTTACGGCTGTTTGGGTGATACTTGCTCGGCGCTGTCCATGTTACAAAATACGATATATAGCCTAGTTCATCGGCCAATTCTTCAAGCCCACGACAACGCACCATTAACTCAATACGGCGCTTTTCGGGGTTCGCTGTGGTGGCTTCTGCAATATCAGCAAGGTTAAAACGCTCGTTTGTGTCTTCGTTCACTAGCTCCATGGCCGCAAGATAAGCGGCATTACTAGCACGTTGTTGCTCCCACTCACGGACGCACATATTAGACGCATAAGCTTGCCGCCCCTTTCGCACAAACCCCGCTAAAATGTAAACATGCTCGTTTACCTGATCGCGAATCCTCTTGAATTTCTTCTCCCACCACTCCTCACGAGTCAACCGAACAATAACAGCTTCCTTGTGCTGCACCTCAGTTTCACAACGTGACAAAGGCGGGTTTACGCCATAGCTACGCGCAAACGCGCAAAGCTTTTCATACACCGCGTTAAGATTGGTGTAATAATCTTCGGTTGCTTCATCACGCGCAAAGTTCATCATAGTGTTGTAGCAATGTAGCGCGGCTTCTTTGGCTAATTCTTCAAGTCGCACTTCATTAAATAGCGCGGCCAAATCTAACGGGCATTTTTCAAGGTATGCGCGTATATCATCAGTCGATTTACGCAAATATATATTCGCTGAACGGGTAGGATTTAACGCGGTTTCGCTCTCATAGCGCTTGGTGTATTCATCCAACAAAAAACGCCCGATATTGTAAGGCACACCATTTAGGCGTTCATTCACAAATTCACGGGCGCTTTTTACGTTGCTTACAAAATCAGTTATGGCCGCCGTATGCCATTGGACTAAACGGCGGCGTTTTTTTACTTCTGCCATACTCCTTAAACATCCGAAGCACGTTTAACTGGATACTCTGCCACTTCACCAAACAACGTTTTGTGCAAGTTTTTTCGAGTCTGCTCAGCTTCACCGCCTAACATATCAAGTAGGCGGGTCTTGCGCTGAATCTTTTCTTTCGCGCTGCTTACAGGCTCTTTTTTTTGTGACAATCTGTCACGAATGGCGGCCAAATGTTTAATTGCGCGTGGTCTGCTTTCGGTCTTTATGCGCATATCAATGTGCGCCGTGTCTTCGGGGCGCATTCTTGGCGCGGGTCTGGCTGGCGCTTGTTGAAGCGGCATCGCTGCGGCTTCGGCTGGAATGTCTAAATCTATACCGGGAACGTAAATCACGCGGCCACCTTACGCGCATTCGCGGCGGCCAGTGCTTTATTGAATTTGATAGATTGCGCTTTTGTCACGATACCAATGCATAAATCTCTAAAGTACAACTCTATACAACCAAGCTTTTTGTTGGCTTCGTATCGTGTGAAGTTGGTTTGAACACCGCCGTTTTGAAGAATGAAAACGGTTCGTTCACCTGACGTTAATTTATGAATGAGCATAATTGATTTTCCTTTTCCCCGCCGCTTCCCTTGGGGGTTAGCGCTCGGCTGTACTGCTCAACTCAACCGAACGCTAACAAGGAAAGAAGCTAAAATTAATTAGGTGCGCTTGGGTTACTGGCGGGTAAAGACTGCTGATAGATAACCGGGGTTCGCCGCAAGCGCATTTAAACCATAGTTAATTGCGCTTAACTGGTCAATAGCTCTTAACGTTGCTCACACTTGACTAATGAACTAATCTAATACTGCTGATAGATAACCGGAATTGTAAAAATGCTAACCACTGTGGAACTACTAAACCGCGTGAAAGCCACGTATTCTCTAGACTCGGATTATGCCCTAGCAAAGAAGTTAGGCATTTCTAAGCAGTCCGTAAGTTATTACTACAATAAAGGCTCAACTTTGAATGATAAGACCGCTTTTGTTGTTGCCGAACTTTTAGACCTCAACCCCGCGTATGTCGTGGCGTGTAGCAACATGGAACGTGCAGAACGAAAGGAGGACAGTGTTGGCGTATCCTTTTGGATGCGCTACGCGTAGAACATTTCAAGCCGTGACAATCTGTCACAACCCATCAAAGTGTAAACGTTTGTAAATATTGGCGTTTTTCTAAACTGGAATGCGCCAATAATATACATTATGCGCAATCATAGGTTATTGAATTTCAGCATATTGTTTAATTTGACAGGTTCGACCACGTTTTATGTAATACGCGCCGTTTTTCGCGGTTAAGGAGTTGTTACCATGGATAAGAAAAACTTATGGAAAAAAAATAAAAAAAATTATTCAAAACCTGAATTAATTTTTTACAGTGCGCCTTTTCGCCGTAAATGCTCGTTAGCTGGCCTAACGCATGGCGGCATGAGTGACGCGCAAGAAATTGCCACATTAAGTGAATTTTTCGGCGTAGCTGGGCGAACGGTTCGCCGCTGGCTCAATGAAGAAGTAATTCCGCATCCGTGCGCCGTTGGCTTGCTTAATAACTTGTATATGGGATTTCCCCAGCATGGCCGCTGGCAAGGCTGGCAATTAACGCATGATTACCTTGTAACCCCATCTAGCGAAACTATCAGCCCTGATATGATTGGTAAATTGTGGTTATGGCGTAACGAAAAAAGCGCATTACAACAACGTGTAAACGCGCTTAGTTTTGAAAATGAACGCTTGAAACGTATGGGCGCACCTCATACACAACAAGTTATTCAAAATGCTATTAACACCCTTTCTTCTGTGATTGAAACGCCCCGATTTAAAACAGCGTAGGATCACAATGAATGGTTTTCGGGCGCGTTATGCGCCCATTTTTACCGACTTAATGTAGCCCTCTAACGTGCTAACGCGTGTGTTTAGTTTCCATAATGCCCACGCTACTGCAATCATGGCCGTGTCACCGCCTGCGGCGATTAATTCGAAAATCTTAAACTCCGTCATTCGCCGGATTCATCTTTTAAAGTTTCGTATAAACCGACACCCGCCGTGCCTGCCGCGAATATTAAATCCACCACCTCTACGGCCTGCACTACGGGGAACGCGACCACTGAAGCCACGGTTAAAAATAAACCGCGATACGTTGACCATTGCTTTGCTAGTTTTTTTGCTTTGTTTAACATACTGCTTTTCCTGTTAAGTAAAGTTAATCGTCCACTATGCCGGACGTTCGTTTTTTAAGTTGATACACCACAATAGCGCCCAATACTGCGCCGCCTACCGTTGCTAATAGCCATTTCTTATTCATGCCATTGCTACCCCTTGCGCGGCTTGCTCCATGGTAAACGCGCCCTTTGCGCCCTCAAATTCGGCCATGTAATACAGCAACGCGGGGAACTCACTTTCAAACACTGGCGTAAATGTGAATTTATCCAGTTTATCGGCTACGTAGTCGATATACGCTTGTGTGTGGTTGTTGTCCGATTCCGGTGCCCATCTGGTAATAATCTCGGCCACACTATAAAGCCCGTATTTTTCACGGTAGGTTTTAACCAGTTTCATTGCCGCACGAAAACCATATTCCGGCGTTTCGAATACCACAAACGCCCCATCGTCACCCGCTGCACCTTGCCACTTGTTTCCGTCATTGTGGCGAATGTTTAACGGGTTATTGTTGCGCACATTTCTGTTTGGTCGCATGGTCATGTAAATAACTACTCCCGCCGCGACTAGCGCGGCATATTTCATGTTCATTTGAAAAACTTCTGACGCTCGGCCATGAACGTCAAACAAAAGGTTTTGAAATCTTCAGCGGCTTTAAATGTCATTAACTTAAAGCCTGCTTGCGTTTGCGCATTGAAGTTAAGCGGGAAAATATCCGCGCCCATTTCAGCGGCCAAATTTACACCCTGCATAACAGCGGCCATGCCGTTTTGATTTTCTTCGGTAAGGCTGATTTTCTCACCATTGATTAACACGCCTTGCAGTTTTGTTTTGTGAACCTGGGCTTTCTCAATTGCTTCGTTTTCGGCTTCCACTAGCAAAGGATCACGTTTTTGAATTTCCACGCCTGACGCGTGTAGTTCTTCCCAGCGGTTTATAGTTTCGCCGTTTTCGTCTTCGAACGTTTCGCCTTTTATGATTAGCTTTATTTCAATAGCGCCGTTTTCCTTTTCTCGGCGGCATTCAACTGCTCTATCGTTCTGATACTGGCATGTATAGTCTTCAAAATTCATCATTGCCCCACCTTGAAATATGCACCGCTTGTGCTGCTTAAAAGTTCCAACTCTTGTCCTTTTGTAAAGAGCGAAGCCCCCGCGTTAAATACAACAATCCCCTCTTTATTCGAAGAATCGCCCAACAATGAAAGGCCGTTGATACCGTCAATGATGGTATTCCCGTTCACCTTATCAATAATTTTAAAAGTGCCTGACACCTCTATGGAACGCGCACTGGTTACAAAAGATAGCTTTGGCTCAAATACGGCAAAATTTGAAAATTTAGCGAAACCGCTTGCTAGCTTTTCGTTTGAATCACCGCCCCCAAACGTGTCAAAGTTTGAGTTGCCAGAATGGGCAAACGTAACTATCTCCCCGAAATCACCACTATTGGCAGACGTTACGCGACCTTGAAAAATAGCCTGATTGTTTCCATCACTGCCACCTACTGACGCGCCAAATTGCCAACAAACGGTTTCACCTATCGTAGACCGTGAAGCCTGAACGTAAGGAAATTGCGTTGCTGTATCGCTAAACCAGCCCTCGCCGCCTGCGTTTCTAAAAAAACCATTCCCGGTGTTTTCGTTTCCGTTTTTTGTGGGCGCTATTTCCCCCACGCCATAAAGTTCTGCATTTAAGGTGTTCTTTTTATTTAGCCCAATGCGCCACCCTTGCCACGCTTCTGCGGCGTTGTCATAAAATCGGGTTGCAGTTTCCCCCGTAGCGTCAATATATAATTGCGCGCTTTGCAAGCTGTTTAGCCTTGTAACAATTAATACGCCATAATCACTAAACCCCGGCGGCAAATCTCCCCTCGTTTCGGGGTCAACCCTGTACGCACCTGACGGGGTTGACGGGTCATTAATATTATCGCTGGGGTGCGAAACTGAACCCCTCGCCCCCCAACCAAATGCACCAACCTCCATCAAGTCACCGGAATCCAAGCCTACATTCCTTTCCGCTGCACTTCCTAACGCTGGCTTTTCAGTTACTTCTGAATATTTCGGCCACCGGGTCGCGCTGGCTGGCTTTCCGGTCACTTCGTTAAATGTCGGCCACCGGGTCGCGCTGGCTGGCTTATTGGTCACCGTATCCCAATGGTGCGCGTGGCTTTTTGGTGGAAACGTTAACGGCTTGTTTTCGATTGAATCCCATTCGTGGGTATGCACCACGGGTTCAAACTTGGTCGGCTTGCCGGAAATATCGCCCCACGAATGGGTGTGCGCTGCCGGATTGAAGACGTTCGGCTTACCCTCAATATCTGCCCAGTCATGATAATGCGACTCAGGCGGGAACGTACCCGGCTTTTGTGCAATTTGCTGCCATGTATGAACGTGTTCAGCGGGTTCAAACTCGGTCGGTTTGTCCGTGATATGCGCCCATAAATGGGTATGGTAAGCAGGCGTAAACGCGCTAGGCTTGCCGGAAATATCGCCCCACGCATGGCTGTGCGCACTTGGCGTGTATGATGTTGGCACACTTGCCAAGTCTGAAAAGCTAAACGCGGATAGCGCATCATTCAGCGATTGCGTGGTAACGTAATCACCCGTTTGTATTTGCTGCACTTGCGTGTAATACGTATGGGTTTCATTGCGATACTGTAACGCATCATCACGCGCCGCTTGCGCTGCATCCCTTGCAGCAATAGCGGCGGCTTCTGCATCTTTGGCGCTAATTTCCAGCCCCTCGATATAGATACTTGAGATTGTTGGCGGGTTATAACTACTAAACACGCTTTACACCTCCGTAATTGACAGCGTGACCGCTTGGCCGTTGTCGTTATATGCGAAAATCGGCGCTCTCGTTGAAATCGTTGTGGTTGCTCCCGCTTCTAGGATAAAACCACGGTTCGCTGACACCTGATTGCCACCAATGCGCACCCCATGTTCATTCGACTGATTTTGAATAATGGCCGATTGACGGGTTTGGTTTTCCGCTGCTATCTGCGTACTGGCATTAATGGCGCACGTTACATCAGGCAACGTGTTTAAATTATTCGATGCAATCAGTTCAACCGCGCCGCCGTTAAACGTCACGTTTGCCTCAAAATCAAGCGGTTCTTCAATGCGCTTAATAACGGGTTTATTGGTAATGGATACCGAACCACCGCCGCCGCCTGAAATCTTCACGCCTGCGTCTTGTAGCTCTACCGTTACCGCTACGTTATCCACGTTTTCAATCGTTACTTGTGGTATTCCATCTAGTTCCAATTGCCAACCTGGTTTAACGCGCAATGGCTTCAACTGGTAACTTGGTGAAGACACCGACAAGAGCCCGTCCAATTCAAGAATGGAAAGAAACTTGCTCGGTGTTTGAATGTTGCGGGATTCCCCCACCTGTAATGTATAAACGGCCATAATTGCCCCTATTTAAACGCGAGTGCCGCAAGGCCAACGGCCACGGCTACCGCCAAATACTTAACCTGACTTGTTGAACCCTCAACAAGTGAAGACGCGCCGCCCGTAGCGGTCGATTCTGCTAACGCTGCAATGGTTTCAAGCTGAAGCGCGTTCGCTTGGTTACTGGCTGTAACCTGACTCCCCGCGTTGCTTATTGCGTTTCGCGTAACTTCCTCTAATGTTTCGCTGAACTCGTCAACATTGGCACTTAGCGCCGCCGCATAACTATCACTTTGGTTTTGCAATGCCGTGATACTGTCGCGGCCAAAACCTAACGATTCTTGCAAGCTGGCAAACATGGCATTGAGTGAATTACTCGCGGTTCGCTCTGTTGAAAGAATGCTTTCACTTGCGGTGGTTGTGATCGCATCAGTAGCAACGCCTAGCGTATTCGCGGCGTTATCAGTAATCACATTGATTGCTTCTCGCGCCGTTGCATTACCTTGCGCATTCACTTCACTAGCAAAATTAAACGCCTCCTCAACTGCCCCACCGTCTAAAATGCTGATGTTTCCATTCACCCCCGCAAAATCACCGGTGTTAGTTATTGAATTGTCAGATTCATCAACAAACGTCTGGCTGCGGTCGCTGTTGTCTTCGAAATACTGCGAGTTATCAACGCTG